>ENA-ORXB01001759-ORXB01001759.1-sediment-metagenome-genome-assembly--contig:-NODE-1759-length-22621-cov-4.568799_pt1 | contig 22621 bp, 19 predicted proteins | sample MGYA00237863_ERZ511475 | MGnify/ENA primary metagenome ERZ511475 (study PRJEB26305, sample SAMN06343858) | sediment metagenome | isolation source: hot spring sediment | place: Canada: British Columbia... | reverse complement strand
TTGGCCAGCGAGATCTGGCCGGTGAGTATCTCGCCCACCTGGGCCGGAACGGAGATGAACCTCTCGATGGGGATATGTCCGTGGGGTACCCCGCGGGAGCGACCGTCCTCGCGGGGGCGGTTGGTGAGCAGAGGCCGGCGATTTTCCAGCACCCAGCCCCACAGGCCGGTAAACTCCTTGAACACCACTTTCTTGTCCTCCATCCCGCACTCATCCCAGATGTCCCGGGTCAGGGTGGGGGAAACCAGATAACCCGTGTCGGTGTCGATGTAGCCCACGTAACCGTAAGGGCTCCCGGTGAGGCGCCGTGCTATCTCCAGCACCGCGTAGGATATGTCCTCTATGGAGGACGTGGCCAGCAATCTTGAGGACAGCTCGGCGACCGCCTTGTTCACCTCCAAGGCCCAGGCCAGCTCCTCCTCGGCTCGCTTGTTTTCGGTTACATCCCTGCCGATTCCCAGGACGGCGGGCCTCCCCTCGTAATCGACCAGCGAGGCGCCCACCAGCCACCAACGCTCCTCTCCCGACTTGGTAATTATCTTCATTTCGTACTGAGATGGCTTCGCCTTGCCCGAGAGGATGGCCTCGATCCTTCGGCTCACCTGTTCTCTGTAATCCTCGTGCACCATGCGCATGGTGTCCATGGCCATCTGCTCTTCCAGGCTGTATCCGGTCATGCGTACGCAAGCGGGGTTGGCGTAGCGGACCCTTCCATCCTGGAAGATGGATATGGACACGGGGGCGGAATCCACCAAGGTTCGGAAACGCTCCTCGCTCCTACGTAGGGACTCCTCGGCCCGGCCGCGCTCCCTGAGGTTGCGCAGCCTCGCATCCAGCGCTTTTACCGGAAGGGCTCCCCCTAGAAACTCCTCCGGAGGCACGTAGTAGAAGTTGTCGTAGATCTCGGTGCCGATCACCGCTATGGGGTGGGTGGTCAGGACGTCCAGGAGGATGTGGGGCCCGAAGCGCCGGCGGTCGTACTGGCAGATGGCCAGGCAGGCTTTTCCTGGAAAGAATTGGTTCAACTTGGCCTCGTACTCCATGAGCTTCTCCGAGCCGGGGAGGCCCCTGAGGGCCCAGGTCATCTCGCCGGTGACGCGCAAGGCGGAATAGCCCTCCGACAAGGCGAGCTCCGTCTCCTGCGACAGCAACTCGATCATGCCGTCGGGGTCGAATACGCCCCCTTTCATATAGGAGTCTTCCACGGTGAGCATACGCAACTGGCCGCTTTGCAGGTATGAGCGCGTTTGAACGCCGTCCCGTTCCAGGTATTCCAGGATCTCCGAGGCGGTGCGGGCATCCACGATATAGAGGACCTTCTCCCCCCGCTCCAGGCCCAGCCGCATGTATGGCGTGATAATGGCGCGGTGCTCCTCCTCCGTCTCGTAGATACAGCAGAGGTGATCTCCGGCTCCCAGCTCGGTTATCAATCGTACGGCTCGATTGCCCCTCATTCTTTCGACCCCCGTTTTTTTATCCGAAGCGGTAAAAGGAAGTTGTCGCAAAAACAAATAAATAGTCGCGACCCCTATGATACGGCGCTTACCCGCTTATATTATATGTTTTCCACTGAAAATTGCGCGCGTGTTAATGACAGCCGACCCGGTTATAATGATGGGGGAATCAGGGCATACAATTCTCTGCCATCTTCCGGCGAATGGAACTCCCAAGGCCGGCGCCGCAAAGCTGCACTCGGCGCGGAAGGTTGGAGATAACGAGGTAAGCGTCATAAAAGGACCAAGGGTCCGCGATCATGGGGGTGTTAGAAATCTCTGCCATCCTCCGGCGAATGGAACTCCCAAGGCCGGCGCCGCAAAGCTGCACTCGGCACGGAAGCGACGCAAAGCTGCACTCGGCACGGAAGGTTGGAGATAATGAGGAAAGCGTCATAAAAAAGGGCCAAGGGTCCGCGATCATGGGGGTGTTAGAAATGGGTAAAACCGGAAAAACAAATTTGTTTCCTCTCTTGGCTGCATCATCACTGGGGGCATTTGCCTGGTGGCGCGTAAGTCAATCCCCCCTACCGCAGGAGGACCTGGAATGCCTGAACAGCATCGACAGCCGTGTGGAAACCTTCCATAGCGAGGACGACGTGGAGCTCAGGCTGAAGAGGTACGTAAACGAGGGGGGACAGCCCGTTCTTCTGGTGCACGGATTCACGGGAAACGGCCTGGAGTTCGATCTGCCGCACCGCCGCCACAACCTAGCTCTCTACCTGGCGGAGCGGGGCTACGACGTGTGGATCTCCAGCTTCCGGGGTTGCGGGTACGGTCCCTACGCCTGTGGGACCAGGGGCTGGAACCATTCCGTCGACGACCTGGCCGGGCTGGACGCGCCCGCCCTGGTCAACGGGATCACCTTGGCCACGGGACGCACCCCCGTATGGATCGGGCACAGCATGGGCGGGATAGTGCTTTACATGTACCTTTTAGGGGCAACGGCGCAAAGAAGCAACGGAAGCTACCGGGCAACTGTAGATCCCAGCCTGATAGAGGAGCGTAACCGCTCCATCCTCGGCGGCGTGGCCATCGCCAGCCCTCCGTCGTTGGCCTTCGGAGGCGGGGACTGGATCGCCAAGCTGGAACGCTTGCCCTTCTATAAGACGCAGACAAAATTTCTCATCCGCTACTTGGAATTCCTGGGCCGGATCTCGCCCAAGGTGAGTATAAGCAGGGTAAGAGACCTGGTCACCCGCTTCCCCCGCTTGGGCAGGATATTGGCCCAGAGGGGCCCGTTCGCCATTGTCCTCTATAACTCCAAGAACGTGGACGCGGACGTCGGTTACAGCTTGCTCAAGTGGGCAAGCGACAACGTCACCACCCGCATGTCCAACCAGTTTCTTGCCCTGGCGTTGGACCCCGAGCTGAAAACCTACGATAAAGATTACAGCTACACGGCGGAAATGCATCGCATAACCGCGCCCCTGCTCTTCATCACCGGCTCGGAGGACTTCGTAGGCGCGGAGAACATCCGCGTCGACGGCTATGAAAGGGTATCCAGCTCGCTCAAGCAATTCAAGTTCTACGAAGGTTATGGCCACACCGACCTGGTGATGGGAAAGCGGGTGGAGGAGGAAGTATATCCGGCGATCCTTGCGTGGATCGAGGATCTCATCGACCGCAGGGGCATGGCGGCGGGCGCGCCCTCCCAGGCGGAGACGACCGCCTGATTAATCAGAACTGCTTTTCAAATGCAACGGCCGGCATGAAAACAACGCAGCTTGGGCTGCTGAATGCATGGCGGAATGGTTGCTTTTCCGATGCCGCGTCCAATAAAGGCGGTCGGATCGGGCCCCTTAGGGGCCAAGTGACGCCGGCTTGGCGTCAAGGGAATATGCCCGGGAATCCCCGGGGTATCGGGAGGGCGCCTCGCGTGGCATCCCAACCCGGAAAGGGAGCGTAAAAGCCTGTTTCGCTCCAAAAACGGGGGCGCTTGGGCCACCGGGAAGGCCTAAGACTCCGCTTCCTCGATCCAGCCGCTTAGCGCCTCCACGATCTTGCGCGCCTGGTCCACGCTGGAGATATTGAACTTGGCCTGCTGCCGGTACTCGTCGTTCATCTTGCGGTAGCGCCGGATGGTGAAGCGGTCCGGGCCGTAATCCTCCTTGGCCTGGTCCCACTGCCGGTATCTGAAGATGACCGTAACCCAGGCCCCCCGGGAGAGGACCACCTTGTCCAGCTCCTTGATCACTTGCACGCCCTCTTCCTCGTAGTTGATGGTGATGTCGTCTATGTCCGTAAACACGCCGCCCTCCTCAACCCTTGATCTCCAGATCGATACCCACCGGACAATGATCCGAGCCCATGACCTCCGACAGAATGTAAGCCGCCTTCACCCTGGGCCTCAAGTCTTCGCTGACGAAAAAATAATCGATCCTCCACCCTATATCCCGCTCCCGCGCCCGCGTTTTCAAGTCCCACCAGGAATAATGGCCTCCCTCCCGGTTGAACATGCGAAAGGTGTCCACGTAGCCGTGCTCCACTAGTTTGTCCATCCAGGCGCGCTCCTCGGGCAGGAAACCGGAAACCTTGCTGTTCTCCTTGGGCCGGGCCAGGTCTATCTCCTTATGGGCGGTGTTGAAATCGCCGCAGATGATTATCTTTCTTCCCTTGGCCTTGAGGGCATCCGCGTAATCCAGGAAGGCATCATAAAAGTCCAGCTTGTAGCGCAGCCTTTCCTTCGACGCCTTGCCGTTGGGGAAATACACGTTGAAGAGCACGAACTCGCCGTAATCGCCTATGAGCATCCTCCCCTCCTGGTCGAAGCGGGGTATGCCGAAGCCGCTCTTCACGCTCTTCGGCTCCAGCCTGGAATAAAGACCGACGCCGCTGTAGCCCTTGCGCTCGGGAGAGGAAAAATAGACCCGGTAGCCCTCTATTTCCTTAAGCTCGGGGGGCAGCTGTTCCAGGCTGGCTTTGGTTTCCTGGACACATAAAATGTCCGGTCGCCGCGCTGTGAACCACTCCAGGAAGCCTTTGCCGGCCGCCGCCCTGATACCGTTGACGTTCCAGGAAAGTATGCTTATCTTTTTCACCTCGCGACCGTCCCTGTAAAACGCTACCACCCACGACCACTATAATCTACCACACCGGGGAGATCGCGGCACGATGTCCGGGAAGAGCCGGAATCACATCCCTTGGGGCTCTCCCCCAGGCTCTTCGATCGCACCCAACTCCACTGCCCACAAGGTCAACCGCACCAGGCGGAGAAATATAATTGCAGATGGGAAAGGACCTCATGGGTGAGAAAAAGGAAGAGGCGGAGGGGGAAGCACGCGGCATCGAGCGCGTGGACGGTTTCAGCGACGCCGTTTTCGCCGTGGCCATAACCCTGCTCATACTGACCCTGGACGTCCCTGCCGTTTCCGACATGGGCCAACTTCCCTCGGAGCTGAAAGCTCTGTGGCCCAAATTCCAGGGATTCCTGATAAGCTTCGTTATCATAGGCGCCTTCTGGACCTCCCACCACACGGTATTCAGGTATCTAAGGAGGCACAGGCAGGGGCTGCTGTGGATCAACCTCTTCTTCCTCATGTTCGTGGTGATGCTTCCCTTCTCCACCGACCTGATGAGCGAATACAATCGCAGCGTTTGCGCTGTGGCGCTCTACGACCTGAACATGATCGCGGTAAGCGCTTCCTTGTGCCTGCTTTGGTGGTACGCGAGCTACCGGCACAAGCTGGTGGAGAAGGAGCTCGAACCCGCCCTGAGAAGGCATTTGCTGCTCAACTTCTTTAACATGTCCGTCGTCTTCGCGCTCTCTTTGGGATTGGCCTTCATAAGTCCCTCCAATTCCCAATCCCTTTATCTGCTGCTTATACCCAACGCCATAATCCTGGAGCACATGCACAGAAGAGAACGAAAAAAGGCTTCTTAGCCGACGCTTCGAACCGGAAAGGTTATTGGCCTTTGCCCATAAGGATCCGCAAGCTATGGAAGACGGCTGGGCAACGTGAACGCGTTCGACCGGCATGCCGTCATACCCTTGTCGCCACAGATACCGCCGCCATCGAGGCGTCCAGGAGGTGAGGAAGAAATTCGTCAAGCGCCATAGTGGCGGCTGCTTCCGGGGGTTCACCTTTCACCCGCAGGCGGGAAAAAAGGGTATGTGCGGGGAAAGAAATTAGGGTGTTACTCCTTCCTCGGCAACCCAACCCCTCTTGAGCTCACCGAGCCGGTGAGAACGGCCGTTGGTCAGCGACTGGCGGTAGATGAGGTTGAAGGCCAGCCAGTAGCTCCAGTGGCGGTGGGGGTACATGCGCCTGAGGATGGAGCGGTAGGAATAAAAATCGCGCTGTACCTTGTGGGTTCTCTCCGATAGCCAGTGGGCGCTGAAATTTTTGGGTTCATAAACCACCCTGGAGTCCCAGGAGGGCTTGAACCAGAACTCGGGTTCCACGCGGTTTTCTTCCAGCAAATGGGAATAGAGGCGCGTGCCCGGGTAGGGAACCAGGTAAGCGAACTGGGCCACCTGCATCTTATTGCGCATGGCGAAATCTAGCGTATCCTCGAAGACGGTCTCGTCATCTGAATCGAAACCGAAGACGAAAGCGCCCATAACGTGGATGTCGTACTTCCTGAGCAGCCGCATGGCCGCGTCGTACTCCTCCACCTTGTTCTGGCTCTTGCCCATCTCGGCCAGGGATTTCCCGGACATGGTTTCCAAGCCTATGAACAGAAAGTGGCAGCCGCTTTCTGCCGCCAGGGCCACCAATTCCTCGTCCCTGGCGATGGTGATGGAGGCCTGGGAGCCCCAGCGGAGTTTCATAGGGATAAGTCCCTTGAAGAGCTCTTTGGCGCGGCTGGGATGCGCCGCGATGTTGTCGTCGACGAAAGCCACCACTTTCCTGCGTAAAAGATTGTTGCGGGGGAGCGATTCCACTTCCTCGAGCACGTCGTCCACCTCGCGCATGCGGATACGGCGCCCGTTGAAGGCGGTCACCGAACAGAAATTGCAGGCATGGGGGCATCCCCTTGAGGTCTGCACCACGTTGGCGCTCCAGTAACGCCTGGGGTCGATGAGATCCCTCCTGGGCCGGGCGGGGCGCCTGAAGTCGATACGGGTTTCCTGCCGGTAGATGGGATCCAGGCGGCCTGCGGCGGCGTCGGCCAGCACGCGCGGCCATATCTCCTCGGCTTCCCCCACCACCACCGCGTCGGCATGTTCCAAGGCCTCCTCGGGGAGCATGGAGGCGTGTATTCCGCCCAAAACCACCTTGGCGCCCAGGGAACGGTAACGGTCGGCGATCTCGTAGGCCCGTATGGCGGTGGCGGTCATGGTGCTGATGCCCACCAGATCGGGCACACGGGAGAAATCAATGCGCTCCACGTTCTCGTCGATCAGGCGCAGCTCGTACTCGGGCGGGGTATGGGCCGCCAGGTACATAATCCCGAGGGGAGCGAGCAATCCCTTGTTGAAGAGGTAGGTCTCACCCTGTTTGGTGGGGGCAATCAAATCTATTTTCAAAAAACCAGTCTTTCTTCTTTATTCCATCTCGCGTACATGGTCGTTGATTATACGCCCCTTTATCAATCATGCCAATAACTCCCCTTCTTATCGACCATTCGCCCGTGCGACTTAAAGCGAGAAGCGCAAGGGGAAACGCCAGTCTTTCCATCTTCGGTTTCCGCTTCCCAACCCCATTAAGAAGACATGAAATACATGAGGCCCGAAGATCGAAAGTCCGGCACTTAGAACACGTTTCTTGGGGCTTTGATATCATATGCAGTGGACATGACATTTGATCCGGACATATCCAAGGGGGGCTAAAGTTGGCGGCAATTTTTAGAGCGCTCAACACGGTGGGTAAAATCGGTTTGATAGGGGGCCTGCTGGGCGGACTGGCGGGAGCCGTCGTGGCCATCATCGTATCCCCCGTCTTCGGAAGCATATTCGTGGCCGTCTTCATCGCCGTCTTTTATTTCGCCTTCCGGACGGTCCTGGCGCCGATCACCAGGCGCGCCGCCCTGCAGAAAAGCGGCGTGCAGGCTGAGGCGACCATCCTCGAGGTCACCGACACGCGCTGGACGGTAAACGGGATCTATCCAGTCATCAAGCTGCGTTTGGAAGTGCGTCCGCCCAACGGGCAACCCTTCCAGGCGGAAACCAAGGAAGTGATCAACCGCCTGGACATACCGCAATTTCAGCCGGGAGCCGTGATCCCGGTCATCTACGACCCCAAGGACCCGGAAAACGTCTCCGTAGGAGCGGTGGAGGGGGCGGTCACTACCGACAATGTCGCCCAGGAACCGGAGAGGATTCGCCAGGTGGAGGAATACCTTGCCAGGGAAGACCGGAAGAACCAGGCCATCCTGGCCTCCGGAAAGCCGGCCAAGGCCATGATCCTTAATGCCTGGGATATGGGGATACTGGTCAACGGCAACAACCCCGCCAAGACCTTCCTCCTGGAGGTGCGACCGGAGGGCGAGCCCTCCTTCCAGGCCCAGACGGTGGGGGTGATCTCCGAGGCCTCCATCCCCAAATTCCAGCCCGGGAAGGAGATATACGCCAAGTACGACCCTAACGACAAGAGCCGGGTAGCCATCGACCACTCCTGAGTGATGAGCATTGGACATAAAGTTTCACGGCAAGTTGAGCGACCTTGGGAATTCCCTGGATCGACCGCCCTGGCTTCTCGAGGCATGGGCCGGCAGCAGAGGCCGTGCGCGATCAGGATGACGAGTTAGTGCGGCTGCCATTTAATGGGATGGGGGAGCGGAAACCGAAGGACGAAAGACGGGCATTCAAAAGGATGAATGGTTTTAAGGGGGGAACATGAAAGGCATCATGGAAGGTGATTGCGCCAAGCGAGGGCTGTGTGCCGCTCTGGCTCTTTCCGTTTCTCTTTGCCTCATCCTAGGCGCCTTGATCGCGGCGGGCTGCGGGAAGACGAATCCGCCCCTGCGATACGAGCCCGACCCCGGCACGGTCGTCGTCAGGGTGGAGGCCGGCGGGGGTCTGCCCTTCCCGGGAGACGACCTCGTACCCTTGTTCCAGCTCTTCGGCGACGGCCGGGTTGTCAAGTGGCAAGGGGAAGCGGGAGGCCGCGGTGTCCTGGCGCAGGGAAGGATAAGCCCGGAAGATACGGCGGAGCTTCTCCAGGGGTTATCCGATGCCGGATTATTCCAATTGAAAGAGGAATACCGGGATGCTTCCGTTTACGACGCCACCTACCGCAACATCTACGTAAAACTGGCGGAAGCGGAAAAGGTGGTGCGGGTATGGATGACCATGGAGGTGCCCCAGTTCGACAAAGCCTATGACCTGATCATGGATTTCCCGGTGGGTAACCTGAGCGAATACGTGCCGGAAAAGGGCTACCTGGTGGTGGTCAATTACCCGCAAGAGGCGGCGGGCGGGTGGAGCTTCCTCGACCCCAATAGCGAGATCTATAAGCTGCTCCCGGACGTCGTCACCTTGAGCCAGGCAGCCGAAAGCCATACCGCCATGGCTGTCGACGGGTCCGTCTTCCTGCAATTGAAGAAGTACGATAACCAGCAAAGCAGCCGTGGGCTTTACATAAGGCAGCCGGACGGCGGTTGCCTGGCGGTTTACCCCGTCTACGAGCCCCGCGCGGCCAAGAAACCGTGAACAAGGCCACGGCTTTAGCGGGAGGTTGATTCATGCCCAGGAAAAGCGCCGGCCTCCTCCTCTTCCGCGAAAAGACGGGCGAGCTCCAGGTGCTGCTGGTACACCCGGGAGGACCCTTGTGGGCCAAAAAGGACGAGGGGGCCTGGTCCATCCCTAAAGGGGAATTCGAGGAGGGCGAGGACCCTCTGGACGCCGCCAGGCGCGAGTTCGAAGAGGAAACAGGTTTCCGGGCCGAGGGGGAGCCCATCCCCCTGGAACCATTGCGCCAGCCCGGCGGGAAAATCATCCATGCCTGGGCGGTACGGCAAGACCTGGATCCCTCCAGAATAAGAAGCAATACCTTTCGCATGGAATGGCCTCCGAAGTCGGGAAGGCAACAGGAATTTCCCGAAGTGAATCGGGCGGCCTGGTTCAACATGGACGTTGCAGGCAAGAAGATCCTTAAGGGACAGGCCGGATTCCTCTCCCAGCTACGGGAAATATTGGAAAAGGCCGCCGCTCCCGCCCCTGAGAACCCCCACCAGCCAGAGAAGGAATAAGGCTATCTGCTCCCTCTCTTGTTTCTAAACCTCCTCATGAGCCTTGAGTATCCGGTAAGCTGGTCTCCAATTCACCTTGAGATAGAAAAATGCCCGTAATCCTCCTGCCTATGCCGGAGCATGGGAGATAGCTAACAAGGGCAGTTTGTCGGGCTTACGATAGAAGCGTAGAGAGAGGGATAGCCCACAACCTTTCTCCAAGTTGTGCTGTTTCCCCGCCGTTATAGGCAATAATCGCCGCCTTACACCTGGGGGTCGCGGCGAGAAAGGACGAGAGTCCGGCAAGGTCCCTTTTGGACCAAGTTTCACCCGATTTGACTTCCAGCGCAATGATGTCTTTTCCGATTTCAATCACAAAATCAACTTCGCGGCCTTGTTGAGTCTGCCAGTAATAAATACGCCCAGGCGGAATATTCTTTTCAACTATCGAGATGAGGTTTTGAAGCACATAAGTCTCATATAGAGGTCCTCGTAAGGTATCTGCCGAGAGATCATCGCATTCGGTCAGGTGGCATGCCAGGCCAGAATCGGAAATATAAACTTTGGGCGACTTCTTGATGCGACTTGCCTTGTTTCTCAGAAAGGGATGTATGCGGCGAACAATATAGGTTGCCTCCATCCATCCTAAATACCTGGCAGCAGTTTTTGGCTCCAATTGCGCGTCCCTTGCCAACCCAGCGATATTGAGCAATTGGCCAGTCCGAAGAGCGGTCAGCTTCAAAAGGTCTCTGAATCCCAAGATGTTTTCGACCATGGCAATGTCGCGCAGATCCCTTTCGAGGTAGGTCTGCTCATAGCCGGTGAACCATATCCTGGCTTCGCCTACCTCCCCAAGGGCAACCGGCGGAAGACCGCCCGCCAACACTTCCCGGTCATTTATTACCGAGGCTTCTCTCCTTTTCGGGGTCTTCTGGGACTTGGTGAATTCCAGCAAGAACGGCGGCTCCTTCGCCGAACCGCTTATTTCCCTTCTGCTCATAGGGGGCAATTCAAAATAAATGGCCCTGCCAGCCAGACTCTCCGATACTCCCTTTAGCAGTGCAGGATTAGCTGATCCCGAGAGCAGGAATCTGCTTGCTTCACGTTTTTTGTCCACCGCTCTCTTGACGGCAAGAAACAAGTCCTTGATCCTCTGCGCCTCATCTATGGTAACAGCTTCCGCACCGCTCAGAACGGCGTCCGGGCTTTCTTGTAGGGACCTCATGGTGGCATAGTCATCCAGGCTCATATAACGTCGTGAGCTCAGAGCGGGGTCATGTCTCAACATGGTACTCTTGCCTACCTGACGCATTCCTGTAACCACTACGACAGGCATATTGAGCAAAGCCCTCTCTAAAACCCCCGCCAGCTCCCTAGATATATACTGCAATTATGACCTCCAATGTCGTAATTTACGACATTATATGTCACATTTTACATTAATGGGTTGGTGTGGGTCAATCTCGTGTCCGTAGAAGAGAAATATTCCCAGAAAAAGCAATAGCATATTGAAAGGAAGTTTTATGCCTGATAATAATGGAGCCCCTGGGGAGAATCGAACTCCCGCACAGGGATTAGGAATCCCTTGCTCTATCCACTGAGCTACAGGGGCTTGACTGCCGGAGCCGCCGCGAGCGGGTTTCCGTACGGCTTCCGTACGAGATGAATTATAGCCCCTCGCGAAAAGGCCTTCAAACCGGACCGGAAAAGCAAATCATGCCCACCTTACACAAATTAACTACATTTTTATTCCGCCACATTTAATACATTCTTGCACCATGGCTTACGCCGCCTCTCAGCCCCACTCGCTGCTGCGAAGGCCGTGCATGATGCATTGTAGATCATTGCTTTTTCAAACCTCTTATCTGTTATTCCGCCACGTTTAATACATTCTTACACCATGGCTTACACCGCCTCCCAGCTCCACTCGCTGCCGCGAAGGCCGTGCATGATGCATTGTAGGTCATTGCTTTTTCAAACCTCTTATCTTATAGTTTACGTTGCAATGCGGTCACGAAGGCCGTGCAAGCAAACAACGGTAAGAAGAAGGCCACGGAGGCCCGAGACGGCGAGAAGCCGCCGGCAACCGTGGCGTTTTGTATATAGACATATGGGAATAATAACCTCACGGTCACGAAGGCCGTTAAAGAGGCAGCTTGCGGGAAGAGGGCCACGGAGGCTAGGGGCGGTGCGAAATCGCCGGCGTTCGTGGTTTTCTTTTATGTTTCCCGCCGGAAGTGAGTGAAGAGGTGATATTATGCACATCCCGGACGGCTTTCTGAACACTGGAGTAAGCGTGGCCACCGGCGTGGTCGCTGCCGGCGCCGTGGGCTACGGGCTGTACAAGGCCCGGGAGGAGCTGGACGAAAAGACCGTCCCTCTCCTCGCCCTTTGCGCCGCTTTCGTCTTCGCCGCCCAGATGCTCAACTTCCCGGTCGCCGGCGGGACCAGCGGCCATTTCCTGGGTGGCGTGCTGGTGGCGGTCCTGCTGGGGCCTTGGCTGGGGGAGCTGGTGATCGCGCTGGTCTTACTGGTGCAGTGTCTTGGCTTCGCCGACGGCGGGGTCACGGCGCTGGGGGCCAACATCTTCAACATGGCGGTGATCGGCACCATACTTGCCTATTACATATACGCCGGTATTAAAACCCTGCTCCCCAGGAGCAGGACTTACTTCCTGGCCTCGGTGGCGGTAGCTTCCTGGCTTTCGGTGATGCTCGCCTCGGGCGCCTGCGCCGTCGAGCTGGCCGTCTCCGGAACCTCGCCTCTCGGCGTGGCTCTTCCGGCCATGCTGGGCGTTCACGCCATTATCGGGGTGGGAGAAGCGGTAATCACCGTGTTGGTGACGGCGGTGGTGCTGGCCGTGCGTCCCGACCTGGTGAGGTCGTACGCAGGCCAGCAAAGCCCGGTGGAATACGAGGAGGCGGAGGTGAGCCGGTGATGGAATCACGCAGAAAAAGCGTTTACGTGTTCGTTCTCGCCGGGCTGGCGGTTGCCGTCGCCCTGGCGCTGATCATATCTCCCTGGGCTTCCTCGTCGCCCGACGGGCTGGAGAAGGTGGCGGAGGACAAGGGCTTCCTGGAGAAGGCGGAGGAAAGGGAACCGGTTTGGAACAGCGCCCCCATACCGGATTACGCCATGCCGGGATTGACCCGGGAAGTGGCGGACGAGGAGACGGGCGAGGTGGAAAAGGAGCCGACCAAGCTGGCCACGGCGCTGGCCGGACTGGTGGGAACGGTGGCCATCTTCCTCATCGCCTGGGGCCTGGCCCTGGCGCTTAAAAAGAAAGGTGGCGAGGAAGCGGACGCCCCGGCCCGGAGGAGCGGATGACCGAGAAACACGCCTTTCTGGACAAGTACAGCCACCTGGAGAGCCCGGTCCACCAGCTTGACCCCAGAGCCAAGCTGGTGGCCCTGGTGGGTTTGATCTTCATCTGCGTCTCCACCCCACCCAATCTCTATATCGCCTTCGCGTCCTACCTGGCGTTGGAGGCGGCCTTGGTGTTTCTCTCCCGCCTGCCTTTGAGGCACGTGCTCAGGCGCATGCTCATCGTGGTGCCCTTCATCCTGGTGGTGGCGGTCTTCCTTCCTTTTTTCAACCAGGGAGGCGGGAGCTATAACCTCGGCCCGCTCAGCCTTTCCAGCCACGGGCTGATGGTCCTTTGGAACGTGGCCGTGAAATCGACGGTGAGCGTCCTGGCGGTGATCCTGCTCTCCTCCACCACCCCCTTCCCGGACCTGCTGCGGGCCATGGAGAAGATGCGGCTGCCCCGCCTGCTGACCACCCTGCTGAGCTTCACTTACCGCTACATATTCGTGCTCATGGAGGAGATGCAGCGTATGCGGCGGGCGCGCGACTCGCGGGGATGGAGCGGCAAGTGGCTTTGGCAGGCCAAGGTGATCGGCTACATGATCGCGGCCCTCTTCCTGCGATCCTACGAACGCGGCGAGAGGGTGTACGCCGCCATGCTCGCCCGAGGCTACGAAGGCGGGGTGCGCAGCGTGTACATGTACGAGCCGGGGGCCATGGAGCTGGGCTTCATGGCTCTGGCGTTATTGTCTCCCCTGGCGGCGAGGATCATGGCCTGACGGGGGGATGGCGATCTCGGGTCAAGGAAGGAAGGCGGTAGCCGTTTTCAAGCTGGAAAGGATTGCCTGCCATGCATCATAAGCCGGCCGTGGAAATCAAAGAATTATCCTATTCCTACCCCGACGGCACCCTGGCCCTGCGGGGAGCGAACCTGCGCATCGAGGAGGGGGAGTCGGTGGGCATTGTCGGCCCCAACGGGGCGGGCAAATCCACCCTCATCCTGCACTTAAACGGCATCCTCATGGGACGGGGCGAGGTGCGCATCTTCGGCCTTCCCGTGGAAAAGCGTAACCTGCGGGAGATACGCCGCCGCGTGGGACTGGTCTTCCAGGACCCCGACGACCAGCTCTTCTCGCCCACCGTCTTCGACGACGTGGCCTTCGGCCCCCTGAACATGGGGCTGTCCAAAGAGGAGGTGGCCGCGGCGGTTTCCGGGGCGCTCGAGGCGGTGGGGGTGGCGGGGCAGGAAAAGCGCTCCGCCCATCACCTGAGCTACGGTCAGAAAAAAAGGGTGTCCATCGCCACCGTCCTCTCCATGAACCCAGACATGCTCGTTCTGGATGAGCCTTCCAGCAACCTGGATCCGCGCGCCCGCCGCGAGCTGTCCGAGCTTCTGCAGGGGATGAAGATCACCAAGATTCTGGTAACTCACGACCTGCCCTTCGTCTTCGAGAACTGCGAGCGGGTGGTGGTCATGAGCCGGGGAATCATCGCCGCCGACGGCTCCGCCTTCGAGATTCTCTCCGACGAGAAACTGTTGGCCGAATACGGGCTGGAAATGCCCTACGGCTTCTATCCCGGCCCTCGCCGGGAAAGAGACCGAGAACCACTCGACTAGCCGCGCGCCCGGGGGGCCAGGTCTTGTTTTTGGTGCCCCCGGGGCATCCAAACCAAAGAGCGCTTCAAGTACCTATGGGGGAAACACAAGACCTGACCCTAACTTACTTGGCGCCAAGCTTATACAACCAAAATATATCAAAGAGTTCGCCCTTTCTTTTTGAATCCCATTTATGAGCCCCTACGATATAGCCTCCGTCCGAGGTCTGCTGGGCCATGAATATGCTATCCGTTTTCTTGAAGAGCTTCTTCCAGGCCACATCTCCTCGGGAATTAAGCTTGGCGACCATGACATCGCCTCGGTATTCATCTTCGGGTCCCTGGGGTTCGTTTATATAGCATGCCAGGAAATACCCGCCATCTTCCGTCTCATGAACCGACACCAGGTTTCCCGAGGTTTTTTTGTAGCTCCAGTCAAAACCCCTCTTCCACTCCAGGTTGCCTTCCGCGTCGGTTTTGGCAATCTGTTCATCGCTCACTTCCAACTCACCTAGCCACGTGTAATTATAGGTCTTGAGGATGTATCCTCCGTCGGAGGTCTGCTCCACGTAATCGGCGTAGATTGCCTCAAACCCCTCCAGGGTTCTCTCCCATATGACCTCGCCCTCGGGGTTGACCTTTACCAGCCAGGGAAGGGACCCCCCTGTCTTTAAAACCTTGCGCCCCGAAATGATGTAATTGCCGTCCGCGGTGGGGGAGATGTGATCATATCCGCCTCCCCCATCCTCGCCGCCGTAGGTTTTCACCCACAGCTGGTTGCCCTCGGGGTCGGTCCTCACTATGAATGCGATCGCCTTGTTGTCTGGCCACAATAACCTTTCTCCCACAAACATGAATCCTCCCTCTTCCGTTTCCGCAACGGAACAGTTCCCTATCCCCGCTTCATATCCTCTTTGCCAGAGAAGGTTTCCCTCCGAATCGGTCCTTACCAGGAGGGAATTAAAACCAAAGCCGAAAGACTCGGTACTTCCGGATAGGATATAGCCGCCATCCGAGGTCTGAAGAACTTCGCTAGCACCGTCGTTGTTGCTTCCCCCATAGGTATTCTCCCATTCCAGGTCCCCGGAGGAATTGACCTTCACGAGCCAAGCATCCGACGGCCTGCCGGAAAAACCGGCAATAATGTATCCGCCGTCGGAGGTCTGCCTTCCCGTTTGCGCCACTTTATTATTCGCTTCTCCCGTAAGGCTCTTCTCCCAGAGAACGCCCGGCACTCTATTTAAACAGCCAACTGTGGCTACCATTAAAGCCATGAGCATGGACATAACTATAAACCTGGTTAGGCAAGAGAATTGAAAGTCCCGGGCGGTTTTCTGCGAAAGAACATGATATCGACAACCTGCCATACAAGCTGGGCTGGAAACGTCCATCTTCTCGAGGTTTCTTGTTTTTCCCTTCATATTCGGCCCCCTAACCAAGACAAGAACTATTTTCAGTCTCTCTCCTTATAAAAGCCCTACCTTCGTTATGCTCAAAGCTCCGGGTATATTTTATGCGTCTATGGCTTTGGCTCACAAAAGATTACAGCTTTGATGGTATTCCATTCTTATCCAGTCCATCCATCTATACTATCCCATTCAGGAGAAAAATGGATGTAGAACCACATGTAATAATTATTTGAATTATGGTCATTTTCACATCTCCAGCCCCCAACCCAGAACCACGGCACGGCTCCTACGGCATAATAATATGGGGATGAATTGTACCATGACGTGTACACTATCATGTCCCAGATCCAGATGAAGTTGTACTGTCGGTCTGGTCTTAATTTTACACACCCTTTGCTCTTATAATCATGGCAGCCGTAAGGATCACCATGCCAACCGGTATGTATGGCTAGATAGTCTCTTTTAAACCAAGGCGATTGACCTTTCCACCATATGATCCACCATTCGTTTATGGGTGACTCGATAGGCCACCAGTCCTTGACTTCCATTGCGTCCCCTAGGGTAGGAGGCCACTTCCCGTTAGTGTCAAAATATTCATAAAACCATTGTTTTTCTTTATCGGTCCAAATAATTGCATTATATGTTGATTTCCTGCTTGACCAGAAGAGCACATCATAAGGATTTCTACAATGAGCACTCATCGGTATCGGCCCTTCGTTTCTATCCCACTCATTAAAATAACCGGGCTGGGCCATTCCTCTTCCCTCCAAACCCGAAGCAGCGCTGGTCGTCCATGTTATCATGTAGCCATAGTATGACGGAGCGAGGTTGTGTTTTATATATAGCTTCTTTAGGTCAAACTCGTACCATATTGCAGTTGTTATATGAAAGGCGGTAACAAACCACGCCTCCGTACCCATGGGATCGGTCATGTTTATGGGGTCGTCGTTGCAGTAGATGTAGCCGCTGAAGTTCTCCTTCACGGGATCGGTGGAGATGAACCTGGCTATCTCGGGGTCGTAGTACCTGGCAATCAAGTAGTACATGGAGAGATCCTCGTCCCAGAAGTAGCCGGCGTAGCGCAGGGGCTGGGAGGAGAGCTCCCCCGAGGCGGAGAGTATCTTCCCCCAGGGATCATAGCTGTACTCGGCAACAATATTTCCCTCTCCATCCGTTAACTTCAGAACATCCCCGTGGGCGTTGGTGTGGTAGAAGTAGGTCTTGCCATCCTGGTTGAGCTCAAGGGGAGTCCCGTCGTTGGCATAGACGTAGGTGCGGATGAGGTTTCCTTCCGCGTCCCTTTCAGCCAGGAGCTTTCCGGCTTCATCGTAGATGTACTCGGTCAAGTTGCCCGCGGGGTCGGTCTTTTCTTTTCTTCTTCCCTCGAAATCGTAAGCGAGGGTTATCTCCGCGCCATCCGCTCTTATCACCTTCTTAAGGCGGTTGTTGGCGTCCCAGATGAGGGCGGTCTTTTCCCCCTCTTCAGAGACCGTTTCGGTCAGGCTGCCGTTGGCGTTGAAGGAAAAGCTTCTCCGGCTTTGGGGCCCTTCCATGGAAAGGAGGCGGTTGCTTCCCGGCTGGTAGAGGAAAGCGGTGGTTCCCCTCTCGTCCACTTTTTGAAGCATATCGCCCTGCTCGTCGTAGGTATAGGAGGTTACCCGACTCTCATGGTCGATCCAAGAAAGGAGCCTGCCCACGGCATCGTAAGTCATGGTAGTCCGCTTATTAGTTCTCTCATCTATAATCCCTATAATCTCACCCCTATTATTGTATTCGCTTCTCATGACATTACCATCAGGACCAACGGCTCTCACGGGATTTCGACCAGGATCGTATTCGATCTTATACGTTCCAAAGGGATTTCTCTTCTCAATCAAGTTGCCTGCTCCGTCATAGGACATGAAGTTTTCCCGGCCATAGACATCCCGCTGCCACTGCAACTTCTTGCGGTTAGGAGTCAATCTCATTGCCGTGTAGGCGCCATTGGGGTAGATGGTTTTCTCTTCCGTACCCCACATGTTTTTTTCATACCTTGTTTCTCGCCCCAAAGCGTCTATCATCTTGATCTTATAACCAGAGGTATCATACTCGTAGCGAGTTGTGTTTCCCATCGAATCGGTATAGGCGGTCATGTGGCCTTGAGCATCACGAGAATAAGTGCTTTTCCTTCCAGCGGAGTCTGCCTCCTCGACCAAATTGCCCAGTTTATCGTACTTATAGCTGTGCCACAAACCGACAGGCTCCTTTAAGGAAACCAGAAAGCCTGAGCCATCGTAGGTCATCTCGAAAGTTCGCTCCTTAAAATCTATATTTCTTATGCACCTGCCCAAGGGGTCATATTCCGAGCGGGTCACCTTCCCCAGGAAGTCGGAGCTTTCGACACGGTGGCCGCAGGCATCGTACTTGTAGGTGTAGGTGTAGCCTAAGGCGTCGGTGGTGGAGGTGAGGTTTCCCCGCTGGTCATAGGCATAGGCGGTCTCGTAACCTTCCTCGTCTATATCCTTTATCTTGTTGCCGCGAGCGTCGTAGAGATGTTTCTTCTCGTTTCCCAGGGGATCGATCTCCCTGGTTAAGTTTCCCCTCTCGTCGTATTCGAAGCGGGACTCGTGCCCCTCGGCGTCGATGTGCCTTTCCAGGCGCTTGCCTTGGTAGACGTTCCTTTCCGTGTTTCCCTCGCAGTCGGTCTGGGTGAGCTTGTTCCCCCCCTCGTCGTAGGACATGGCGATATAAAAACCCGAATCATCGCCTGCCCAAACGATATTCATATTTTGGTCATAGTGGACTTTATCTACCGACCCGTTGGGCTTTTGCGATTCGGATATCCTCCCCATGGGATGCATGGACATTCTGTAGGTGGCGCCTATCTCGTCGCTAAAGGAGAAAAGGAAAGGGGGCCATAGGAGAGCTTTTTGCTTCTCCCCATGGCGTCGGTCACCTTCTTAGCCTTTCCATCCCTGGTGTATTCTATCCTGGTCACGATACCTTCGGGCTCGGTGATGCTCACCAGGCGGTGGGCCTTGTCGTAGCCGTAGGCGATGCCGTTTCCGCAGGGGTCCACGTACAGAACCAAGTCACCCGCTTTGTTTACCGTGTATTCCATCCTCCTTTGCGCCGCGTCGGTTATGGAGCTTAAGTGGCCGGCACCGTCATAGTCTAAGCTGGTGCTTCCCCCCGAGGCGTCGATAACTTCCCTAAGCTTGCCCTCCCGGTAAAGATAGGATATGGCGTTTCCGTTTGAGTCCACTCTTCTTGTAAGCTTTCCCGAGGCGTCGAAGCGGAGGGTCTCGCCCTCCCTGGTGGTCAAGGTGAAGGTCCCATCGGGGTTTTTGGAAAGCTCGGCGTAGAGGCCTACCGGATGATCGTAGCTTCCATCCTCCCCGGCGGTGAAGAAATGCGGGGTCTTATCCAGGCCGGAGAGGGGACCGCGCTTTTTTGATCGGCAAGACGGATACAATCTCGCCGTCATTATGAATAAGATGTGGGCCCTTGATTGCCCTTATGGGGCTACCGTCGCGTCGGCCCTTTGAGGCTCCATACCCAGCGGCAAAGTCCAAAGAGAATCGCGCGCATATGGGTAATGGAAGCGAAGGTGCAGGGAACACTGGCGCCTTATATACGAGGGGGTGTCAAAAATCAAGACCTGGCCCCGTTTGGTCGCCCGGGAGCTTTCGCTGATTATTCATCAGGATTATTCAGAGTATCAGAAGCTCTCTACTCCAATTATCCGTCCATCTTCTGCGCTAACTTCAACCACTTCTCCTCCGTAACCCGAGGGTATCGTTATTTCTCCCCCCTCCGGAGTAGATATCTCCAACATAACCTCACGCTCATATTTAATTATCCAACAGGGTATTGGCCCCCCTTCATCGCCTATCTTGAAATATTGCATTTCGATCCCTTCCTCGTCTACCTTTGGGGACAATATCTCCTTGATTTTGGAATCTGTTTTTCTAGCGTTCTCTAAACTTTCTTGGGCACGTTCCCTTACTATTCTTATCGCTTCCTCCTTGCTTATCTTCGCCTCGACTACCGGTTCAGGGCGCAATATGGGCTCAATGGAGATGCAATAGGAGATAATGCTCCCGTCTTCCGGCGATAACCTAATATCGCAATAACCCGCATTTTCTACAGGAAGGCCGTTTAAGTAGGGACGGAAGCTGAATACATATAGGTATTCCTTGACTTCTTTCCCACCTTGCCATACAACCCCATCATTGTGAAGACGTGACTCATCCGGATCCGGGGCCATAAAGGACATGTCGATACCCTGGCTTGCAAAGAAACCCTCAGCTATCGCCTGCGCTTCTGCGAGGCTTAATTTTACGTTGCTGCTCGAACGCGCTTTCCAATTGTATAAACTTGTAACTTTCCCCGTTACACGATCCAAACATATCGCGCCTATCTTCTTCTTTTCTTTGTCTTTGATTTCGCACACTGAGGTTATTCCATCCGATGGAACTTCCTCCGCTTCTGAAGCGTCCGGCATTAGCTCCCGGGCCTTTGCGAGGGCCTTTGCCTCTGTTTGCTTCTTTTCCATTTTCCCCCTTGCCACTCCGGAAGAGGAGGCAAGAAGTATAAAGCATGTTGACAAAGCCGCTGCACATATCAGGAAACCGGCGAAGAAGATCATTGCCCTATCTGATCTATTTTTCTTGAGGAATCTCAACGGCATTTTTATCCCCTCCTATAAACGCAACATTTCTTATTTTTACCAGGGCCAAGGATAGAAAAGTCGCCCATCGTGTGGATAATCGATGTATTGATATTTATCCCCAAAGATATACAAACAATCGAGCCAGCCCGTTCTGCCACCATAGTCCACCTTCGTATTGTCAAATGCGTAATTGACTGCCTGCTGTACATTCCAATGCATGATTTGAGTAGCATTCCAGAAATACTCGTTATATATATGCATAGGGTAAACGGAGATATTTTGACCACCCACATTACCATTAAATTTCCATACAATATTTTCGTACCAACCAAGCACCGTATCAGCGCCCTTAAAACTGAGCCATGCCGCAGGCCCCCCAGAAACACCTGATTTGCAGCAAAGCATCATAGAAAAACAAACATCCCCACAAGCGTTATTACTTAAACTGCTTATATAGGGGGGTGGGCCGCCACTATTTGGTGAACCAGAAATTGTAGACCATTCGCCTGTATGAAAATTGTAGAAGCTAAGAGCTCCATTAAAGTTATCTACACCGTGGCCAAAGAAGTTAAACATCGCGTTGCCAGGTAACCTATCATAGGCTTCCTGGGCTGTTGATAATCCGTAATAGGTAGAGGGCCATCCGTTATAACAGAGAGCTTTGTGCGTGCTGGGATGATATGGATATCCCTGTTCAAATAAGGTTTCAACACCCGATGCAATTCGCCAGGTACCTGTCCGGAAACTATACGAAGGATAACACCTATCACCATTGCCGTCGGGACGATCTGTGTAAGCATCCACATGATAAATTGAATAAAAACCATCAGGATATACGAACCCATATGAATCAGCATAGGGTACTACATTTGCAGAGGTTGTCTCCACTAATCTTAACGGTATTGCTAATGCAAAGCACGTGAGTATAATGACAGTAAAAATTGGCGTTATTGGCATAGCTTTCTTTCTCATAGCCATCCTCCACTCATTCGATGAACTGATAAAATACGGAGTTCCGGAAACATAGTGCCCATATTTCGATTTCCGAAGTAAATTTCAACAATATTGTTGAGCCCAGCGAGGTGTATGAACTGTTTTACTGTATCCCCGCTATCACCCCCAATCGATAGACCAACAGCAAAAGGTCATGGCATGCGGATTTTGCGCCCTTTCCCACCCGGGGCGTATTGTAGCCTTTAACACCCCCCCTCTCTGTCAAGTATCATTTGGTTTCCATTGCCATTTGGTGCAATTTCCGGAAAGCCTGAATCTGATGGGTGAAAGTAAGAGGATATGGAGAAACACCCTGAGTGGTGTCTCGCCCATTAAGCCACTCATGAGGATGGGGTGAGCGACCGCGTTCTTTTGATCGGCAAGACGGATACAATCTCGCCGTCATTATGAATAAGATGTGGGCCCTTGATTGCCCTTATGGGGTTTCCGTCGCGTCGGCCCTTTGAGGCTCCATACCCAGCGGCAAAGTCCAAAGAGAAACGCGCGCATACAGGAAATGGAAGCGAAGGTGCAGGGAACACTGGCGCCTTATATACGAGGGGGTGTCAAAAATCAAGACCTGGCCCCGTTAACGTGACCCCGTCAACGTTACCCCGTTAACGCAAGGGGGTAATAAAAATCAAGATCTGGCACCGTTAACTCTATTCGGCAAGGACCGGCTGGCTTGGGATTTCCTTCCATTCGAGTATCTGGATATCTATCGGCCAGGCGGCGATGTCGATGTCCGGACCCCGGTAGTTGACCGTGCACTGGGTGCCCGGAGCCTGGGGGCTTTTAGTGGCCTTTACCAGTAGGTCCCGCATGGCGGAAACCTGCAGCAACTGCTCCGCGAACATGGCCAGGTCGATGGTGGTGTCATTCCCCGACCAGAAGAAAAACTCGCATGAGGATCCGCCCTTAGGATACAGCCATTTGTTGTAAAAGGTTATGTCTCCCTTCGCCACCACCTGGAAGAGGGGAGCTGGCTGGGGTTGTTTAGACAGATTTTCTTGATCCTTAAGTGGTAGACTGCTCATTACACTGCCACCGGCATC
>ENA-ORXB01001756-ORXB01001756.1-sediment-metagenome-genome-assembly--contig:-NODE-1756-length-22647-cov-6.668276_pt1 | contig 22647 bp, 17 predicted proteins | sample MGYA00237863_ERZ511475 | MGnify/ENA primary metagenome ERZ511475 (study PRJEB26305, sample SAMN06343858) | sediment metagenome | isolation source: hot spring sediment | place: Canada: British Columbia... | reverse complement strand
AAAAAGGTGCAAAAAGGGGGGCAAAGGGGGGGGGGGGGGGGGGATAACTCATACATGGCTTTGTCCCGAAGAGGGGATGGGAGGCGTTTTAATGAATGAAGGTGGTTGAATGGCAAGCGAGCAAGTGATGGGGCGCGATTCGCGGCAGCCGTTTTGGAAACGCGCATTGCCTTTGCTGCTGATAGCGATAGGGGGGATATGGCTGATAGGGCTTGGCTTCCGCTCGCAAGTGTCTGGAGAGCGATTGTGGCTTATAGGCGCCGATGTGGATTTAGGCAAGGTGAAACGGAACCAGGTGATTTCGCATCGGGTGTGGGTGTTCAACCCCTCGCTGCGCTCAGTGCAGTTAGAGGCAGCACCCGCGTGTGGTTGCACGGTTGTGGAGTTGCCCTATCGAGAGTTGACCCCGTTGAGCGGCTTTCCCTTGGAGGTGCAGATTAGCACCTGGGGTTTGCCGTTGGGCTATCAGGAAAAGTCCGTGGGCTTGACTGCCTCTTCGGGTGATGAGCGCTGGCAAGAGCAGGCAGTGATTCGTCTGGAAGTGGTGAATTGATGTCCCCAAGGGGGCATTGGGAGCGTTTAATACATATGGAGGTGGACAAGAGATGGTGCGAGCAACGATTGGACGAACGATAGTGATTGCAACTCTCGGTATAGTGATAGGGCTGATGCCTGTTTCGGTGGTATCTACGGAAGATACATGCCCCGCTGGTGGTGACCTTGAACTAGCAGAAGTACGACCCTGCGTTAATCCTCCCGCCTCTCAAGTGATTCCAGGTAACGTATGCGATCCCGCATATCGGGCGAGCTGTATGGACATTCCTTGTCGGACTACGATTATCTGCTTCCGATTGGGATCTAGGATCATATGCGTGGCTATATCCGAGGAATTTAACTCGACAAGGACACAGTTTCCACGATGCAGACCAAAGCCAAATTCAAATTGTCTTACCCGAGCAGAAAGGTGTGGTGAGTTCGTCAAATACCTTGGTAACTGTGGTGGCATACGATACTGGTCTTTTCCAGGATACATCGCCACATGTCAGTAAGGGAATGTCTAATGCGTAGAAGACCTTTACGTTGGATCGGTGTAGGGTGTTTGGTGGTGGTAGTGGCCGGTGTAGTAGTTGGATATTTTCTGATGTCCAACATTACAGAAAGTCTCCGGCCCCTACCCGCCACCCAAATTTTGCGATCGACTGTTGGTGTTTCGTCAGCATCGGGTAAGCCTTTACCGAGTCCGCAAACAATCTTCGAAGCCGCTGATAGCGCGTTCACATCGATGGAACGGCTCAACGTCCGTTTAGATATCCATGAAAAGCTTCCACCCATGTTTGTAATGTTTATGACTGCAACCAGAGCTTTTAAATCTGATATTTCTGATTTTCCTTCTATTAATGCGTCCATCCAAACTGAGTGGCATATAGATTTTAGGAAGAAATTCGTTTTATTCAGAAGAGTCCATGATGATATAACCAAGCAAACTCCATATGAGTTTCGACACAGAATTAGTTCCGATAGTATCAAAGAAGCTGCATATGATGGCAGTCGTTGGGTGTTTATTCATGATGAACACTACTATCATCCTAATTATCCGCCCGAGCGGGGTTGGCGGTACCACGTTGTCCTTCTCGGCAGCTATGAAGAGGGACAAAAGATTTTAGGTCATCGCACGGAGGATTTGCTTGCTCTTTTTGGATTGCATCGTGCATATCTGTTCGCTAAGAATAACATGAGAAGTCTGATAGAGGTTAACAGAATGCTTTCGTCTTCGGGTATTCCAGAAGGGTGGGAGCTATCCACAGAAGGAGTGGACCGTATTGGGCATTATTACTGCTACAGGGTGAAGGCGATAAATCGCAAGAGGCAAGCCACAGTATGGCTTTGGTTCTGTCCCGATCTTCAATATCGCTGTATCCGAGCTGAATACACGGAGCGCGGTGTTGCCAAGATAATAGATCAAGGGGATCAAATTACACCAGCAAATACAGCAGTGGTGGCAGAGATACCTGAATGGACGAAGGGAGAATTCACAGTCCCTATGCCCAAAAAGATCAAAACAGCAATCTATTTTCCTGCTTCTCCATCAGAGTCAGAGTACATCCTCTTACAGCAAAGGGAAATCGCGGTTCAATATCTTCCTCCAGTAGAGGATAGTGCCTTTCGTCTCCCGATACCCACCGAGTCCACCTATGTTAGCGATAATATTGCGAATCGGGTCTACACTCTCGGCAAGGAGGTTCCGATTGCGCCCCGTCGATCGCACTCGTGGCTTTACGGGATGCTAAGCGGGCTGCTGCTTGTGTCAGTCGGGGTAGGGGTCTATTTCTATAGGCGCAGGAGGAAAGCTTTAAATGGCTAAACCCAAAAGGCTGTTCCTTATTGTCATAGGCGTAGTAGGTTTGGCGGTAGCGGGACTAATATCACAACAGCGATTCGAACCGCTGCATCACCCAACTACTGTGTTGCAAACCGACAACCCTAACATTATTGCCCGCGCAAGAGTCCGCTTGGGCACTCGGTTTGAGGAGACCTTTACCTATGCCGATGTGGAGTTTGTTAACCGAACCAACTTCCACTGGAAGGTAAAGAAGGTTATTTACTCCTGCTACGGGGATACGGAAAAGTATTATTGCTGGACACCTGATGTGGTGCCGCCTGGAGGAACTTTGCGTGTCCATGCACGATTGGATCTGCCGGGCCATAGCGAAAGGGTGGCTGAAAAAAGTATTCATGACACATTTTGGATAGAAGTGGAGACGGATGGAAATCCGAAGTACGGACTTTTAGTCGCCGACATAGAGGGGATTCAAAAGAATTGTCTCCCCGACGCTCCCCTTTATCTCGACCTGCAACCTTCGCAAGAGGTTCTCTATCGGTTTCATCCGCATCTCAACCTTCGCGGCATAAAAGTCGCATCCACGACGCCCTCGTTAATGGCTTCAGTGGATTACAGCCGTAAAGCATTAAGATTAAAATGCATTCAAAGTAATAATAACTATTCAGGAAAAGTAATGGTTCTTAACAAAGACAAAGTTCTTCGCACCATTCATGTAGAAGTATCATCACCAGATCAGTTGTGGTTTACACCGCGCTTTTTAGGGTTCGGTGTACTCCATCAGGGTATGAGCACCAACAAAGAGCTAAAAGTCATTTTCAACAACCCAACCAAGGTGGGGAACGAGGTTCAGCTCTTAACCTCATCTGTGCCTGCTGGAGAGTTTCGGCTTGTTTCAGCTAAGCAAGAAAGCACTGCTGTGTTACTACTGCTTGAGTTTTTGCCCCGCAAGGAAGGCTCCTATCATGGGACATTGAAGTTAAAGGTATCCGATACCATTTTGGATATTCCCTGGAGCTGCGAAATAATAGCGGAAGAGTGAAATCTGCACTCTACGCAAGCAAGCGTCATCTCAAACCTACACATGAGGAGGTGGTTGTGTTGGGTGATGGGGGAGGATTGCTATGTTGAGTGGTATTTTCGTCTGGAGGTGGTGAATCGATGTCCCCAAAGAGGCATTGGGAGTGTTTAATACACATGGAGGTGATCAAAAATGCGGCGAAGGCTTCTTGTTTACGGCACAGCGGTGATCGCAGGTACGCTGGTTTTGTTAGGAGGCTTGGTGTATAGCCAGAGTGTTCCGGCTCACAACCTCTGGTTTCGTAAATGCCAGCAAGTTACTGAAAACCCAACACCATCCAATCCTTTAGATGGCTGTAAAAGAGAGGGTTGGAACTGTGCGGGTGGCTGCGCTGTCGGAGGTACGATTACATACAGCAAATGTGTAAAGGCTCTCTTCTCCACCTGTAATGAAAGATTGGTTGAAAAGACTGTGACAGTACCGCATGTTCCTTGCCTCCCGATTGAGGGAGCGGGTGGTGCGGGATGCAAATGTGATACCAGCGTGCCTCCTGTCAATGGGCCGGTGAAACTTTATCTTAAGGGGTGTTAAAATGACAAAGTTTTATCCTTTGAGTTTAGTCGCAGTGTTGTTTCTGGTGGAGGTATCATGGGCACAATCCACGGTACCTCCACAGATCTATCAAGTGTTACAGCGTCGGGATAATTTGCTAAAAAACAAAAAGATCGTGTGGGATATAACAATTTCTGAAGAATATTCCGAGGAATTCCTTAAAGATATGGCGTTTTCACTCGATGCACAACGAAAGGACCTGTCCCAAATGCCAGTGAGTGGCACTGTAAAAGCCCCTAAAATCAATGCTATCCACCACTCCAGCAAACGGGTGATCTGTAGAGGTGAAAATCTTATTAGAATAACTTATGATAAAGCTTTATTAGATTTTCCGACTGAAAATGAGGAAACCAAAAAAGGGAAAAACGGCATGCCTGTGAAAAAAGGGAGCGTATACTTAGGAGAGGGGATAGGGGTGTATTTACCTGATATGGATGCCTCCCAGCAAGCGCTTGGAACAACCAATATCGCTTATGTGGTTCGGTACACTCGTCATGCGGCTTACTACCTTGAACCTACCTTTATGGGGCGCGATTTTCAGCCACCTGATCTCGTTATGTTGGGGGGGATGAATCCTCTGATGATGTTTTGGGGCGAGCCTGGTGGCTGGACAGTCGTGCAGGAAGATAACCGATTCTTGGTTATAGAAAAGCGGGGTCCTGTTCCTTGCTTACCTAGTGATGAACCGCTGCGCGTCCGTGTATGGCTTGACAAAAAGCATAGTTTTGCCCCTTATCGAGTAGAAAAATACTCGGATGATCCGAGAGTTTTAGAACACTATCGGGTTGTAGCAAGGGAAATATGGCAAGCGAGTCAATACAAATCCATCAACGGATTGTATTGCGTTTCCCGATTCAACTATACCGATTACATAAAAGGACGTCTGGTCAACGGTAAGCTCGTTTACAGTGGAAAGCGGCAGGTAGCGTACAGGATGTCTGATATAGGTGAGTGCAGTATTAGCAAGATTGACCTTCCTAATTATGTGGCAATTGCGGACTTTAGCCTCAAGGGAAAAGACCCTATGGTCGGGACACTTGATCGTGCAGTAACATATTCATGGCGTCAATATCGTCGCTTGCTAAATAATAACGAGTTAAAAAAGCTCTTTGAAACGCAATTTCCGAAGCCCCCTGAAAAACGCGCGAATTTATTCCGAACAATTCTCACCTATGCTCCACCTATATTGATAATTGTGATTGGTCTTTTATGGCTTTGGAGAACACGCAGGAAGAAGTGATTTAGGGAGCTCTCGATGTGCGACTGTTGACGAGGTGCATCGGCGTTTTGGCTTGGATACTCTTCACAGGTGGGCTTAGGCTATCTGAAGAGAGCTTACTGCTTCGGACTATAGCCCAAGCCCTCCAGAAGCGTGACGCCTTCTTTGCCCACTGCTCCCTCATCTGGGACGCCCAGATTGAGGTTATTGACTACCCTCTGGAGCATCCCGAAGCCTTTTTGAAAGGATTAGAACAATGGGATCAGCAGCGCCCTGATGCAGAAATTACCCCTGAGGCAAAGGAGGAGTTCTTACGAAAGGCTCGGCAGCCCCACCGATGTCGCTATCAAACCACCATCACGGTTATGCGAAGTGGAGCGATTACCTCGCTAAAGTCCGAGGAAGGAGGAGCATGTGAAGGCGGCTCCATCAAAAAAGTCCCCATATACCTTCTTTACAATGACGAGCAGGGATACGGCATGATTTATGGGACCAGCATCCACGCTGGGAGTCCTGATGCGAAACCTCAGCTATGGATTTTCCGCCACTCATCTCCTGCTCCTTTGCACAGTACCAGTGAAACCCAGTTCGTCTACCCCAGTGATTGGGTGTTTCTGGCGAATTTCTCTGTGCTGAATCTGGCAGGGCTTAGCAGGAGGAAAGCCTGGCGTGTTGTCAAGGTGACCGATTCGGAGGTCGTTCTGGAAGCAGATCTCAACGGCAGTGCTGTCTATGCCAGCCTCCGACGCTTTCGGGTTGGCTTATCCAAACAACACGGTTATGCGCCGAGTTGGCTGGAGGAATATTCTCCTACGAGAATAACCGCTAATAACAAGGTGATTTATCAATCCTTTCCTGCGATAAAAATAAGGGTTTTAGCGTGGAGAAAAATGGAAAGTTTTTGGATGCCTCAGCGTTGGGAACGGGTTCGGCAAATTGGCAAGCAGTTGCGTACCGGTGTGAGATTATCGCATCAGGAAAAGAGGATTATCGGCTTGAGACAAATAGCGCGGGGTAAGCAAGAGGTCATGAGACAGTTTCCTTCGGGTACGGATGTTCTGGACTTTCGGCTTGGCGGGACCGATATTGCTTATGGAGATGTGGGCGTAGTACCCGAAGAGCGCGTTGTATCCTATCGGTGGGATGGACATCTCCCCCCTCTGGATCGTCTTGAGCAGATGGCACGCCAGCAAGCCCAAACTCAGGGATGGCGTCCGCATCCGATGGTTCGTTGGGTGCTTGGGTCGGTGCAGTGGGGCGTCCCTCTGCTGCTGATTGCTGTGGGGGGTTATTGGTAGTGGCGCCGTCATCGCTCGCAACAATGACAGTACCATTCCTGATGGCAGGGGCATTAGGGGTTCTCATCCTGCGAGTATGTGGGCGGTTGGAACCTACCGTGCGCGAGGCGCGTTTACTCGCATGGGGATTGACATTCCTTGTGGTGCTGACAGCAACAATAGCCGTGTGGGGGGACTTGAACCCAGAGTTCGTCATGAGGTCCTCGCTGGGGACGATCCACAACGCGTTATATCGTTGGATATGGATCGTTGCTTTTCTGATGACAAACCTCTCTGTTGCTCTGGTAGCCAACGCGAGACGATTTCAAGGGGTGGTCGGCGGTACGGTGCTGGTGATTGCGCTGATTACAACGCTCCTGCACGCCGCAGGCATTCGCTTGATCGACGATCCCCTCGTCTATTCGTTTCGCGGGTATTACCGTCCCCACGGTATTCTCTGGACCCCTTTAGAAGCCGGCTTAGTGGGACTACTGGGCTGGGCGTGGGGGCTTGCGTGGAGCGTGCAATCGGGCTGGCGGCGTATCGGAGGGCTATACCTCGTAGGGTTGAGCACGGCGGTGGTGTATCTGACCTTTTCGCGCAGCGCGTGGATGGGACTGGGGGGTGCACTGCTGGTTGGGCTGCTGTTGACCCGCACGCACAAAGCCCTCTGGCTCCCGCTGATAATCACACTGGCGACCTTCCTCGTGGCTTCTGTGGCGCTCCCTTTAGGTTGGCAGCGTGGAGTATATGCAGCTCAGGACGACCCCTCCGTGCAGAACCGATTGCAGCTGTGGAGCCAGTTTCCTGCGCAACTGATTCGCTATCCTTTTGGCGTCACGGAAGAGTCGGCGGATACGATAGAGCAATATATGGCGGCAGGGTCTATGGTCAACTTCTATCTGGATATTGGCGTTCAGTACGGTGTACTTCCCTTCGTGTTGCAACTTTGGCTTGTGGGTATTTTGTTGAAGCGTGTGTGGGCGTTCATCTTACAAGGGCAGATGGCAGGGGTGTGGGGATTGGGGGTGATTGCCAGTGCAATCTGTGTGATTTTTATGAACCCCAGTGGGGACTCGTTGGCAACGGCATTATGGAGTGGCTTTTGGGGGATGGTCAGTGCGATGGAGGTGAAACCCGATGCGCCTGCGCGCCTTCACGCTGATTGAGCTGCTGGTGGTTCTGGCGATTATTGCGCTAATCGCCGCGTTGTTGTTCCCAGTGATAAGCAACGCGCGTGAGGCAGGGCGCAAAACTCGTTGCCTGTCTAACTTACGCCAAATAGGAATGGCGATCCAAATGTATCTCAGCGATTACGACGAGACCTTCCCGATGAACCGCTTCCCCGACGCCCGGCATCCACTGAGCCACGAATGGGGCGCGTTGCAGGGCAGCAGCTACAACTGGAAACGTGCCCTGTTGCCCTATCTCAAGAGCGTTCAGGTCTTGGAGTGTCCCTCCAACAGTTATCGCTGGAGCAGCGCGTTTATCGAAAACTTTGGGGGTGAGGCGGGAGACGAGAGCAACTGGGCGTGGTCGCTGAAGTTGCCCATCTCTTACGCTTATAATGGCTCGTTCTTTCACGAAGGGATTCCGATCCGCGTGTTAGGGGAGTCTTATCAAAGGGCACGGTTCTTGGCGGAGATTCCAGAGCCGAGTTGGCTGATCCTGTTGACGGAGACACGGGTGAACTACCCTGATTTAGGCGGTTGGACGCTGACGCAAGAACTGGTCCTGCGTTCAGGAGTGGTATCTGGAAAAGGCTTACTCCAGAGCCATCGGGGTGGAGTGAACTGGGTGTTCTGTGATGGTTCAGCCAAATGGTTGAAGGTGGGAGCAACCTGTGTGCCGCGTCAGCGGTGGACGCCCTATGAGCGCGATCAAACGCTGTACGACGAACGCGCACGAAACCTGGTGGAGGAGTATCGCTAAGTGCGGTCCCGTTCGCTTGCGAAACCATCCTATGACACTTGCCGAAACCTAACCCTACTGATCCCAGCCCAGATGCCCATTGATGGAGATGGTGTAGACTGCCTGACCCGTGATAAGCCGATAAATCGCAAGCGGAGTGTCCACGGCAAACTCTGCTAAAATCACCCCAATCGCCACTGCGCGTAGCTTCTCATAGCCCGGCAAGCCCCAGTAACGGTTCACAAACAGCTTGATAATCAGCACAACCAGCAAGCCGAACCAGATGTAATCGATGCCGAAGTTCATCGAGAGGGCATAGCCTGCGGGATGAATGGGAAAGCCCGGCACCCGATAGCGAATGAAGTCCAGCAGTAATACGAAGCAGAACGCGCCCGTGAAAAAGGCCATCGCGGTCACATTGGGGGGATAGCGGTTATCGGCTAACTGCGTTATCACCCCTGCCATCCCGCCTGCCCAGTCGGGCGCACCATCCCGATAGAAACGATTTACACTGAACAGCTCCCCCAGAAAGATGCCCGCGATGACCGCCAGCGCAATCACAAAGAACAACCCACGCTGGTTGAGCCGAGCAATCTCGCCCATCTTCATCGCCTCGAGCTGATAAGGCATTGGGTGTGTGCGGTGCAGGCGGTTCATAAAGTGGAAGGTGGTCATCAGGCGCGCAATCGTCGCCTCCGAAAGGTTTTGCGTACCCGTGAAAGCGATCATCAGCTGGTGCGGTCCCATAAACGCCATTTCGTGAATCGGTGCGCCCAGTTGCGCTCGCAACCGCGCCACAATCACGCTGAACGCCATATAAAGCGCCACATAGATGGTCACCAGCCACCAGGGCAGCCCGACGGCCATGCCCAGCCCGATCAACGCGCCCAGGCTCAGAATCAGCCCGATAAATGCCCAGCGTGCCGAGATGGCATAGCCCGCGTCGGGATTGAACCCTGTGCGAATCTCCTGCCAGATCTCTTTGAGATAGCCGCGTGATGCCCACACCACGCTCACAAACAGCCCCAGAAACGCCCCCCATGACTGCTCGCTGAAATAGGGTGGCTGTGGCACCAGGTAGCCCCCACCAAACACGCCCTGCTCATAACCCATCGCCGCCGTGATGACCTGCATCCCTTTGCGCACAAAGTAGAACAGAATACACGAAAAGAGCAGATCGTTCGGCACGAACACCCCGATCGCCGTCATATACGGAAACAACCCCACTGGAATCCAGCCCACCTGATTCCATGGTGGACTCTGAAAATATTCGTTCAGCCGCGCCAGGAAGCGCACCTTAATGGGCGGGATCCACGGATAGAAAAAGTTGAGCGCGTTCAGTGTATCGATAGCCGCCATCACGACGAACCCGCCCCAGAGGTACTTGCTGCGCCAGAGGAGAGCTTGCGGCTGGCATAGGAGCATCGGCACCTGCAGGATGGGGAACGCCAGTCGCTCCTGCTGCGTCCACAGGCGACGCATCAGCGCGTTGATGCAGAGCATCGCCATCGCGGCGGAGCCAAACAGCCCCATCCAGCCCAGAAAGATGGGTAGCCATAATGGCAACTTGCCCAGCACATAGGGCATGCCGTGCCCGCCCTGAATATAGTCCTGCAGATTCTCGCCACTTTTGAAAAAGAGCCAGTCTGCCACATGGGGCAGCACGCGCGTTTTGTAGGCGTTGTTCTGGTCGGCATACGCGCCGAAAGCGTGCCACAGAGGGGCGACGACCGCCATCCACTCCGCGGACATCGCCGTGCCCACAAACAGCACCGTGAACAGCACCACCAGGTCAGGCGTGCGCAGAAACCAGCGACCAGTCAACCATCGTCCAATCGCGTTCAGTAGGGCGACTGCCATCAGCGCGGATACGGGCGGGATAATCAGCGAAAAGATGACGCTCACCACGCTTTCCACTGCCCAGTAGGTAGTGAGCGGCAACAAAGCGAACCCGATCAGCAGCGCACGCAGCCGAATCGGGTTCGCCTGTTCCGCGGTTGTCGCCTCGTGTGCCGCAGGTGCGATCGTCTCCCGTTGAGGCTTGGTTGGCATTCGCGCTGACTCAATTCGGCCTCCGCCAGTGGTTTCCTGCACCCCTCACCCCGATCCTCTCCCCAAAGGGAGAGGGGGTGATAATTTTAGGCCAAGCGCGGTGCGATCCACCCCTTTATCCGAGCCGGTTCAGGCGTACGCGGTAGAGACGGGTTGCTGCCTCGCGCGGGATTCCCCCACGCGCGAATGCCCGTTCAATCTGCTCCTGTGGGGTGCGTATATCCGGCATGGGGGGCACAAGCGCCTGCGCCCGTCCCTGCCATTCCACCAGCACCGCGTCCCGCTGTGGGTCCACCTGCGAGCTGTCGCGCAGTGGCTCATACGATTCGACCAGATAGACCACATAGCGCAGGGTGGGCAGCTCCTCTGGCTCCACGGGCGGGCGATGCGGGTCTAACAGGGCGGCGCGGGTGGCGTGGTGAATAATCTCGTGAGCACGGGTCGGGTTCTGGGGCTTCAGACTGCCCATCAATCCCCGCAACTCGCTCCCTTGATAAAGGGCAACGAACACGCTGCCCGGCTCGCGCAGGGCACACGGCAACCGCTTCAGGTCGGGTTCAATCCGTGCCCCTTCCAGCACGAACCGCTCCACCGCGGTCTGCGCCAACTCCAGGCATGCCTGCTCCAGCGACGGTTCCGTCCGTCGCCATGTGAAGCGAGGTTCCTGACCCCTTAAAATGCGTCCGATATTTGCTCGATGTCGCCAGATGACTATCGCCGCAGCGACCGTGAGAATAGCCACAGCAGCAGGAGAATGCCCCAGTAGATAAGCGGCTATTGGCACGGTGGCTGCGCCCAGGATGGAGCCAAGCGACACCCAGCGGGTCAGGGCAAAGGTGAACAGCCATACGAGGAAAGCAATTCCGGCGACAGCAGGTGCTGCGCCCAGCAGTACGCCCAGCCCCGTCGCGATGCCCTTGCCACCACGAAAGCCCATCCAGGGCGAGAAGGTATGTCCCAGAATCGCCGCTGCGCCCACCAGGAGCGCGTAGGTGTCGCGCTGAATCGCGTGCATCACCATAAAAGTTGGCAGCCAGCCTTTGAAAGCGTCCAGCAACAGAGTGGCTATTGCAGCGTTCGCACCCAGCACGCGAAACACATTCGTCGCGCCGATATTGCCACTGCCATACTGGCGGATGTCAACCCCTCGCAGGCGTCCAATCCAGTAGCCGAACGGCAACGAGCCAATCCCGAAGGCAACCAGAATCGCCCACAGCAGTGCATCCCATGCCATCCCGCAAAATTATACCGACTCCGTCATCGCCGATGTAGCACGGCTTTAATAACCCAAGCGTAGAGAGTGGGAGGGGGATTGGGGCGAATTGCGAGCGCCCAATCCCCTGATCCCGTTTCAACACCCGCTGCCGAAGTTAAACAGCACTTGCAGCAGGTCGGCGTCGTCCACTACCTGGTTGCAGTCCACATCGACGCGCCCCAGGTTGTCGCCCGTCTGTCCGAAGGCGAACAGCACGGCAAGCAGATCAGCGTCATCTACGCAGCCGTTACTGTCTACATCGCCGTTATGGATAACGCAGCAGTCGGCAGGGTTGCCGCGGTTCACGCCCTGGGCGTTGGTCAGGGCAATCGCGTAGATGCCACCCGCTGCCGTTGAACCTGTCCAACCGTTCACCCGATAGGCAGCGTCTGGTCCATCAGGACAGCGCACGGTGTTGAAGGGCGTGTTGTTCCAGATCCCCTGATTCCGACAGCCCAGTGCGTCTCGATTGTAGCGACTGATTGCCAGATAGTAGACGCCCGCAGGACGCCCGCTCAGGCAGCCCGATGAGTTGTCGATGGTCGACTGAACGCCTCCTGAATCGTCGTTGAATGCCACACCCTTGCCATCGGGACCAAACAGCCAGAGCTGAGTGTCGAAGCTCGCGCCGCCCACCGTGGTCGCGGTAAACGCGGCTGGATTGGGCAGGTAGATCGCGTACATATCGACATCATCAGTGTCCAGTACGCCGTCGATGACCGACAGGGCGCCGCTTGGCGTGGATTGGGAAGTTTCAGGCAAGTCACCAGCGTCCCCGACCTCCAGCAGCACACGCAGGGTACAGGACGAGAGGCTCCAGCTGAACTGGTCGTTCGCGGGGCAGTAGTTGAACTCGACGGTTATCGGGTAATTGCTGCCCGGACTGAAGCTGTTCGGGATGGTGTAGTTGAGCTGGGCAACGCCGGAACTGTTGGTGGTTGCCGTACCCACATAGTTGCCGTCCACATAGAAGTCGACAGGAGCATTCGCGACGCCGGCGTTGGTGTCGGTGCGGGTAAGCGTGGCGCTGAGTGTTACGGGCATTCCACGCCGCTCGGCCGCGTTCGCGCAGCTGAGTGCGCTGCGTACCTTGTTCAGCGTGATCTCATGCGCGGAGGTCATCCAAGTACTGGGGCGTGCATGTTCGCCCGCCAGCCATACGGTGCGGAAATCGCACGGGTCTAACTGGGAGCCAGAGTAGTCGCCCCAACGATTGGCGGTGGAACCTTGTCCTGCCACTCCGCTACCGAAGCGCAGACCGATACCTACACCAATGCCGCTGCTGCTGTTCAGCCACTCGTAGACGGCAAAGGTCACATAGTAGGGGTTGCTCGCATCGCCGTTGGAGATGTTTACTCCCAGCGCCATGTCCTCATCGCGTGTTGCCTCCAGCGTGGGGAAAAAGCCGTCGTAAGCGGTGCCGAACCACAGCAGGGCGTCACGCGGTGCCGTGTTGTTCGACACATCGAGGCGATAATACTTGGAGCCGACGGCAGAACCTGAGACGCCGACATGGTGGCAGGTGTAGAGATAGGGGTAGTTCAGGCGCGACTTATCGGTGATGCGGCAATCGATCGTCCACAGCACCTGCCCTCTGCCCGGCTCACGAGCGTTCGGAGGTGGCGAAAAGGAGCCGACCCCAATATCTGCCTGATGAACCAGGTTGGGTGTGCCTGTGCCGCGATGCCATGCCGTCGGGTTCTCGATGCGATACACGCGTACATAGCCGCCCCCTCCAACGGGGATCTGCGCCCAGTAGTGCTGGCGAGGGTTTATCAGCACCCTATAGCCCTGGGCAGGCGCCACAGTGGCGGGCAGGTTCCAGAAGTCGTACCAGCCAGCGGACGCACCGTTGTAGATTTGATCCTTCCAGAGGATGCGCACCTTCGCGTAGCGGAAACCACCCCCCACATCGTACATATTCCCGGCAAGGTAGACCGCCTCGTTGTCATAGCCCAGATGGGGAAAGTCCACCCACTGGTTCCTGTCGGTGCTGCCATCGAGGCGCGCGTTGAAGTTGTAGATCCACCAGTTGCCATGGGGGTTCGAGTCGTCGGAGATCATCAGCGTCCACCAGGATCCACCCGAGCTGTTCGAACCGCGCGAGCGCAGATAGAGTATCAAGAATCGCCCGTTCCATGGATCATAGACCGCGCGCGGGTCGAACATGAAATCGGTGGTGTTCAGGAAGGTCTGCATGTCCACCCGATACTGCTGATTGCCGTTGCGATCATAGATTGCCCAGTCGTCGTTGGTCACCACGACCACATGATTTGGTCCCACCGCGATGTTCGTGTCGGGCGGGGTGAGGTCGTTCGGACCGATGGCGTCGAACCAGCGGAAGGCGTCCAGTGCTTGCGGGTAGAAGTCGCTGACCGAGAGTTGGAAAATCTGGGCAGCGGTCGAGTCGCCCGGCGTGCGTTCGGGTTCGATCTCGTGGCGGGGCGCTTCGCGTTGACGGAACGGCTCGCGCAGCGGCGGCTGTGCCGGGAACCATTCGGTAGAAACACGGAGAGGCATCACCCGTCCAGAAGAACCGCCTTGCTGGGACGGATCATGCGGAATGCCCACAAACGCCGCGGGCGGCAGGTCGATAACCTGGTGCTCACCATCAGCGGAACGGATTTCCCCCTTCTGGTCAGCAATCCCAGGGATTACAACGCCTAAAAGCGCACCCACCAGGAGTGCGCGGCTGAACTTCATCAAATCAAACACAGGTTGTTCCTCCTTTGGCTGGGGCTATCGCTCCAACCAAGTTGATTATACCCCACAATGTCATTTTCGAGCCCATCGGGGGGAGCCCCGGGATCATCCTTCGCTGCAGGGGCGCGGAAAAAGCACGCGGGCGATGGTGCGCTCACCTTGACAGGTAAGGGTGAATCGCCCACGCAGCGTGCCCCGCGTTAGATTATCGATAATGCGCACGCCGAGCGTGTTGCTGCGTGCGGCATCAAAATCGGGTGGCAGCGGCTCGCCATCGTTGCTCACTTCGAGCAGTACCTCCCCGTTGGTGTGTTGCACACGCACATCGATATGCCCCACCTCGCGCCCTTTGAAACCGTGTTCGATCGCGTTCTGGATTAGCTCGTTCAGAATGAGCGCGACCGCCGTTGCCTGCTGCAGTGGAAGCAGCACATCGTCGCCTTCCACCGTACTGCGCACCTGCTTGCCGGGTGGCACCAATGCCTGTTTCGTGTTGTGCAGGATGCTGGAGGCGATTTTGCGCAGGCTGACCATATCCAGGTCCTCGCGTGAGAGCAACTCGTGAACTTGGGCGATTGCCAGGATGCGGCTAAGGCTGTCTTGAATCACCTCTTCCACCGTCTTGTAGCGCGAATAGTGCATCTGCAGGCGTAGCAGGCTGGCGATCTGCTGCAGGTTATTTTTCACGCGATGGTGCATCTCCTGCAGGATGGCGCTGCGCACCATCAGCTTTGCGTGGTCGATGGCGAGCGCCGCTTGGTTCGCCACGGCCTCCAGGGTGTGCAGCTCCTCGTCGGTGAACAGGTGCGGGTGATCCGTATAGCAGTTGAGTGTACCGATCACGCGCTCGCGCACGCGCAGGGGCACGCATACCATTGAGTGAAGACCCACCTTCTGCGCAATATCGGGGAATCGATAGTCGGGATAAGCTCGCACATCGGGGATGACCAGGATTCGGTTCTCGGCGACGGCGCGTCCGGCGATGCTTTCGCCCACACGCAGCGGCGGCTTCTGACGATACTCCTCGCTCTCCGCCTGGGTCGCTTTCAGGATAAGTTCGCCGCGCTCCTCGTCCAGCAACATCACCGTGACAACCTTATAGCCCAGCGTCTGTGCCGTCATATGCACCAGCAGCTGCAGCACTTCTTCCAGATAGAGGTTGCCTGTGAGCGTGCGACTGATTTCGGAGAGCGTGGCGACCTGACTTGCCTGTCGCTCCAGCCGTTCGATGCGGCTGAGTTGTTGTAGGGCGCCAGCGAGGTGGCTGGCGATGCCTGACAGCAAGCGGATCTGTTCCTGTTTGTACTCTTTGGGTTTGCGCGTGCGCACGCTGATAACACCAATCACCTCGTTATTGACCATTAAGGGCACGGCGAGCATGCTCTCGTACTGCTCCTCGTTGAGCTGGGGATAGAGTTTGAAACGGTGGTCCTTGTAGGCTTCGCGAGGCACCGCGACGGGGCGTCGTTCGCGGGCGACCCAACCGGTGATGCCCTCGCCCGGTTTGAGGCGGATCTGACCGATGAACTGACGGTCGTTACCAGTGGCAGCACGCAGCACCAGCTCTTCACGGCTCTCATCGAATAGAAAGATATGGCAGATTTCGGCATCGGTGATACGCATCGCGATTTCGGCAATAGACTGGAGCATCTCTTCCGAGGCGAAGGCGGCGCCCGTCGCTTCACTGATACGACGCAGTGCTTCAATCTCCGCTTCGCGGTCGGCAAGTCGCGCTTCCAACTGGCGGATGTAGTCCTGTGCCTCGTGCAGCTCGCGCTCTTTGCGTTCCAGCTCATCCAGCAGATGCGCCGGATTGGTCAGATCGATGCGGGCGCGTCGCCGCCGCTTGATCGTGGTACGCCAGCGCCAGGCGCGCAGGGATCGCATGGCATCAGTATACCCGAACAGGGCAGGAGCATTCACAACCTTGTCGAACCCTTCGGATTGGAGGCATAGGAACATGCATATCGGCATTCTGACCGCCCCGTTTGTACGGGAGCCGCTGGAGTATGTGTTTCAGTTCGCGGCAAAGCACGGCTTCAAAACTCTGGAGCTGGCGTGCGGATATGGACATCCGCACCTGAATCTGGAGCAGCCTGATATTGATACGCTCAAGCGGCTGATGGAACGCTATGGCGTGGGGTTATCAGCGATCGCCTTCTACACGAACAACACCCACCCGGACCCGCAGGAACGGCAGCGCAATAACGAGGGGGTGCGGCGTGCCATCGATATCGCCCACGCCCTTGGCGTCAGCGTGGTCTGCACCTTGGCGGGGCATCCCGTGCCCGGCAAGAGCAAAATGCAGACCATCGAGGAGGACGGCGCGCAGGTGTTCCCCCCGCTAACCGAGTATGCAGGCGAACGCGAAGTGCAGATTGCGCTCGAAAACTGGTTTGCGACCAACATTCAGGCGCTGGACCACTGGCAACGGTTGTTCGAAGTGGTGCCCCATCCTAATCTCGGGCTGAACTTCGACCCGTCGCACCTGCTGTGGCAGCAAATCGATTACATTAATGCGGTCTTTCTGTTCGGCGCGCGCATTTTCCACACGCATGCAAAAGATACCGAAATTATGCGCCCGCGCCTGGAATATGTGGGCAATCAGGGCAGCGGCTGGTGGCGCTATGTGATTCCGGGGTTGGGCGCAGTGCGCTGGGGCGAATATATCGGTGCCCTGCGACGGGTTGGGTATAACGGCGTGCTGTCGATCGAACATGAGGACAGCGCGCTCGGACGCGAGGAGGGCTTCCTCATCGGTAAGCGCTATCTGGAGCAGTTCGTCTGGAGCGAATAGACCCCCTGGGGCTACATCTCCTGTTGCAGCCGTGTTAGCAGGGCATCGAGTGTCATCTGCCCCAGATCGCCCGAATCGCGGCTGCGCACCGCCACCAGGTTGCCTTCCACCTCCTTATCGCCCACAATCAGCATATAGGGCACTTTCTGGATCTGGTGGAAGCGGATTTTGTAGCCCAATGTCTCGCGTCGCGCGTCGAGTTCCACACGGAAGCCTGCATCGGCAAGACGCTGACGCACCTGTTCGCCATATTCTGTGTGACGATCGGCGATTGGCAACACTGCCACCTGCACAGGTGCCAGCCAGAGCGGGAAAGCTCCCGCATAATGCTCAATCAGGAAGCCCATCATTCGCTCGAAGGAGCCAATCGGTGCACGATGGATAATTACAGGGCGATGCGGTTTGCCATCCTCGCCCGTATATTCTAAATCAAACCGGTGCGCCATCAGGAAGTCGAGCTGTACGGTGGAGACGGTCCATTCACGCCCCAAACAGTCGCGCACCTCCACATCGAGCTTGGGTCCGTAGAAGGCGGCTTCGCCCTTCACCGCCACATACTCCAGCCCCAGCTCGTCCAGCGCCGCGCGCAGGGCCGCTTCCGCTGTCTCCCACATTGCATCATCGTCGATATACTTCTCTTTGTTCTCCGGGTCGCGTAGGGAGAGGCGATACCAGAAGTCGGTCAGGTTCAGTCGCTGGTAGACCTTCTGGATTAGCTCGATATTATGCTGCACCTCCGCTTTGATTTGCTCTGGGCGCAGGAACACATGGGCGTCATTAATGGTAAAGCAGCGCACCCGGATCAGCCCCGACAGCTCCCCGCTTTTCTCGTAGCGGTAGACGGTGCCCAGCTCGGCGATGCGCAAGGGCAGGTCGCGATAGGAGCGCGGCTCCGCTTTGTAAATCAGAAAGTGATGGGGGCAGTTCATTGGGCGCAGGATCAGCTCCTCGCCATCTTCGAACACCATCGGCGGGTACATTGAATCTTTGTAATAGGGGTAGTGCCCACTCATGCGGTACAGGTTCAGATTAGCGATTTCGGGCGTGCGCACATGCAGATAGCCCGCCTTGAGTTCCTCTTGCAAGATGAACTCCTCCAGCACGCGGCGGATGGTCGCGCCTTTAGGCAGTAGCATCGGCAGTCCCGGACCCACTTCGGGCGCGATCATAAACAGCCCCAGCTCGCGTCCGAGCTTGCGGTGGTCGCGCTTCTTCGCTTCTTCAAGGCGGTGCAGATACTCCTCCAGTTCCTGCTGGGTGAAAAAGGCAGTGCCGTAGATACGGGTGAGCATCTTGTTGCGTTCATCGCCACGCCAGTAAGCACCCGCAATAGAAAGCAGCTTGAAATGCTTGATCTCGCCCGTGTTCTGCACATGGGGACCGCGGCAGAGATCGATGAAGTCGTCCTGCTGATAGAAGCTGATAGCCTCCCCTTCGGGGATGGCATCGAGCAGCTCCAGTTTATAAGGCACCTGCCCGATTTTTTCGATAAGCTGGCGTGCTTCCTCGCGGGTGGTTTCGATGCGCACGATGTCGAGATTGCGGGTCGCGATTTCGCGCATCTTCTCCTCGATTTTGGGCAGGTCGTCCTCGCCGATAGGCTGTGGCAGGTCAAAATCGTAGTAGAAGCCGTTCTCGATGGGCGGCCCGATGCCCAGCTTGGTGCCAGGGTAGAGTTCCAGCACCGCCTGCGCCAGCAGGTGCGCTGCTGAATGCCTCAACCGATAGAGCGGACTGTCGGGATAGTCATACTTCATGCTGTTAGCCACCTCAGCGGGGGAGATTATACCATACAACCCACTTGGGCAATGTCCCTCACAGCCCCGTGGCTCCCTTAGCAGGAGGAAACCACCTATAGATCGTGGCGCAGGCGTCAGGTAAAGGTGACTATCTGGGCACGCGATCCGGTGAGCGAAGCCTTCCTGCGTGAGCAGGTGCGTGCGGGTCAATACGTGCAAATTGTGGAGAGGAGCGCTCCCGATGTGGAAGGCGCAATTATTCAGGCTGACCTGCTCACTTTCACCGAGAAGCGCGTGTTGCGCGCCTTCTTTCGCCATGATCGGGTCAAAGAGGTGGCGGAGGAACTTTACATCGCGTCGGATACGGTCAAGAAACATCTCAAACATATCTACCAAAAGCTGGGAGTCTATAGCTCGCATCGGGCATTAGTCAAGGCGATGGAGCTTGGGTTGCTAGGTGATGGAGATGGGGATTCCATAAAAGGGTGAGAGGGAAATTCCCCTATAAGGGTAGAGAAAAATTTCCCCTATGGGGGTATTGACAACGGGCGAAAAATGTGCTATAATATAGCCAAGCTGCTGGAAGAGGAGGCATGGCAATGAAGGGTCTTAGAGTGGCGTTGATTATGGCCATGCTGTTGGCGGTGTATCTGGGAATAACTTCTACAGGTTGTGCCCAGAATCAGGGGGTGGTATATCCTACAGGCTTTGTGCTTATATACAGGAACGAGCGGACACCCTTTAGGTGGGTACAGCGTTGGGTGCAGCGTAATAACCAACGAGTACTTGAACGGGTACGCGTAAATATAAATTACAACATGGAAACGATACAATTTGTACTAATCATTAGAGGATCCGATGGGAATTATTACACGAATTTTGGTGGCACAGGAAATACGGAATACTATCGCCCAGAGGATGGTTGGATTATAATGGGGACTGGGATTCCTGTTGAGGATTATGCGCGATTCCATACGGTTTTAGTTCGAGACTGGTTGAGACTCCCGACGAATAGAAGGGTGGCTTTAGATGTACGCTGGTATGGGTATGCTGGTAGTAGAGTTGACAGGGAAACCCGCAAAACGACAACCGTCTCTCCACCTTTGAATTATGTTGACCCTGGGGGGCGAGATCGCATTAGGTATTATTTGGTTGACATTGAACGAAATCCTGGCAGTGGTAATTGGGGAAAAAGGAGGATCAATTTAAGCGACTCTGGTGGCATTATAGCACCGATGATTCGGATAAGTTGGCGAGATCCAAAGTCAAATAGTGAGAGGGTAGAATGGTTTCCTAGCCAAAGCTCTGGGCTTGCACCTCTACCAGGTCTAAATGACTGTGCAAGACGCTCTTCTACGGGTGCATGTATTGAGTCCATTAATACCCCGACGGATGCGAGCTTTAATCAATACTGGTCTAATCGCACTTGGGATTACAACATTTATTTTTCAGCAAGCCTCATTAATCCTCAATATCCAGTACAATATCCAGTATTCGTAATGCATAATGTAGGTGCCATTACAGGGGGACATTCTGATAGGGGTATTGTGGGGGATGTTGTTAACTATAATATTAGTTATGATACACCTCGTTGGTGGAGAATTCAGCGGGCAACTATATGGTTGAATGTGCCTTATGAATGGGGTGGGAAATTTTTTGGAGCTCGTGCTTCGGGTCAACAGTTTAATTATAACCTTAATGGCTCTGGTACGACCAGCGGGTTTGGGTTAGACTGTTCTGGACTTGTTGCGGTTGCGCAAGGAAGCTATCGGGCTTACTACTATGGCGTGGGGGCTGTGGTAAACGAGACACGATGGCTTTACAGGGAAGTTAGGAGCGGTGGAAGAGTCTTTAGGGTTAATGACTGGGCAAGCCTTCGACCAGGTGATGTTATTGTGAGACATCCACGAAACTCGCATGTAATGATCCTTTACAGAATATCAAACACAGCGGGTTTATATACTTATCACTATATCGAGTCTTACGGTGCTAGTAGCAATAACCCAGGAGCATCCGAAGAAAGAGTCCGCTACCGAACAGGTAGTGCGTCCAGCTTTGACCTAGATGGTTTTGAGCCGAGAGCGTTCAACGACTAACCAGTAAGGAGGAGGACTTGATAATGCGACGATGGATAGGCTGCGTGATGTCCTGGATGGTGCTTTGTGCGGTTCCGACTAATGCTCAATTCACGAGCACCACTCTTTTCACTGTACCGTATGGTACATCAGCTGACCAGATCAGTCTTACACATGGTTCGAGCCAAGTGGAAGGTGATTTTGTTGACAGCGAATACCCTCTTCTGCTTCGTCGCCTTCGTACAGGTGAATTCTTGATACTGTCCAAACGAAAAGCAGCATTGTTTGTTCAGATTTTCAATTCATCAGGACAGCTGCAGCGTGTATGGGAATGCAAAGAGAGTATCGGTGACCTCTACTCGTTGGATGTTGATCGCAGAGGAACCCTGTATTGCTTACGTTACTTGGAGAATCGTGATCTAGTGAGAAAGCAACAAGTAAACTCTATTTTGTCTATTTACGATAGCTTGGGGAAACAGATCGCGATTGAGGAGAGAGAGAAGCTGTTATTTGAAAAGTTAATATCCAATAAATTCGAATTTTTCGTTCTTGATCTAACTGTGGATAAAAACGGAATGGTTTACATTCCCATATCGGCGCGTCTGGAAAATGATGAAAAGAAAAATGTGTTTATCATTATACGATTCTCTTTAGACAATAGCTCGATAGACACGCTGCCGGGTTTGGGTTATCCTACGCAAACTCCGCATGGCGATCTGGGGTTCCTAAACTTTGCTCCCATCGAGGTCGCAGAGGAACAAAGTCTTCGGTATGATGGCACAAAAGTAAGACTGCTCAGTGGGGACAAATCTGTAATCACAGAGTTTTCGTTGGACAAAGATAACGAAGTTCGCTATCCAAGCCTGGCTTTTGTTCCTACACTCAACTATCTTGTGCTGGTGGATATCGAGGAAGTCATAGATGACAAGCGCTATCCATTGCAAAAACGACAATTTATTATTCTCAACCGACAGGGGCATCGAGTCTTTACCACACACTTGTTGGTCCCATTAGGATCACGAAGGCTTTGGGATACAGATGAGGCGGGTAATATATACTACCTCACTTGTACCTCTAATGGTGTTGAGATACGCAAGATAAGGCTGTCTACACATTAGATGGATAGTTCGATTGCGATTAATTCACGCATCCGGAAGAGCAAATAAAGTGACAAAGGAAGGTATGTACCATATCGTTGTAGATGGTCTTTGAGATGATAGAGTTAATACTTCTGAAAGCTGGCAAGGATTTGGTCTTAGCAGCTCATATGCCTCTGCGATAATACGATTGCGTCGCCTTCGCTAAGGTTGGGAGGATGAGCATGTTGAGGCTAACAGTTGTCGGTGGGTGCTTACTTTGGGCGTGGCTGGTCGCTGCTTGGTCAGATGTTCAGACCAAGCACCCTGCCCCCCAGCGTCTCTTTGCCGTCCCTTACGGGACTACGCAAGGAACGATTTATCTTGACATCATTCCAGGCAAACCTGACTATGAGCCTACCTTAGTAGAGGGTCCTGCGGGGCTGTTGGTGGCTCCAAATGGGAGCCGAATAGTTATTGTAGTATGGTGTCAAGATAATGAAATTCACAAAATTGTTGAAGAATTATTGATTTATGATCGATTTGGTAAATTTATAAATAAAATATTTAGT
>ENA-ORXB01001755-ORXB01001755.1-sediment-metagenome-genome-assembly--contig:-NODE-1755-length-22658-cov-5.003809_pt1 | contig 22658 bp, 24 predicted proteins | sample MGYA00237863_ERZ511475 | MGnify/ENA primary metagenome ERZ511475 (study PRJEB26305, sample SAMN06343858) | sediment metagenome | isolation source: hot spring sediment | place: Canada: British Columbia... | reverse complement strand
TTTGACCGACCATATTTGGAGTTGGGAGGAGTTTCTGACCTATAGGCATTATCACTACCAGAAGGGGTGACTACCCGCGGGTCTGCCCTTACAGAAAGATAATTTTTTCGAACAGTCCACCCTCCCCCCCTTGACATAACCTACGAAAATGTGGTATAATAGGACGTTCCCAGAAAGGGGAACGAAGGAGGAACGAGCGATGAGGCGGAAGAACTTCACAAAAATGAAGGTATTTGGCACATTGCTAACAGGTGCCCTCACACTTTTGGCGTGGGCACAGATGCGTGACGACTTCGACGGGAGCTTCAACTCGTCGCTGCCCTGGCAATGGATTGTGCCAGGCAACACCCCGTATAATACGGAGGACCCTGCCCATTATAGCTTCAGCAGCAGCACACTGGATATTGTCATGCAACCCGGCACGCTCACCCTTGCTGACAATAACGCGCACAACATTCTAACGCTTCGGGTTGGTCCGGCTCAGCGAGGCTGGTACATCGAGACGCGCTTGACTCTTGATCTGTCGGGGGCTTCTGGGGCGTGGATCCAAGCGGGACTGATCTGGCTGCTGCATGCCGATCACTACTACACCTACCACCTCGTGCTGAACCCGTTCAATGGGAATCTCTTTCTGGGCACAGCACACGAGGAAAGCGGCAGCTTTATTACCGGCGGCGCTCAGTCCGGTGAATGGTCACCCAGCCTCAACACCGTGACTTTGCGGATGCAGGATTATTTGGACGGGGCTCTGGGTAGTTATGTGGAGATCTGGTACGACAATGGTGACGGCAACGGCATGCGCTGGTTGATTACCGTACCGACCGCATCGGTGCCCGGATGGCCCTTCACGGTGCTGCGTGATGTGTTGCTTAACGGCGGTCGCATCGGGATCTACACCGATTCGTCTGGCTACAGTGGCGAATTCATGCCGATGGCAAGCTTCGACTATTTTGAGACCAATCTGCCCATTCTGCCTGCGGGAGATGTGAACGGCGACTGCATTGTAGACGATGCGGACCTGCTCGCTGTGCTGTTCGCCTTCGGGCAGACTGGGGCAGGGTTGATGGAGGATGTGAATGGGGACGAAGTGGTGGACGATGCCGACCTGCTGACTGTGTTGTTCACCTTCGGTTCCCGGTGCGGGAGCTAAAATGTCTGGCATTGGGTCGCGCGGTTATCGTGTTCGTGACTGGATTGTGGACCAGATAGCGCAGGGGCGATTGCGTCCTGGTGATCGCCTGCCAACCGAGCGTGAGTTGGCAGCCTTACTGGACATCAGCGCGCTCACTGTGCATCGCGCCCTGCGCTATCTGGCGCGGGAAGGACTGGTGCAGCGTCGTCGTCGTCGGGGCACCGTTCTGGTTCAGCTCCCCAGCGAGTTGCGGTCAGCTGCCAACACACCCCAGATGCTATTGCTGACTTCCAAATCGATGGGCGACATCGAAGGCGATTTCTATCTTGGCAGTCTGTATCAGGGTATTCAACAAGCCCAGCAGGAGAATCCACTGCTTCTCCGCTGGACCGCCTATGAGACCTACCATCTCCAGCCCGAATCGGCAGGAAGAGATATTCAGGGCGTGCTGGCCATCGCGCCACCTCTCCACTACTTGGGTCTGCTCAAAGAGTTGCAGCATCGGGTGCCTGTGGTCGTGTTGGGGGCAGACGCTTCCGCGTGGGGCATTCCTTCTGTCGATAGCGATAACCAGCAGGGTATGCGGGAGATGGTGCACCTGCTTCTGAAGATGGGACATCGCCGATTTATCGGGCTGTTTGCCGACCAGATTGCCCTGAACACTCTTGACCGCCAGCGTACGTTCCTCTCCACCCTTGTTCAGCACGGCATTCCTGAATCGGACATCTGGCTGTTTCTGTCGCAGGACACCTTCCATCTTGAGCCTGCCGTGCAGGATGCCCTTCGAACGCTGCTCACCTTGCCCACATCGAAGCGCCCGACCGCAATCGTAGGCGGTGGCTTCTATTTAGCGATGGTGGCACTGCAGATTGCCAGCGAAACGAATTTGTCGGTCCCACAAACTCTTTCCATCACAGGCTTCGATGATCCCCCCGCAGCTGCGCTTACAGTGCCCCCATTAACAACGGTGCGCCAGCCATTGAAGCAGATGGGCGCTCTGGCGCTGACAATCCTTGCGGACCTGGTTCAGGGGCGTTCCTTGGCAGCAACTTGCATCAAGCTCCCGGTAGAACTGATTCTTCGCCAGACGACAGCACACTGCCCGATCGGAGGTTAAACAATGAAACATAGAGGCGATACCACCCGAAAAGGGTTCACACTGATTGAGTTGCTGGTCGTGATTGCGATTATTGCCGTCTTGGCGGCGATTCTATTCCCGGTATTTGCGCAGGCACGCGAAAAGGCACGCCAGACCTCCTGCCTCTCCAACACCAAACAGATTGCCTACGGCGTCTCCTTGTATCTACAAGATTGGGACGAAACCTTTTTTAACCTGCCTTATCCTGGACCGCGTGGCTATGATGGGCAGACACCCTCTCTGGATCGCTTCTGGACTGAGGCGATAATGCCCTATGTTAAAAACACGACTGTCTTCCGCTGTCCTTCCACTGCCGATAATGAGCATGTGGGCACGGCAAACTATCCACCCGTGAACTACATTGTGACTTATGGTGTGAACGAGATGTTGCTTGGGCGTCAGAACTGGATGCGAGGGGATCCGAACTTTGCAGGTCCCGTTCCGATGACGCTGCCTGCCTTGGACCGCCCTGCAGAAATCGGGCTGATAGGCGATAGCACCCGCTACTTTATCTGGGGATCCTTTGTCTGCTGGGAGGACCCGGATCGGGACGGGCGGTTCGAAGGTTACTGGTGTTCCAGTGATCAGACGCGCCAGGTGTGCCCGGGAGGCGACTGGTTCTATGGTTATCCGCGCCACTTCGAGGGAATTAATGTGGTGTATGCCGATACACACGCTGCCTTTTCGGGCAAGCGTGCTCGTAGTCAGACACGCAACACTCAATGGGGCTGCTACTTTTACGCGCGGGTGAAGGTTTGGCTGCCCCAGTAAGGGAGGAGGCAATGATGAGATGCTGGCAAGTAAGCAGTGCGCTGCAGACCCAGCGTGCGGCGGACGCTATTCGTGCCCGCCAGCTGGCAAACGGCGCGATCCTTGTAGATCCCACCTCAGTCAGCCCCAACTGGCTCATGCCATACTATTCCAATCTGGCGTGCATTGGGCTGATTATTGCCTATAAAGTCCTGCAGACAACCGCCTATCGCGATGCGGCAAGGCGCTGGCTCGAATGGTATGCGACCCACATGAACCCTGATGGCACAATGTATGACTATACTTATGAAAATGGCACTCTCACATCACGCAACACCTACGACTCCTCCGATTCATACGCAGCGACCTTTCTCGAGAGCATGGAGCGTTTTCGTCTCGATGGAGGTGGCACACCCTATGTGCGCACACGCTATTCTGCTGTGCAAAAAGCGGTGCGGGCGATTCAACTGACCTATCAACCCGATGGATTGTGCTGGTCACGCCCCGATTATCCCGTGAAGTACCTGATGGACAATGTAGAGGTCTATCGCGGTTTGCAGGCAGCCGCTCAAATCGCACGGGTGATGCGTCAGGAAAGTGAGTGGAAAACGTGGTCCTTGCTGGCTTCGAAAACATTGATGGGTATCGAAACTTTGCTTTGGTACGATACAGGCGGCTACTATGCATGGGCACGCCATCAAAATAATGCATTAGAAACGCGGCTCAGCGAATGGTATCCTGATGTGATGGCGCAACTGATGGCGATTGCCTGGCTTCCCGTTAGTTCGCGCCGTCAGACGCTTTATCAATCCCTAAAGGGGAGGTTTTATTTGCTTCCCCCATCGCTCGATACCAATCTGGATATTGAGAAGGCGGTGTGGTGGGGGATGGCTGCCTATACAATAGGTGATTCCATCGTTCTGAACGAGATTCGGGACAAGCTGTTGCGCGTGGACCTGCGGCGGCGCCAGCTTTACCCGGTCTCGCTCTACGGGCATTTGATCCGCGTGCTGCATGGCGTTTAGCCCTCAAACTTACCTGTTTTTTGCACGCCTCCAGATGGAATAACTTTGGCACAGGAGGCGTTCAGGGCGGGATGTTTGTTATTATCGGCACGCTGGTGCTGTTCGGTGCGATTATTGGCGGGTTCACCATGCATGGCGGCAAAATCGCCGCGCTCATTCAGATCTCCGAGTTCATTATTATTGGGGGTGCAGCGATCGGTGCCATGCTGGTAGGCAATCCACCCAGCATTATCAGCCAGTTCATCAAAGCGGTGCTGGGTACCCTGAAGGGCAGCCCCTATAAGAAGGAGACCTTTCTGGAGCTGCTGCGCGCCCTGTTCGCCCTTTTCACCCTTGCCCGCAAGGAGGGGCTACTCGCGCTGGAACAGCATGTGGAGCACCCACACGATAGCCTTATTTTCCAGCAGTACCCTACTCTGCTCAACAACCATCATGCCTTGGCGTTTCTGTGTGACACGATGAAGGTGGTGCTGACGGGTGCGGTGGGCGCGTTCGAACTGGCAGAGATGACCGAGATGGATATCGAGCGCCATCACGAGGAGGCGATGAAACCTGCCCATGTGTTGAGCAAGGTGGGTGATGCAATGCCTGGTTTCGGTATCGTAGCGGCGGTGTTGGGGGTGGTCATCACGATGGGCGCGATCGACGGACCGCCGGAAGAGATCGGGCACAAGGTCGCCTCCGCGCTGGTGGGAACCTTTCTGGGCGTGTTGTCGGCTTACGGCATCTTTCAGCCGTTGGCGTCGGCAGTGGAGAATAATGTGCATCCTGAAGAGCAGTATCTGCAGTGCATTCGGCAGGCACTCATCGCCTTTGCGCGAGGGGATGCCCCACTGACCTGTATCGAGTTCGCCCGCCGCAGTATCGAACCCGGCTTGCGCCCCTCCTTCCAAGAGGTAGAGGAGGCGGTGCGCAACACCAGTAGCAGCCAGTCGACGGCGCAAGCTGCATAAGGAGGGACGCATGGCACAGGCAGAAGGCGAGATTCGGATCGTCAAGCGTAGGAAAGGTGGACACGGGCACCACGGGGGCGCGTGGAAGGTCGCCTATGCCGACTTTGTCACGGCGATGATGGCGTTCTTTTTGGTGATGTGGATCGTGGGGCTGGACCAGGAGATCCGCAAGGCAATCGCGGGCTATTTTCGGGACCCCACTGGCTTCTTTGAGGCAATGCAGCGTTCCAAAGCTATCTTCACGGTGAACGACGCAATCCCGCCTGGTGGCAGAAACACGATGGAGATGCCCCATATTTCGGGCAAAGAGGGCATCAAGCCCCCTGGTCTATCGAAGGGCACCAAAACGGAGCGCGAGCAGCTGGAAGCGTTCAAAAAGTATCTGGAAGCTGCGCTGGCGAACATTCCCGACCTTGCTCGTCTGAAGGAGCATGTGAAAATTGAATTCGTCAAGGAGGGGCTGCGCATCGAGCTGATCGAGGGGCCCGAGCCGGTCTTTTTCAAAACGGGTAGCGCGGAGGTGACGCCCGCCGCCCGAAAACTGCTTGCTCTGATTGCCCGGGAGGTGGGCAAGCTGGACAATCGGGTGGTGATCGAGGGGCATACGGACGCGCGCCCTTACCGATATGCCCATGTCTATTCCAACTGGGAGCTGTCCACCGATCGGGCGAACGCGGCGCGGCGCATTATGGAATCGAGCGGGCTATGGCAGGGTCAGGTTGCCGAGGTACGGGGCTATGCCTCCACTCGCTTGCGCAACCCGAAAGACCCCTATCACTACTCCAATCGGCGTGTCTCCCTGCTTATTCCCTACCGTTCGCAGGATTACCGCACCTCCGCGAAATAGCCATATCCCGCGTTGGTCTTTGCCCCCACGCCCAGATGCTGCAAGCACCAGCGCAGCAACTGTTCTGCAAACTTCGCCCACTGTTCTGTAGTTGCATCGATCGCAAACAGAAACTGTGCTTTCGGCTTTACGACGAGGAAGGGCACAGGGTTCGGGTCATCGAAATCGGTCGGAGCTTGCTGACCGCTGGCATAGTACGCCGGATGGTGCACTGTGATCACATCCCGATGAAACGGCTTGTCATTTGCTGAGTTAGTGGCATACCATGCGTCGTAGAACACAACGCAACCTGCGGCGCTGGTCTGCTTGCCCCCTGTGCCAAACATCATTTCAAGTTCCTGTTGACTTAGTTTGCCTTCCTTGCTCAGCCAATGTGCCCCTCGTCGGCACAACCCCTTGAGCGCGCTCCCAGGGATCAGCGGCATGCCATAGGTGTGGTGCAGGGTCAGGCCAACCTCCAGTGGACTGGCGTTGCCCAGCCCTATCGCCAGGGGTGTGGCCAACGCCATCGTGAAACAGCATGCGCGTTTCCGCGCAAATTCCTGCCAGCGCTGGAACGCGACCTGATAGGCATCGGGCAAGCGCAGGTGCTGCACCGCATCCAGCAAATCCTCTTCGGGCATGCTCGCCTGGTTCTCGCGCTGAAGGGGCTTATGCCGTTGTAGATATCGCTGCAAGAGAAGCCTCGCATGCTCACCTTGATTCAACTCCAGCCTGTCTAACGACGCCCGGATTGTCGGCACGCCCTGAGTGCGCCACTCATTGCTCACGACTCGTCGCCTCCCGGTTCCACCTTCAACAGGGAGCGGGCGAACCGCTTGAAGTAAACCCAGGCGGACAGCACACGCCGCGTGTAGAGCATATAGTCCTCCACAGAAGCCGTTAGCACGGTGTCAAGAAGCTTGTCCTGCGGCACAGCCAGCACATGCGCCACATGCGACAGGTGAATCTGATGCGCCTGGGCGCGCTCGCGCTCCTCGTTTGTTGATCCTTCCGAATCAAGTCGCCTCGCCTTGTCCACTGAGAACGCAATCGCCTGACGCAGTCCACAAGTGCGCACCAACACAGGGAAATTATGACACAATCCACCATATACCTGGCGCACCTTGCTTTCCTCAGGGTACTCGTTTGCCACTTCCTGCACAAGCTTCAGCGCCTGCTCCATCTCTTGTTGTGCGCGTGTTCTCATCGTATCACCACCCTGCAGATTCCACGCCCAATTGTCGCGTCGCCACCGATTTGCACAGGTGCGTCCACCTTCAGATGCTCGAAGTCCACCCACTGCTTGCGAGGCTTCACATGGGTAATGAAGCCATAGAACAAACTCTCAGCGGGCACGGTTTCCTCGTACCAGAGGGCACCGCGTGCCACCGTTTTGATCTCATCCTGCAAGCGTACGCGGGCAACAACCTCGGTTGCCGTCTCACTCAAAAAGCTGAACACCTGATCGGACACCACCGCCAACCGTTCAGTAAAAAGTTTCTTTTCGTCCGGCCCAGAGAAAATCGCACCTGCCAGCGCGTTGGCGATCGCGGAGGCATCGTCCTCGCGCGTCAGGTCCAAGTCCTCCAAATAGACCGTGCCGTTGCGGTGCAGCACACTCTCCTCGGTCAGTGCAACCCCGGTTATCCCAATGGTCGGGATGTTGTGCTGCTCAAAGGGCGGGTCCAGCCCCAGTCCCCTGGCAACCCTTAGCAGTCGGTTCAACACCAGCGGGCAGGTTGTATAAGCGAAAGTGCCATAAAAGCTGCGCACAGGCAGGCACAGGATGCGCAGGTCGGTGAATGCCCAGTCGCCAGCCTCTGGCTCTTGTTCTGCGGTTTGCATCCTATTCGGTTCGAGATGCTCAGCGCCCGCTTCCGACTCCTGTTCAACAGATTGCACTTCCATGCCGAATGCTTTTTGCACCCAGTCGGTTGATGCAAAATAGTCGCGCAGCACCCCTTTAAAGGCGGATGCAGGGATAATAGGGAAGCCGGTCGCCTTCTCGCGGGCGATGGGCAGGTCCACATTTGCCACTGCCTGACCAGTGCCCACATGCACAGGTGTCAACGCATGCAAATAGAGGAGTTTCGCCTCCATCATGATACCCCTCCTGTTTCAGGTGTCCAGACGCCCCACAGCGCCAGTCCGTAGCCCGATTCACAGTAGCGCGTGCCCGATTCGTGTCCAAGGTTCGTGTCGCTCACTGGCTGAAGCCAGCCGTCGACCAGTTTCGCCGAATCGCCCGCCACCACCTCAAAAAAGTAGACCGCTCCGGCGGGGGCGCACCAGCGGACAGGCTTCGGGCCGTAGCTGGAACGGCGCAAGCTCCAGCCACTCACGGGTACGCGACGCGGCACCGCCGCCCCGATCAGTCGCAACTTCAGCCCTGTCGAAGCCATCGTTGGCGGGCAGCCGATCAGGGCACGCGAGCCCCCCATCTCCTCTTCCTGTAGCCAGCCGGGCAGCCAGCCCTTGCTGAAGATAGCAGGCGTCGCCAACACCATACGCACATACTTTGCTTGCTTGATTGCATCTTTCAATTCTTGGGGACACTCCAGCCAGCCGTTATATGGTTCCACCCACACGAGCCGTCGCTCGCCCCCAAGCGTTCCCACGCCGTGCAGCTCACCCAACGAGCGTTCAGTGCGCACACGCGCCACAAAGCTCCACTCATAGCGAGAGGGTGCTCCTGCTGAACGGGGTTCTGGCGGCACTGACTGCTCAAAGGCGCGATACTCCACCGTGTAGAGCATACCTTCCTGACTGGTGCCGGTGGTGTCGTCGATGCCCACATGCACACGCGGGTCGCGGGGCGGCTCTTCTACCCGTGTGGGGCGGAAATCTGCCATCTTGTCACGCAGCCAGCAAAACAGGTCCGCTGCACGCCAGAGGCGATAACCGGCAATGGTTTCACATCCTCACTCACCTGCATGGGGTGCAGTCCGAAGTTGCGGCAGGGCAGGTCGCAGCCCGCCTCGCCCGTTAGTGGGAAGGGGCGCAGACGCATTACTCGCGCTGCACCCTCCTTCTCATACACGACGGCATCCGCAGGCGCCGGCAGAATAAACTCTTCCTGTATGTCACTTTCGGTACGGACTGTACTGCGCAACAGCAGTGGACCATGCACAACGCCATCGGAATGCTCACCCCGCTCGCTCAACGCTTCCCAATCCTCACCTGTCAGGTTGCCGATAAGTGTGCGTAGGAAGCCTGCGATGGTGCCGGGCATTGGCACTGACAGACTGCGGGCAGTAAGGGCGCCCTCCTCGTTGCCGAACGGTCGCGCGTCGCGAAACAGCAATGTATCGATCGGACGAATGCGCACACCCTGTATGTTCATTGCTCCGCCTCCTCTGGATAGCCCGCCAAAAACCGTGCAATCAGCAGCAAGTTGCAACACTCTTCCAGATGGTCTACCGTCTGGATAGATGCGGGCAGCTCAAAACCGCTCACTGCGTCGCGCGCCTTCTGCAGATAGACACGCATCGCTTCCTGACGCAGCACATCGCCCGCGAGCTCGATCCCGCGATACTCGCGGGTCAGGCTCCGCCAGTCGTAGGGCAGGCTGTGGGGTAGTCCTTGGCGAAACGCCCCGATGGTGCGTGTCCACCACTCATAGTGCGCCCAGCCCGTACGGGCAATCAGTCGATCGCCACTGCGTGGGTAGCGAGCAACCGTTAGTGCGTTCCGCTCCTGCTTGGCGAATTGCTCCGTCTCACGTGCTTGCTCTATCGCCACCTGCAAATTGTCCAAAAAAATGCACTATTGTGACGCCCACCGACAGCGTGGCGCCCTGCACCCGCTCGCGGAAAGCATGGTTCAGCTCATAAGCGCAGCGCAGGGCACGATTTGGAGGCAGCAGCGCCAGTACATCGTCGCCACCAGTATAGATTAGATAACCTCGATGCGCAGACACAGTCTGCTGCGCTTGCTGGGCAAACTCCAGCAGCAGGTTTGAGAACTGCTGATGCGCTTCTATCGTCTGCAGGGTGCGGAGTCGCTCGCCCATCTTGTCGCCATCGGCAATCAATATTGCATAGTAGTTTAGGTTCTCTTCGGGCACTTTCACCGCCTTAAGAATGGCTCGACGCGCTTCGAGCAACACCTTGATGTCCAGTTCAATACCCTGTTCCTCCTTCAGCGCTTGCCACCGACTTGGATAGAACAGGTCGCTTATCTCCGACACCTGATATTGATTCTGGAGCTGACGCAGTTGTTCGGTTGCTTCGGGGGCTCGCTGTTCGGCATAGTGCCAGATAGCGCGCAGCGCAACCTCACCTGTGGAGGGCACGCCCCCTTCCTCGCGGGCAAGTTGCCGTCCATAGACGCGCTTCAGGATAGAGATGGCGTCCAGTGTTTCACGTGCTTTCAGATAGAGTGGTGGCTTGTGGCGCAGGGTTTCAGGAACGGAGAAACCGGCGTGATGCTCTTTGAACACCGAATCGAGCGCAGGGTCCAGCGGGCTTTTCGGGCGCTGGGGATAGAGTGGGGGCTGCTTGAAATCGCGCAACGCTTTGCGCCCAGCCAGCAAGCGCTCCACCTGCTGCCAGGCAATCGGATAATCCTCGTCACTCTCCAACGGCACCCATGCTGCGTAGAACTCCAGAAAGTTGCTCAGTTGGTGTAGTACCAGCTCCCTATCCAGATACTGCGTGAACTCGGGCAGCTCGCGCTGAATTTGCTGCCGATAAGCCTCCCACTGTTTGCACAGATATTTTTGGGCGTGCTCTTTCGCCTTGCGTGCCATTTCGCTGGACTTGATGTGGCGGGTGCCGTTCTCGGCAGGCTGGCTTTGGACAAGGCAGAGCAGCTTGTTCGGTTGGGCGATGTCCACCTTGGCGGGAAAGATGAGCGTGGCATCATATTGCTGCTGCAGGAATCGTGCGATCTCGCCTGCCACATTGCTCAGCAGCTGCGAACCGGCTTTGAGGTCAGCGGTGCGACGCGCCGCTGCGATGAAGTCTTGCACTGGTCCTATCGATATAGCAAGCAGATAGCGCACAGTTTCCTCCCTATAAAGTAAAAGTAAACGAGCCTGCCGGCAAAAGCTGTTTCGCCGCGGCGATTACCGCTTCTAACACGGAATTCACCCGTAACTGGTGCAACAACGGTTCCTGGGTCGAGTTAGGCGGCTGCAGGTAGATGCTCAAGGGCGGTCGCGTGTTGTAGCACGGGTGGATTTCATAAATGCGGATTTTGTCAGGCGCGGGCGCGTTCAGCACGGCAACCAGCGGCACCACATACTGTCCATTCGCGAGTGCAAGGGGCTTTAGGATCACGGGTGATGCCATCCGCCCCGAATCGGCAGGTTCCAGTCGCAGATTCTGATAGATTATAGGTAGTCCCAGAAACGGTTTAGCAAGTACAATTCGGTCTTGCTTGCGCTGCTGCAAGAGGTGCTGATAATCGCTCCATTGACCCTTGCGGAAACGCGCCCAGAACCTGCTCAGTTCACGCCAGGCATCCATCGCATTAGCGGATTTGCCTACGGCGATATGTGCCCCTTTTAGCACCGTCCATGCAGGCTTGCTGTTTACCGTGGTTTGTGGGATAAGGCTGCGGAACCAGCTCTCCAGGTTCGATTGGGAGGGCAGCCATCGGCTTGCCTCGCTGTCCACTACGGTCAGAGCACCGCAACCACGCCGCGTGCGCGCCCCCACGCCACCAAGGGCGATCCATGCCTTCAGCGCGTTCTCAACCTCTTGCTCTTGCTCCGGAGTGAGCGTGCCGCGCGCCCAGCGCAGCCACAAACTAAACTCCACATCGCACCATCCCGTCGCGGCTTTTGGTCTACTTTGCCCCCGAAACGGGAACAGGAAATAGCCGTAATCCCGCAACTCTACTGAGCTACCCAGCTGGTGGATTCTCACCTGTACTGTCACCTTGCCCACGGCGGGTTGGTTGGGTGTAGACGCGCCTCCCCAGAGCGCGCGCTCCGCGCTGTACAGCGAGCACACATCGCTATATTTCACACCTGCGGTGGCGCGCCACCAATAGCGCAGATGCCCCCGAATCGCTGCGGCGTGGATTGGCACCTCCACATCCACCTCCCGCGTGCGATAACCTCCACCGAACATCGGCGTTATCAGACGCAGGCGCAGCTCAAGGTGCTTGAACACCCCTTCAGGCGCTTGCCACACAGGCGCATCCAGCGGAACCGTTCGGCGCATCGTTGCTCCCCACGCACTCCGAATCTACGAACCGTGCTAAACGATTCCTGCTTCTGTTCTCGCGAATTGCTCCGCTTTGGGGCTAACCGTTCCAGGGCGTGAAATCGCTGTAATTTGCGCGCAGCACGCGCCCCGCAATCAGGCGTTCATAACTCTGGTCGCTATGGCGGGTCAACTCGCACACATAAACCTTGCCATCCTGTTCGTAGAAAACTACGCGCTCATCTCGATGCCCGCGCGGGTAGACCAGACAATCACCGTCCCGCACCGACTCGATCTGGTTTCGGCGCAGTTCGGCATGACTCAGGTTGCGCAACACATGTTCAAAACACTCCCGTGTACTGGGGTCAGCCGATTGATAGGTGTCTCGCGCTTTGCTGGAAAGCAGCACCTCATCTCCTGGCTGGGATAGGATATTACCACGATAGGCGTGATAGTATGCCTCTCCAGCAGGCGATAGATAGGTGTAGCCCTCTTCGTCAATCAGCAGCAGATGGATTTTATCCCTGTCTGATAAGCCGCGCAAACGCCGCTCCACTTCATCTGATGGGCGCAGATCCGTGCCAATCCACTCAAAAAACTTTTCATAATCAGCAATCAGCGAGTAATCCCATTTGATGGGGGTTGGGGGCATTTCAATAATGTCGCGGAACGCCTCGTGAATGTAGTAAACGGGCACATTGAATAGCAGCCCGACCAGTGTGGCGTAGGCGATTTCGGCTTTGAAGCCCCCGGTGGCGTTGATTAGCACCTTGCGTCCCGCTTTGCACTCGTTCTGTATTTGCTTAATCATCGTGGCAACGAGCGAGCGCAGCCCGCGCATCTTGAAACGGCTCTCGGTATAGTTCAGATCGGGCACGGGCACAACCTCTGCCTGATAGCCCTGATTGCTGTAGAAACTTCTCAGTGTCTCAGCGCACAGTTTCCCTTCGTCCGTGTCGGAGTGCAGAAAGACAATCCGGTCGTCCTCCTGCAGCAGTCGGCTCAGCGAGTTGGTCTCTGCACTGGCTTTGTCCGCTGGGGTGTGGCGCAGATAGTTTGCCAGGTCATGTTCACGCTCATCTCTACGCGCATTGGTCAACAGCGATGCGCCCACCGTGGTCAGAATCGTTCGCATGGTCGCCCTCCATCTCTTACTATAACTTGCTGCGCATTATACTGGTGATAAGGATACCATGTGCATGATGCCTTTGTCAAGGGGGTGCCTCGAAAAATCCTGACAGCGTTGGAAAAACTCTTTTTCCCCTGTGGGGAACGGGTTAGGTGAGGGGCAACTAAAGAATCAACGGTGCTTCGAAATCGGTGTAGCTATCCCGACCATACACCTCGACCCATTGTTCCCGTTCGCCTGGCAGGCGATAGCAGCGCAGGCTGTCTTGCTGGAGATGGATAATGCGCAGTAAACGCCGTTTCAACTGTTCCAATTGCGCTTCGGTCACACGACATTCGAACACCGATTTCTGCACGCGCTGTCCGAACGCTTCACAGGCTTTGGCGACCTTACGTAGTCGCTTACGCCCAGCAGTCGTCGTTGTCTCCACATCATATGTAATCAGAATGTTTATTCGCATCGCTTGGACCTCCATCGATTCAGCGTACGAGATATGGCTCGTACTCAGTGCGCTCACCGCGCAGGGTTTGGGCAAGACGTCGCGCTTGCAGATGCGGGATCAGCCCCCATGGGACGGGCGACTGGGCATCAGGGTGCTGAATCGTTTGCCCCTTGCGCTCTTGATAGAGACGAAGTACCTGCTTCCGCCCCTCCTCATTCAAATAGACTGCCCCATCGGGCTGCTCTATAAAATGGGTAGGCTGAACCTGACGGCGATTAATCGAGCGCAACGCGAAGCGGTCGGCAAACGCGGGACGCAGCTCCTCCATCAGATCCAGCGCAAGCGCAGGACGACCTGCACGAAGCCCATTCAGATAACCCACCTGAGGATCCAAACCGACGCCTTCCAAAGCGCTGATACAATCCTGTGCTACCAGCGTGTAGATGAACGAGAGCAGCGCGTTTATCCGATCGCGCGGTGGACGACGCGTACGCCCTGTAAAGCGGAATGCTTCACGCTGTGCCAGAATAAAAGCGTCAAACACATTAAAATAGATGCGTGAGGCGATTCCCTCCGTCCCACGAACCGCGTCCAGATCTGCCTGGTGCGGTAGCTGCTCCAGGCACGACGACAACAGGCGCTGTGCTTGCTGCAATTGCGTTCCATGCCCTGCATTTGTCCGCAACGCACGCTGTAAAAGAAAAATCTGGTTCTGTATCTTGTCGGTCACAAACGCCATCGCCAACCGACAACTCGTCTTTGGGCAACGCTGGGCGTCATGCTGAGCGCAACGTAGCAGCACATTGCCCGTCGTGGGACCATACAGGCGTGCCCGAAACTCCCCATAAGGGTTGTACCACACTATTGCGCGCCCTGCATGGGCACACTCCTCAATCAAAGGTGGCGACACCGTGATATTACCAAATAGCATCAGCGCACCCAGATGATGAAGCGGCACCTGACGCAACGGCGACTCCTCATGCTCAATCAGCACATTCCCGTTGCTATAGCGTAGATGCGCTCCGTCCAAAGTGATGTACAGTGTGTTGAGCACCTCGTATACGATGGGAAACACCTCCTCGCCAACGGACTCAAAGATGCCAAGCACTCTATGGTATCGAGCCTGTAAGGAGGAATGACTATGTAAATATCAGAGAAGGCTCGGCTCACTATCAACCATAGCGATACGCAAAGACGGCGCCAAAGGTTCCCGATAATGCTCCTCGCAGCAAGAAAAAGACGCGAGAAGCGTTGTTGGAAAAATTGACCAACCGGTTGGTCAGACTTGACCCTCCATCCATGCTCATTTTCGAACAGGTGGTTGATCCGCGCATTTTCGAACCATCAGTCAAGTATAGGTTGTGGTTTGTACGCGCAAAACATCCCTACATATCGTATGCCCCCGGCGGATCGCCCCCTTTTTCGCCCCTGAACTCAAATTGTCCGCCGATCCGCGCAAACCCCTGAGTTCAAAACGAGGGGTGAAATGTTAAGAAAGAGGTGGGGGGCCTTGACAAAGCCGTCATCGATGAGGTAAAATACAGGGTAGCATCCACCTCCCGAGGTGGGTGCCCATTGAAACTGGCGCGGGTTGTCGCGCCTTAATTTCCTTACACCAGAATGTAGCATCCACCTCCCGAGGTGGGTGCCCATTGAAACGGGGTTGGGGACCGTTTAATCTCATCAACTGTAATAACAACAGGTAGCATCCACCTCCCGAGGTGGGTGCCCATTGAAACGGTTCGTGGCCGAGCACATCTTTGAACGACTTTACAACTCGTAGCATCCACCTCCCGAGGTGGGTGCCCATTGAAACAGGAGTGAGAGAGGTAGGGCGCCCACCACAACCGCGGTGGTAGCATTCACCCTTCGGGGTGGGTGCTCATGAGAGTGTTCAGAGGCACTCTTTTGTGGCGCAAAAAGCCATAGGTGCTGGGGTGAACCATCGGGTAAAATAAGCTTCCGTGCAACGGTTCATCTGGATGGGATGCGCCCTTCTGCAACTGATGGGCATCGGACAGGCGCAGGAAACCCCCGCGCCTGACCTGACCCAGCGACCCGAAGTGGTGATCGTGCTGTATGTCCAGCCCAACGGCACCCACCTGATGACCTGGACCTTCGACCAACGCATACCACACCAAGCAGTGCGCGAGCGCGTGGCACGCTATCAACAGCTGAGCCAGCAGCCCGTGTCCCAACTGGAGATCCGAGACGATAGCCTCAAGCGCAACCCCCGCCCCCAAGACCTGCTGACCGTCGCCAGCTTCTACACAGCAGGACTGGTGAACCTGAAAGAAGGCACCATGGCACTGACCCCACTCGCCCGTGCCTTCGCCGACCTGAACCAACTCCATATCTATGCCCTGCTGCCCCAGCAAAGCACCTATCAAGGCTACCAGCACTATTCCTCGCCCCATCTGCAACTGTGGGCGCAGACCGAACCAGCAATGTGGCGATTCGTGCTCACAATCACCACGCACGAGCCAGCACTGCTGGAAATCCCACTCAAACGCCCCCCACCACCAAAGCCTGCACCACCACCCACACCGCACACCGACAACCGGCTCCGATGGGGTTTCGCAGGCGTGGTGTTGCTCGCCCTGCTGGTCGGAGCAGGAATCTATCTCTATGTGGCGTATCTGCTGAAGCGACAAACGCTGAACCAAACCGTCCAAAAAGAGAGTCCCAGCAACACAGGAGGTTAGACCATGAACTACGATCTGGAAACGCTGTTGCGCGAGGCGTTCGCTCTACGCGCCTCGGATGTGTTCATCAAGGCGGGCACACCCCCAATGATGCGCCTGCACGGCAAAATCGCGCCCTTCGAACAGTATCGCGAGCCACTGACCCCCGCGCAAAGCCGCGACCTCTGCTTCAGTATCATGACACACGAACAGATTGCCCGCTTCGAACACCGACTGGCCATCGACCTCGCTTTCACCGTAGGCGATGTCTGCCGCGTGCGCGCAAATGTCTATCAACAGCGACAAACGGTCGCGGGCGTCTTCCGACTCATCCCACTCCAACACTGGAAACTGGAAGAACTCTGGCCCGAAGAACCAGAAATTGCCCAAGTGCTCGCCAATCTCACCCGCTACCGACAGGGGCTAATCCTCGTCACAGGACCCACCGGCTCGGGCAAATCCACCACCCTCGCCGCAATGATCGACCTGATTAATGAAGAACGACGCGGACACATCGTGACCATCGAAGACCCCATCGAGTTCGTCCATCAGGACAAGCAATGCATCGTCAGCCAGCGCGAGGTGGGCATCGACACCGAATCGTTCATCGACGCGATGCGCGTGGTGGTACGCGAAAGCCCCGACATCATCCTCATCGGCGAAATGCGCGATGTCGAAACAATGCAAGCCTGTATGCAAGCCGCAGAAACAGGACACCTCGTCTTCTCCACCGTGCATACCCCCAGCGCATATGAAACAATGGACCGTATCGTGAACATGTTCCCGCCACAGGATAAAAAGCATATCCTGCAGCGATTAGCCAATAGCATTCGCGGCATCATCGCACAGAAACTGGTGCCACGCGCCAGCGGCACAGGACGCATCGCCGCCGTGGAAATTATGATCAACACCCCCACCGTCGAAAAAATGATCGAAGACGGGCACATCAGCGACATCTACAAAGCGATTGCAGAAGGCGGACACTGGGGCATGCGCACAATGAACCAGTGCCTGCTCGGCTATGTTCAAAAGGGTCTCATCACCCCAGAAGAGGCGCTCAACTATGCGGGTATCCACTCCGAACTACGCCAAATGCTGCGCCGCATGTAAATTGCAACATCGAACAGACCGCAAACCAGTGGACTTTCGCGGAACCATTTGCCCCACAAATAGGGTATAATAAAAGTGGACACGGGGGCGTCAGGGCTCGACAGCGCAGGTCTGACGCTCAGTGGCGAGCCGAGGTGCCGTGGGCCTCGTAAAAAAACGGCGCACAAGAAGTGCGAACTATAACTATGCTCTTGCTGCCTAATTAATGGCAGCCGCCACCTTGCCTGTCGTCGGTCCGGGCAAGTGTGCGCGTGGGTCAGACCGACTGGCTCCCGACGCTTCGCCCGGAGCGAAGGGAGGACACGACACCGGGCTGGCGCGGCGATTCCCTGTCCGCCGGGACGCGCCGCGCGAGAAACAAAGACGGACTACGCTCGTAGAAGCTGAGTGAGCAGCTGTGCTGGAAGGGGGTTCAATTCCCCCCGCCTCCACCAAATTATCAGGTACAATTCCCACCAGATGCCATGAAAAAACGCCGACGCAAACCCTTTCAACGCTATTTCACGGTCGCTGAAGCGAACGCCCTAATCCCAGAGCTTCAGAAACAGATTCTGCGCTTGCAGGCAATGCTGGAACGCCTGCGCGAAGAGTATAACGAAAAAGCCCAGCAGGTGTTCCTGCGCGAACAACGCAACGGACAGCCACCCGTCTGGGAACCCTCGCCCGTCGCCGAAGCCATCCATCAGGCGGTCGACGAACTGCACGCACTCGGCGTCATCCTGCGCGATGTGGAACACGGCATCGTCGACTTTCCGCACCTGCGCAACGGACGCGAGGTGTTCCTGTGCTGGCGACTGGGCGAGGAACGCATCCGCTACTGGCACGAGCCAGACACCAGCTTCAACGCCCGCAAGCCCCTGATGGAGGAATAAGCATGCTGCAAGTGCGGGCGCCCGGACGGGTCAACCTGATCGGCGAACATACCGACTACAACGACGGCTTCGTGCTGCCCGTCGCCATCAACCGCGAAATCCATCTGCACGCCCAACCCCGAACCGACCACCGCTGCCTGCTCTACTCCGAAAGCCTCGACGAACAGATCGAACTGGCACTGGACACACTGCGCGAAACACCCCCCGACTCGCTGCCACACGGCTGGGCACGCTATGTGGCAGGTGTCGCCGCCACACTGATGCACCACACCGGACGCCTGTTAACCGGCGTGGAGGGCGTAATCGCCAGTACACTGCCGACCGGCGCCGGGCTAAGCTCCTCCGCCGCGCTGGAAGCCGCCTTCGCCACGCTCTGGAACACGCTGGACAAACTTCAGCTGGACAGCTGGACACTCGCCAAACTCTGCCAGCAAGCGGAACAAACTTATGCCGGAGTGCAGTGCGGCATTATGGACCAGGCAGCGAGCCTGCTAACCCGACGCGGACACGCACTCTTTCTGGACACGCGCACGCAACAAACGCGCCATGTGCCCCTGCCACCCGACTGGTTAATCGTGGTGGCGGACACGGGCAAACCGCGCACGCTCAGCGGTTCGGAATACAACCAACGCCGCATCGAGTGTGAGCAGGCAGTGGCAGGGTTGCGTGCCATGCTGGGCAAGGCGGTGCGCGCGCTCCGTGATGTGTCGACACAGGACGCCGCGCTCTATCTGCCCCTGTTGCCAGAGCCGCCTCGGCGACGCGCCCGCCATGTGGTCAGCGAGAACGCCCGGGTACTGGCTTTTCTGGACGCCCTCACCCGCGCCGATGCCCGCACCGTGCGCCAGCTGATGCTCGCCTCGCACGCCTCCCTGCGCGACGACTATGAGGTCAGCTGCCCCGAACTGGACGCCATGGTCAACGCCTGCCTCAACGCGCCCGGCTGCATCGGCGCGCGCCTGACCGGCGCCGGGTTCGGCGGTGCATGCGTCGCCCTGGTCGAACGCGCCCAAATCGAGCCGTTCCTCAAAGCGGCAGACAACGCCTACCGCACCCAGAGCCAGCACACCCCACAGTTCCTCGTGTGCGAAGCGGTCGAAGGAGCCACCGCGTCCATTCAAACCTATTGAGACCAGTTAACCACCACCCAATCTGGCACCCTGTCAAAGTGCGCATCACTCGACACCAATGGTAGCTCGTACACCAAAGCGGTTGCCGCAATCCAAAGATCATTCTCTGGGATCGGTTTGCCCGCTCGACGTAAATGGTCCTTCAGCCAGCCATAGCATTCGGCGATCTCGTCATTGGGAACCAGCACCGTACAGGTTTGTGCAAATTGCCTCACAGTCTTCAGGTTTTTTTCTTTCTCGCTGGAACAGTAAGCACCATAATACAGTTCACCCAGTGCAATCGCTGAGATGAACAGCTCCGCTGCCTGAGAGGACTCTTGCACTGCTGAAGGGTTGTTGCGCAAGATGGCGATGACAGTTGAGGTATCCAGCAGGTACTTACCACTGGCTCCCATCGATTTGTTCGCAGCTCTCCTCTATGGCGCGGAGCATTTGCTCGGCATCGGCGTCGGTGATGGAACCCGCCAGTGCAGCCAGCTTGGCGCCAGGCGTGCCACGGGGCAATTGTGCCTCACACTGCCGCCCCAGACCCCAGCGCCTCGCAGACGCTTGCTTCTGCAGCTCGCTCGTTCCCCCACGCTTTCGTTGGAGCGTTACCTCAGCAGCAACCGAGGCTTTCTGCCCGGCATATCGCTTATAGGTCGCCTCGTCCACAAACTTGGTCAGCTTGCGCCCGTTGTACTCGGCTTTCAGAGCATAGCGCACCTGCTTTTTGCCCGATCGGGTGGTGCGTTCATACTTGACCGCCTTTATCCGGTCATCGGGCACCTCGATCATCCTGCGCTCTTGTACACTAAAGAAACGCATAGAGCCTCCTGCAGCTTTAGAACGCTCTAAAACCGCAAACAGATTATACCTTATATGAGGTAGACTCGCGCGGGCAATGGAGAACAGGAACAGCCTGCTGGGAAGCTGGACACTGGTGGTCGGTTTCTGGCTGCTGGGGCACGGACGCCTGCTAATGGGCGAGCTTTACTGGGGCGACGCAGGCATCTATTTCTATCCCTCATGGGAGTTTGTACGCCGCTGCCTGCAAAGGGGCGAACTGCCCTTCTGGAACCCGCACATCAACGGAGGGCAGCCCCTGATCGGCAATCCCCAGATGGGCATTTTCTATCCCACCACACTGCTGCTGCTCTGGCTGCCCACCGAGAGATGGTTGAGTCTCGTCACCGCGCTGCACCTGCTCTGGAGTGGGGTCGGCATGTGGCTCTGGTTGCGGGCATTGCACCGCAGCCCACAGGCGAGCGCGTGGGGCGCATGTGCATGGATGGGCTGTACGGCGGTCGTCGCGCGAGCGCAGTTTCCCCCGTTTTTGATGAGCATCGCGTGGTATCCATGGGTGCTGTGGAGCGTGGAACGGGTGTGGCAGCAGCCATGTTTGCCTCGCGCACTCTGGCTCGCGCTGATCGGTGCGCTCTGTACGATGGCGGCACATCCGCAAGGTGTGTATCTTATTGCCTGCGCAGCGGGGCTTTATGGAATTGTGCGCATGTGGCAAGGTCCCCTCACCCATACCCTCTCCCCAGCAGGGAGAGGGTTTTCACCCTCACCCATACCCCCTCCCTCTCAAGCGAGGGAGAGGACTGTTGCAAGGCAAGAAGCGCGCCGGCAGCTGCTCTGGTTGGTGGGGGCTGCGATGCTCGCGCTGGCGCTGAGTGCAATCTACTGGCTGCCTGCCAGCGCGGTCGGCGCGCTCTCTAGCTATAGCCACATGAGTATCGAAGAGGCTGAACGGTTCCGCTGGAACATCTTGCACCTGGGCGCTCTGTTCTATCCGTTCCTGTGGGGCAACCCTGCCGTGCTTTATGTCGCGCGGGGCAACTACTGGGAAGTGACCGCCTATATCGGCACCCTGCCGCTGCTGCTGGTACCGTTCGCACTCGGACGCGGGATGCAGGCACGCCTGCGCTGGGGACTGGGACTGATTGCGCTGCTGACAGCGTGGCTCGCACTGGGCACGCAGGGCGGTCTCTACACACTTGCGTTCAATCTCCTGCCCGGCATGCGCATGTTCCACGATCCCGCCCGCTGGCTGCTGATGACCTGCCTGATGACCGCCGCGCTGAGCGCGTTCGGCTATGACCAGCTGCAAAACACACAAACACGCTGCCCAGAGGCGAAGAATGGGCGCAGTGAGGGCACGCCTGTCTCGTCAGCACGGGCGGTTCGCCTCGCACCGTTCGCGGTCGGGCTGCTCATCTGCTTACTAATGGCGGGTTTGCCCGCAACGCGCATCGGAACGGAATGGCAGCGAGCGTTTCTGACGCCACGGGCTCGCGAGGACTATCCGCGCCCGTCGGAACGCCAGATGCTGCAGGTGGCACAGCGAGGCTGGCGTCAGGGTGCTTTGTGGCTGGGAGCATCGCTGGGACTGCTCGCGCTGGCGAAGGCACTGCCACGCAGGCGAACCCTCTGCCTCTGGCTCGGCTTTGTGCCGATGCAACTCTATGCCGTTTACTGCTCGCTGCCAGTGGCGCCGCCGGGCAGCTGGGCGCAGGCGAAACGCCTCATGCACGCGCCCGACGGACGCTGGTGGTACCCGCAAACCTACGACGGCTGGCGACGATTCATCTCCTATCTCACTTATGCCGATGCCAGCCCGCAACAGATGGTGCAGGCATGGATTCCAAACCTACCGATGCTGCTGCCCGCCACGCTCTGGGGCGCGTATGAGCCGCTCGCACCGCAGCGCGTGAGCCGAATGGAGCAGGTGATCCGATTTGCCCGCCCCGATCGGCGGGCACGCTGGCTCCGCGCACTGGGCGTCGAATGGCGGGCAACGCTGGAGAACGACGAGGCGCGTTTTAAGCGGCTTGCGCCCCCATGCGAGCCAGTACAATTCGTGCTGGATGCCGTCCCTGTGCGCAACTTTGACGAGATGCTGCACCGATTCCGCCGCGAGCCTGCTGACCCATGCCAGCGCGCACTGGTGGAAGGCTTGCCACGCGCGGTGCGCTCGCCCGGCGGACGCATCCAGCTTCTCAAACGGAGTAATGCCCAGCTGTACCTGCGCGTGAAGTGCCCGCAGGAAACGGTGCTGATCGTGCGCGAGACGCTGCTGCCCGGCTGGCGCGCATGGATCGACGGCAAAGCGGTGCCGCTTCGGTACGCCGACGGGGTGAACCGCGCCCTGCAAGTGCCTGCCGGACAACACGAGGTCATTCTGCGTTATCGCCCCCCACGCTGGGCAGCAGGTGTATGGATTTCGCTGCTGAGCTTGAGTGCATGGCTGCTCGGATGGCTCATCTGCGCCCGCCGCACTGGAACCCAGCAGGAGATGCCCGCCGTCTGATGAATCGAAACCTG
>ENA-ORXB01001754-ORXB01001754.1-sediment-metagenome-genome-assembly--contig:-NODE-1754-length-22672-cov-6.687187_pt1 | contig 22672 bp, 23 predicted proteins | sample MGYA00237863_ERZ511475 | MGnify/ENA primary metagenome ERZ511475 (study PRJEB26305, sample SAMN06343858) | sediment metagenome | isolation source: hot spring sediment | place: Canada: British Columbia... | reverse complement strand
GGCTTTTTGCCCAGAAAGTAGGGCTTGAGGGGGGTCATGCCCGCGTTGATGAAGAGCAGGGTGGGGTCGTCCTGGGGCACCACGCTAAAGCTCGGCAGGCGCAGATGCCCCTTGGATTGGAAGAACTGAAGAAATTTTTCGCGGATTTCGGCGGTTTTCATCATGGCCTCTCAAACTAACTCAGCATAAAAAAAGATGCCCCGCCAAGCAAACCCCACCGGCCATTTCAACAAAAGAAACGCCCGGGTTAGCGGGTAGCTCGAGCGAAGGAAAGGGGTTTCATTGCTTGTGTTGCGCTCTCGTGCGGGTGGCCTCGAGCCCGGTCTGAATATACGAAGCACGCATACCTTTGTAAAGCCGGCCCGCAGTGTGGGCGACGCCGTAGACCCCTTGCCCAGGCTTTAGTACAATTTCGGCCCGTGAACTACGGCATTTTCGAGGAAATCGCCCAGACAGCCCTGGAAAAAACCCAGGCCGACCTGGCCCGCTACCCCTACGAGCGCTTTGAAACCTACTACACCTTCGCCGATAAAACCATCATCCCCACCTTCCTGACCCAGCCGGTCTCGCGCCGCCAGGTGAATGTGCGCCAGCTTTTTTACACCACCAAAGGCACCATCGAGATTTTCCCGGCCTTTGGGGCCTCCATGAGCATGATGCGCAGCCGCTTCGCCCGCGACGTGTGGGACGGGGGCAGCGGGGGGGTGCACATTCTGCCCAGGGTGGGGCTTTCCGACGAGGAGCGCCTCCGGGACGTGCAGGCCAGCGCGCCGGCCCTGGTGGGGGCCGCTTTGGGCATCAACGAAAAAGAGGAGTTTCTGGCCGAGCTCCTCGCCCAACCCAACCTGATTTTCGCCTCGATTGACATCGCCCACGGGGCCAACGCGGCGGTGCTGCCGGTGCTGGCCAAGATTCGCGGGCTGGGCATCGACAGCGGGGTCATCCTGGGCAATGTGGGCTCCATCGAGGGCTTCGCCTACGCCTACTGGCTGATGAAGCTCTCGGGCTTCCGCCACTTCATCCTCAAGGTGGGGGTGGGGCCGGGCTCGGTCTGCACCACCCGCATCAACACCGGGGTGGGGGTGGGCCAGCTCTCGCTGCTGGAGGAAATTCGCCGGTTCCAGTCGGTGGTGGGCTACCACGACGTGCAGATTATCGCCGACGGCGGGGTCAACAGCTCGGGCGACTTTGTGAAGGCCCTGGCCTACAGCGACGGGGTGATGATGGGCAAGTTCTTTGCCTCCGGCAGCTTCGAGGACGAGGTGCTCATCAAGAAAGACGGGCAGCTCGAGGGCATCCTGCTCTACGGTATGGCCTCCACCCTGGTAACCGAGAAGCGCAACTTCATCGAGGGTTCTTCGCAAACCCTGCGGGCCTTCCACCAGACCGCCCAGGAGGCCATCGCCCGCCTGCGCGAAGGCCTGCAAAGTGCCATGACCTATGTGAACGCCACCAACCTCACCGAGTTTAGGGGCAACGTGCGCTTCGCCCGTAACTCGGCGGCGGCCATCACCGAGGCGGGGGTGCACTAGACTCAGCGGGCCATTTGCAGCACCTCGCGGATGCGCCAGAAGGCCAGGTAGAGGTGGTGGGCCTCGTGCACCAAGAAGAGCTCGAGCCACACCCTTAGCGGCATGGGCCCGGCCGCGCTGTGGATGCCAATGCGCTCGAGCTGGGCCTCGCTCAGGGCCGCCACCTGCTGGTTGAGCTGGGCTCGCAGCTCCTTAAGCAGGCTTATCACCTCCTCGGGAGGGCGCTCTACCAGCCGCAAAAAGGCCGGTTCGGTGTCGGGCTTTAGCCGCTCGATCAGGGGGGCCTCTTCCTGCAGGATGCGGGCTATACGATCCTGGGTAACCAGGGTGAAGTGGGCTAGGTGGGCCAAGTTCTCGTGGGCCGACCATTTGTCGGGCAGGCTGCGCTGGCGTAGTTGCTCGGGGGTGGCCGGGCCCAGAATCTGCGGCAAACCGGCCAGCGAAAGCTCAAAACGGGCTAGCAGGGTGTTGTGCATAGAGCTATAGCATAGACCAAATCAGCGACGCTAGGTGTACAGGGCAAGCCGCCAAGCAAAAAGTTGGGGCCTGGGCCCCAACCCCACGCGGGTTGCTCGGTTTTACGCTGGCGGAGGAGGGGGGATTCGAACCCCCGATAGGGACTTTCGTTCCCTATAGCGGTTTAGCAAACCGCCGCCTTCAGCCACTCGGCCACCCCTCCATCTGTCCCGTTCTGGGTATCAACCCAAAAACCGCAAGCGATACTTTAGCACAAAACCTGGCAAATGAAATAGCCTGGCGGAGGGAGAGGGATTCGAACCCCCGGTAGACTTGCGTCTACAACGGTTTTCAAGACCGCCGCTTTCAACCACTCAGCCATCCCTCCAGGACAGCGCATTCCTAACTATGGCCAAGCCCCCCTGGGTTGTCAAGTAAAATCGCCGACCTCTGATCTCCCCCATCCTGGGGCTTAGCGCACCGAGCGGATCTGGCGAACCAGGAGGGTACCCAGCACAAAGCAAACCGCCGCCACCAAGAACAGCACCGTGTAACCCAGCCCAGGGCTCTGGCGGTTGAAGGCATCCAGCATAGCCCCAAACCCCCCCGCCAAGACCTGCGGCAGCACGATGGAGGTCTGCCAGATGCCCATATCGGTGGCGTGGGCCTGGGGGTTGGGCAGCACATCGGAGACCAGGGCCCAGTCCACCGCCAGATAGGCCCCGTACAGCATCCCGAACACCAGGGCCAGCACCACCAGCACATCGTAACGGGGCAGCAGCAAAATGGGCAGCATCAGCAAGGCTAGACCCACCCCGGACACATAGATAATGGGCTTACGGCCATGCCTGTCGGACAAACGCCCCGCCGGCACCGCAGCCATCGCAGCTCCAACCGAGATGAGTAAGCCCAGCAGGGCCACCGCCTGAAAGGCTTCGGTCGCCAGGGTTTGACCGAAGGCCTGGAATATCTGCACCACATCGGCCAGGTAGTACTGCAAGTAGGTTTGCACCACATACTGGGCCAGCATGACCAGAAAACGCGTGAACCAGACCCAGCGAAAATCGGCGCTGCGCCAGGGGGCCACCATGCTTTCCCACAAACCTCGGCGCTGGGGCTTTAGGCCCGGCACCTCGCGGATCAGGCTCAAAACCATTCCGGCTGCAATCAGGTTGAGCAGGGCGATCAGCAAAAACTGCCACTGCAGGTTGGCCAGCAGGAAACCCGTTGCGCCCGCCACCACCTGGCCGCCTACCTGGAGCGCGCCCAGCCAGCCCGAGGCCACCCCCCGCTCACGCCGGGCGGTCAGGTCGGGGATCAGGGCCGAGTACGGGCCGGTGGCCATATCGTCGGCCAGTTGCAGCAACAGGTAAGCCGCTACTAGCTGCCAGTAGCTGCCCGCATAGGCCATCCAGACCAGCGCGCCAGCAGTGATAATTGTGCCCATGGCCAAAAAAGGCATGCGACGACCCACCCGGTCGGAGATATAGCCCCAGATGGGCGGCCCGATGAAAGCCATCACCGCCCCCAAGGCGAACAGCAGGCCCAGGCGGGTAGCCCGCTCAGGTTCGGGCACCAGCTCGGCCACCCGCGCCGGTAACAACACAAGCAGAATAAGAAACCACTTGAAGCTGCTGGCAAACCAATAGGAGGAGAGCACCAAATACCAAGGGTTGGTGTGAGCGCGCATTTGCCACAGTATACGGGCGGCTGACTGGCGGGCTGGCACGGTGGGGGCTTGAAAACCTCGAGCCGCCCACCATCTGAAGCAGCCATGCCGGCTATACTGAAGCGTTATGGCTTTGCCGCAAGACCAAATCCCCTTGCTTGCCCTGCCCATCGAAGAGCTTCCGGGCCAGGGCTACCGTCGGGGCCAACTGGCCGCCTGGCTCTACGCCAAGGGGGCGCGGCAGTGGGACGAGATGACCGACCTGCCCAAGGCCTTGCGCGCCGAGTGGGCCGAGCAGTACCGCATCTCGGAGTTCACCGAGGTCGCCCCTTTCCCAAGCCAGGACGGCTCGGTCAAGTACCTGTTCACCCTGCTGGACGGCCAGAAGACCGAGGCTGTGTACATGCCCTACCTGAACCGTAAAACCATCTGCATCTCCAGCATGGTGGGCTGCCCGGCGGGCTGCACTTTTTGCGCCACCGGTCGGATGGGCTTTGGGCGCAACCTAACCGCCGCCGAGATGCTGGATCAGGTTCTGTTTGCGGCCTACCACCAGCAGCACGCGCCCCGCGAGATTCGCAACGTGGTGCTGATGGGCATGGGCGAGCCGTTGTTGAACCTGGAAAACGTATTTAAAGCCCTCGAGCGCATGCTGCACCCCGAGGGGCTGGCCATGAGCCCGCGCCGCATTACGCTTTCTACCGTGGGGATTCCCAGGGGCATCTACAAAATGGCCGAGTGGGGGCTCGAGGTGCGCCTGGCCCTCTCGCTGCACGCCCCCGACGACGAAACCCGCCAGCGAATCATCCCCACTGCCCACCGCTATAGCATCGCTGAAATCATGGAAGCTGTGCGGCACTACTACGCCAAGACCAAACGCCGCATCACCCTGGAGTACACCCTGCTCAAAGGCGTCAACGACCACGACTGGCAGGCCCGGGCCCTGGCCCAGCACTTTAGGGGCCTGAGCGTCCACATGAACCTGATTCCCTGGAACCCCTGGGAGGGGGCCCCCCACCAGGGCACCCCCAGGGCGCAAATTCTGAAATTCGCCGCCATTCTGGAGCAGCAGGGCATCCCCACCTCGGTGCGCTGGAGCCGGGGACGCGACGTGGGGGCCGCCTGTGGCCAGCTCGCGCTGAAGCAACCCGCCTGAGCCAGCCATCGCACCGGGGCAAAAGCCATACAATAAACAGCGATATGAACCGAAACGTCATCCTCATTGTGGTTATCGTGCTGGCTTTGCTGGGGGTGGGGGCCTATTTTCTGTTTGGGCAGCGCCCGGGCAGCCAGGCCAGCGCAGGCAGCGGCACGCTCTGCACCAACCAGCCCCCGGCGGCCACCGGCCTGACCAATGAGGGCATCACCACCCTGCGCATCGAAGACCTCAAGGAGGGCAGCGGCCCCCAGGCCATCACCTCCAACACCGTGCGGGTGCAGTACATCGGGCGGCTGGTAGACGGCAAGCAGTTCGACACCTCCTGCCAGCCGGGCCGCACCCCCTTCGAGTTCACCTTAGGGGCCGGTCAGGTGATCCCTGGCTGGGACTCGGGCATTGTGGGTATGCGGGTCGGCGGCCAGCGCCGGCTGATTATCCCGGCCAGCCTGGCCTATGGTGAGCGCAGCCCCAGCCCCGATATTCCCCCCAACTCGGCCCTGGTTTTCGATGTGGAGCTTTTAGAAATCAAGTAGTCCTCGCCAGCAAGTGTTCTAACCCATACCTTACAAAGGCTGCGGGTATACTTGGAAGGTGGGTTCGCCCGGCGGGGGTGTGCATTTTCTGCCGGGCCCAGTTTCCAAAGGTGAACATGCGGTTTGTGGTATTGAGCGGACAAAGCGGGGCCGGCCTGACCTCGGCCCGGATGGCCCTGGAAGACCTGGGCTATTTTTCGGTAGACAACATCCCTCCGCAGCTTTGGAATGACCTGCTCAGAACCGTTGAGGCTCGAGGCATCCATAAGGTGGCGGTGGTGCTGGATATCCGGGCCCGGGATTTGCTGAACGAGGTGGAAAGCGTCCTGGCCCAGCTCCATCCCTTCATCATCTACCTGGAGGCCAAGTCCGATATCCTGCTCAAGCGCTACAACCTTTCGCGCCGCCTGCACCCGTTGGGCATGGGCAACCTGCTGCGCGAGATTGAGGAAGAACGCCTGGCCCTGGCCCCCCTGCGCGACCGGGCCGACCTGGTGATTGACACCTCCGAGCGCACCCCCCGCCAGCTCAAGGAGGCCCTCGAGGCTGCCCTGGGCGAAGAGGAAGGCTTCCTGCTGCGCCTGTTCTCCTTCGGCTTCAAATGGGGCCCACCCCAGGATGCCGATCTGGTGCTGGATGTGCGGGCGCTGCCCAACCCCCACTACGACCCGGTACTCAAGTCGCGCCCGGGCACCGACCCGGAGGTGGCCGCCTATGTGTTCGCGGAAAAGAAGCACGAACCCTTCTACCGCACCCTGCTGACCACCATCGGGCTTTCGGCAGATGGCGCCCGCCAGACCGGACGGGCCGCCTACACTGTAGCCATCGGCTGCACCGGTGGACAACACCGCAGCGTAGCCGTGGCCGAGCGCCTGGCCCAGGAACTCTCGAGCCGCTTTCGGGTGGAGCTCGAGCACCGCGACCTAGATAAAGCCATGACCGCCTGAACGAGGCTGATATGCTCTGGAACAAGGCCAAGCGCCTCAACCTGCAAACCCTTGCCCAGGGCCTGCGCACCAATCCCGCCGACGACCGCTTTTTCAGCTCGTTGCGCTGGCTGCTGCCGGGCATGCGGGTCAAGCGGTATGCGTTTTTGGCGGCCCTGGGCCTGCTGTGCATGTTTACTGGGGTGGTTCATCTCTCCTGGCAAACCTCGTTCTTACCCTGGTTCCTGCAAACCACCCGCTGGGCCGGCTACTTTTCCATCCCGCTGTGGATCTCGGGGGGGCTTTGGCTGCTGGGCGGCCTGGTGCTGTTTTTAATGGGCTTGCGCTGGATGAACCGCAGCATGCTCTCGGCCATCACCGACCCCAGCTCGGTCTCCAAGCAGGTTTACATCCGCCGGCGGCTCGAGGCCGGCCCCCGCATCGTGGCCCTGGGCGGAGGCACCGGGCTTTCACGCGTGCTACGGGGCCTCAAGATGGAAACCGCTAACATCACCGCCATCGTAGCGGTCACCGACGACGGCGGCTCCACCGGGCGCCTGCGGGTCTCGTTTGGGGTTCCAGCGGTGGGCGACCTGGTGGACTGCCTGGCCGCCCTCTCGGATGCGGAGGGGCTACCAGAGCTGATGGAGTATCGCTTTCAGCGAGGAGAGGAGCTCAAGGGTCATACCTTTGGCAACCTGATGCTGGTCTCGCTGTTCGAGCTTAACAACGGCTTTGCCAAAGCTATGCGCCAGGCCAACCAGGTGCTGCGCCTGCGCGGCGCGGTATGGCCGGCTACCTACGAAGCGGCCCGTCTCTGGGCCGAGCGCGAGGATGGCACGCGGGTGCAGGGGGAGACCGCCCTGCGCGAAAAACCCGGCCGGATTCGCAGGGTGGGGCTAGCCCCTACTGGGGTGGCCGCCATGCCCGAGGCCATCACCGCCCTGCAAAAAGCCGATTTGATTGTGCTGGGGCCGGGCAGCCTCTACTCCAGCGTGATTCCCAGTTTTTTGCCCAAGGGCATCCAGACCGCCATTCAGCAGTCCCCGGCCAAGCTGGTCTACATCGTCAACATCATGAGCGAGCGCGGCGAGACCGAGGACATGGACGCTTACGACCATTTTCACGCCATCGAGCAGCACCTGGGTCGCAGGCCCAACGTGGTGCTGGTCAATAACACCCGCATCCCCGAGGATCTGCTCAAGCGCTACCGGGCTGAAGGCCAGACCCCGGTACGTTTCAACCCCAAGCGCTTCGAGGGGTTGGGGGTACGGATTGTGGCCGGCGATTTTTTGGAGCCCGGTTTTGCCCAGCACGACCCCACCCGCCTGGTTAAGGCCCTGATCAACCTGTGCTAGGGTTCTTGATGTAGGAGTCCATACAGGGTAGGGTGTGGGGCTGTGGGCTGCTCTGGCCCACCCATTGCTTGTGCCCCACCCAGATACCACCCGGCATTGTGGGGTATTGCAGGGGAATCCATCCGCCATGATCCCGCTTCTCTTCTCCGATCCCGTAGGTGACGACCATGGGCTAGGCTACGCCTACCCCCGCGCCCCGCTGTTCGCCGAGGCCGGTTTTGCCGATCTGACCGGTTTTGAAGCCCTTCGCAGTGGAGAGAAGCTGGTGCTCCGGGTCAGGCTCCACCGCTACCCCAACCCCAACAACGCCCCCCATGGCTTCTCGCTAGCCACCATTGGCATTTACGTCCACACCGGGCCTGGCGGCCAAGAAGAGCTGCCCGGGGCTGGCTTCAAGACCCCGCCGGGGCAGGGGTGGAACTGGGCTTACCTGCTCACCGGCTGGAAAGCTGAAGAGCACCGCCCTGATGGCCGCATCGAGAACGTATCGGTTACAAAGAACGGGGACTGGCTCGAGCTTGCCTCCAACCTGTCCCCAGGGGACTATGGCTACTACGTGGCGGTGGGACTCTACGACCCCTTTACGCCCTGGCACTTTCGCCCGGTGCGCCCCGGTGGGGGCGCATGGACGCTGGACGGGCCAGCAGAAGCCCCAGCCGCCGTCGACGTGCTCTCTCAAAGCCAGAATCGGGCCTATCAAAGCGGTGTTTTACAGCCCGTTCGCGCCACCCAGAACCGCACCCCCTGGGCCATCCTGAGCGCGGCTTTGGGGGTGCTGTTCATCCTGCTGGCTTTCCGCTTTCCTCGACGATGAGCCCAGTCCTGATTGCTTAAACCGATGGCTTTGCGGGGGGTTTCGAACGACTCCCCGTACTTATGCGAACGGGCCCCCAGGGTGTACCCTAGGTTATGCGCGATTTCCTGCTAAGCTTGCTGCTCAACACCCTGGCCCTGTGGCTCGTAACCCAGCTCTACGGCGGGCTTTTTTTCGCTCATGGAAGCGGTTTGGGCGATTATCTGCTGGCCGGGCTGATATTTGGCCTGGCCAACGCCCTGCTCAAACCGGTGTTGCTGTTGCTTACACTGCCCTTTAACATCCTGACCCTGGGTTTGTTTACCCTGGTGGTCAACGCTGTGATTCTGCTGGTTGTGGCGGCCCTAACGCCACTGGACGTGCGGGGTTTTGGCGGGGCTTTGATTGGGGCTATCTTGCTCTCGGTTATCAGCTTCGGACTCAACCTGCTCATTGGGCCTTCAGATCGGCACCGGGCAAGATAGCACCGGAGTCGAAAAGACAATCAGGGTGGGGTGAAGGCTGTTCCCCAGGCCAACAACACCCGCTGGAAGTGCGCCGGTAGCTGCTTACCAGCACGGAGGCTTGAAAGCTTCAGCGCGAACCCGTAATGTAGCTTTCCAGCTCGGCAATCATGAACTCCTGCTGGGTTATGATGGCTTTCACCACGTCCCCAATGGAGATCACCCCCACCAGTTTGCCGTCCTCGAGCACCGGGAGGTGGCGTATGCGGTGGTCGGTCATGAGGTTCATGCAGTCGGCCACGGTGGCCTCAGGGGTAACGGTAATGAGGTCGCTGGTCATAACCTCCCCCACCCGGGTGTCCTTGGAGATACGGCCCATCAGGATGATCTTGCGAGCATAATCGCGCTCAGAGAAGATGCCCACCAATTGGTCGTCTTTCATCACCATAAGGGCCCCCACATCGTGGGCGGCCATGCGCTCGAGGGCCTCAAACACCGTGGCTTCCGGCGAGATGGCGTGCACCTTATTGCCCTTAGCCAGAAGCAACTGCCGTACTGTGCTGGTCATAGCGAACACCTCCCAAAACAGGCGTACTAAGCGGCAAGCCTTTCCACTTCCTCTTAGGTTCGGAGTGTGTAGGCTATTGTACTTGGCCCAGCCCAACTTTTGAAATAGGGGTTAGGCAGCTCGAGGCCGGGGCTGCGCCTCGCGCACTGCCAGGGACAGGGTCAGGGCCGGCACCAGCAGCAGGCCCAGCACACTCAGGCTCTCGAGCACCCCATACCGCTCGATAATCGGCCCCACCACCCCGTACAAAAGCCCGGCAAACCCCCAGGTAAATCCCATCAAAAGCCCCGAGACCGTGGCCATCTGGCTTGGCTCGTGCTCCTGGGCCATGGTGACCGCCACCGGCACACCCGCGTTCATCAGCGCACCGGTAGCAGCCAGCAGCAACACATAGAACCAGTTTTCCGGCGGAACCAGCAGCAAAGCAACGTAGAGCGGAATGGCAAAGATCATGGTTCCTACCAGCACGTTGCGCCGCCCCAGCCGATCCGAGAGGGTTCCTCCCAAAAAAGCCCCTACGGTGGCCGAGATACTATAGACCGACAGGGTGAGGGCCACCTGGGCATCGGAGATACCGCGCTGGTGAAACCAAAAAGGAATGGTGGTGGAGAAGCTCATAAACACGATGCTGCGTAGGGTCGAAACCGCCCACAGGCGGGCCACATGCCCCCGAAAAACTCGAGCCAAGTCCCGAAAGGAAGAGGGCCTGGTCTGTAGCCGGGCGGGCGGCGCCTGGCGCAACAGCAAAAAAGCCGGGATCAGGGCCAGTGGGATGAACCAGGCCAGGGTCTGTAGCCCCCCCTGGTTAACCGCGGTGAGCGAGACGATGGGGCCCAGCGAGAGGCCAATGTAACCCCCGGTGCCAAAAAAGCTCATCCAGAAACCCCGCCGGGCCGGATCGGCGTACTGCCCCACCAAAGCCGCCCCCGCCGAGTGGAACAGGGCCGAGCCCAGCCCCGACAAAGCCAGCACCACCCCCGCCACCCAGAGGTTGGGGAAAAAGCCCAGCAAGCCCCCTCCCAAAGCCATCAATAAAGGCCCCAAGGCGGCCAGAACCCGGCGGTCGTACCGGTCGGCCACCAGCCCAGCCAGGGGTTGCAACAGGCTCCCGGTTAGGGATTGCAAGGCCACCAGCAGCGATACCGCCCCATAGCTCACGCCAAAGGCGGCCTGAAGTTTGGGCAGCAGAGGGGTAAGAAAGGCACCGAATAGGTCGTTGGTGGCATGAAGCCAGGAGAGCAAAAACGGCAGCACCCCAAGAGCATACGCTGACCGCCAGGTCAGGAAAAGCGATTTAGGAATCAAAGCCCGGCGCGATGTGCGGGCGGGGTGGTTCGGTGAAGAACCGAACGAATCTGGTTTCACGTAGCCTGCCGCAGGTTGTCCAGTACCTCCCAGTCGCCCGGCTCCACCCCGTACAACAAGGCCAGGTAGTAGCTGGCCCAGGCCACCCGGTACCAGTAGCACAGGGCTTTGGCCAGGGTGCCTTCGGCCTCGGGCTCGGGCAGCTCAATCAGGGTGTCCACCCGGCTTTCCAGGATCTCCTGGGCGTAGCTTCGGCGCTCGTCATCACCAATGAGCACGGCGGCGATGGGATCGCCCTGCTCGTGGCGGGCCTCCAGCGCCGTCACAAAGAACTCCAGGGCCGAGGGCGGGGGGGTGAAGGAGAGGCTTTTACCGATGCGGCTAAAGGTTTGCTGCAGGGCCTGGCCCAGGCCCGGATAGCGGTCGGGCACCACCCACATAGGGGTGCGCTCCAACAGCGAGTAGGCCATAAACTTGGCTGGATTTTTACTCAAACCGACCTCGGGGCGTAAGCGGTCGCGCTCCAAAAGCAAAGCCCGGTCGATGCGGGCCAGCTCGGCTTGCTGACCCGTGGCCAGCAGCAAAAAACGCAGGTAGCGGTAGGTGGCGAGGGGGTGGGCCGGCACCTCCACCTCGACATTCTCCCGAAAACCCAGCCGCACGATCTCTGCACCGCTCACCGATGCATAAAGCCCAGCCCCAGCCGCACCGCCAAAGTCGTAGCCCCCTTCTAGCACGAATTGCGTACCGGTAGCGGTAAGCTCCAGGGCAAAGTCGCGCGCCAGCTGTGCCGCCCACCAGCCTTCCCCAAACCCCACCACCCCGTACGGTGGGGCGTACCTGGCCTGGGGGATTGGCCCACTGCCCACCAGGTCGCGCAGATCAAAAGCCAGCCCCAAGCGGTCGGCCAAGTAGGTTTCCTGGGCGTCAAGGTCGCGCATTCTTTTTTCAGTTTACCCACCCTTCAGCTCAACAAAAGCGTCTTGCGGGCTTGACTGCTCATCCGGCCTTGGGCTGTCTAGCCCATAGTCCCAAAACGGTGGCCTGCAAGGCCTGGTTTTACGCATCTGGCTAAATGCGGTAGCCTGAAGCTCGCATGTCGCCCTGGGCCGTCCTCATCGCCGCCATGTTTGCCGGAACCGCCGTCTCGCTCATTGGGCAAGCCTACCCCACCCTGGCCCCCTATATCCGCACCGATCTACAGCTTTCCCTGGCCGCTGTAGGCCTGCTCAACACGTTTGTTTACATCGGCACCATGCTGGGTTCGCTGCCTTCGGGCTGGCTTACCGACAAGCTGGGCAGCCGCACGGTGATGATTGTGGGCACCCTAGCGGGCGCTGGGCTCGCCATTGCCATTGCCCTGTTTGCCAAGTCCCAATGGATGTTCATTCCGTTTTTGTTTCTGGTGGGGTTGGTGGTGGCCTCGGCCACACCCGCTGGCTCGCACGCGGTCGCCCAGTCGTTCCCGCCCGAACGGCGCGGCCTGGTAATTGGGCTACGCCAGATGGCGGTTCCCCTGGGGGGGGCGCTGGCCGCTGCCATCTTGCCAGCGGTAGCCCACCTAGCCAGTTGGCGCTGGGCCTCGGTGGTTGCAGCCGTCATCGCCATACTGGCCGCCCTGGTCACAGCCCGGCTCTACCGCGAAAGCCTGGTGCCAAAAGCCGCCCCCCAGGCCACCCCTCCAGGGCTGGCCGCGGTGTTGCGCGAGCGCAATATCCTGCTGGCGGCCACCGCCGGCGTAACCCTGCCAACCGGGCAGTTTGTGATGATTACCTACCTGATTCTGTTTCTTAAGGAGCAGTACGGGATTCCCGAGCTCACCGGCGCTGCCCTGCTCACCGCTGCCCAGTTCGCCGGCGCTTTTAGTCGGGTATTCTGGTCGTGGCTATCGGACAGGATGGGGGGCCAGCGCAAACCATTGCTGGTCATGATGGTGGGGCTGGCCGGGTTAAGTGCGCTGGTGCTGGCCTGGCTTCCCCCTGGCACGCCCTTGCTGTTCAAGGCCCTAATCGTGGTGCTGTACGGAGCCACCGCACTGGGCTGGCAGGGCTTGCATTTTTCGCTTCTAACCGAGCTTTCGCCTCCCGGCTGGGAGGGGCGGGTGGTGGGGTTTGGCCTGATTTTTACCTCCATCGGCATCGCGGCTGCGCCGCCCCTGTTTGGCCTGTTGGTAGATTCCAGCAACAACTACGCCCTGGGTTGGATTGCCCAGGCCGCGGTGTTTGGGCTCGGCGCTTTTTTGCTGTCCAACATTGAGGAGAAAACCCGCCGTTAGCGCGGTTTCGGCGGTGATGTTGCCGTCTTTTCATCTGCCCGTCGGCACCGCCGGCAGATCGGAGGGGGCCTCCTCGATCTCAATCAGCCGACCATCCCGCAGCCGCAGGATGCGCTGGGCCTGGCGGGCTAGCTCGAGGTCGTGCGTCACCAGGATCACCGTACGGCCCTCCTGGGCCTGGCGCATTAGCAGTTCCACCACCCGGGCCCCCGAGGCCGAGTCCAGGTTGCCGGTGGGTTCATCGGCAAACAGGATGGGGGGGTTGAGGGCCAGGGCCCGCGCGATTGCCACCCGCTGTTGCTCGCCCCCCGAAAGCCTGCTGGGCAGGTGTTTGGCTCGCCCGGCCAGCCCCACTGCCTCTAAAAGTGCGGCAGCCCTGGTGGTGCGCTCTTTGAGGCTTATACCCGCCAGCATCATCGGAAAAGCCACGTTTTCCAGGGCGGTCAGGGTAGGAATCAGGTTCCACTGCTGAAAAACAAAGCCCATGTGCTTCAGGCGCAGTTCCGAGCGGGCATCCTCGGACAGGGTGGAAAAGGGGGTGTTGTCAAGCCACACCTCGCCCTCACTGGGCACATCGAAGCCGGCCAGCAGGTTCAAGAGGGTGGTTTTACCCGAGCCCGAAGGCCCCACGATGGCGGTCAGGCCGGCCGGAAAACGGTAGCTGAAGCGATCCACCGCCACCACGTCCACCTCGCCCTGGTGGTAGCGTTTGTGCAGGTTGATGGCCTCGAGCATCACAGCCTCCCCAGCGCCTCAACCACTTTGAGCCGGCTGGCGGTTCGGGCCGGCAAGAACCCGGCCAGCAACCCCAGCACCACCGCGACCAAGAGCGCAAAGGAGGCCAGGCGGAAGGTGATGGCGGAGAGGGCCAGGCCCACCTCGCGCCCGGTAAACCAGTTCACCAGCCCCGAGGCCGCCTGGCCTAAAACCAGGCCCAGGAGCCCCCCCACCACCCCCAGCAGCAAGGCTTCCAGGAGCACCAGCCCGAATATAAAGCCCTGCTTGGCCCCCAGGGCCCGCATCAGGCCAAACTCACGGATGCGTTCGTAGACCGACATCATCACGGTGTTGGCTACCAGCAAGCCCCCCACCACCAGCGCCACCAGGCTGATGCCAAAGCGCACCAGGTCGGAGATGCGCACCGCGCGCTCGGCAAAGCGCAGCACATCCCCGGTGGTCTGGGCATTCACCCCGGCGATCCGGGCCTTGATGGCCTCGGCCACCTGGTCGGCTTTAAAGCCTTCTCGGACACCTACGGCCGCCGCCGTGTAGTTGCGTGTGCCCAGGGCCTCCTGCACGACGCTAGAAGGGACGTAGATGATGTTGTCGGAGAGGCCCCCGTTGGGCTTCAAAATGCCCTCTACCCGCAGCGAGATGCTGGGCGAGAGGCGCAGCACCTTACCAAGGCCGAGTTGGTTGCGCTCAGCCAAGCGGCTACCCACCACCGCACCTTTGGGGCCTGGAACCAGGCTGCCCTCGGCCAGGGTGAGGTTGGGGTACAGCGCCTTGGGGCTGAGACCTTCGGGTATCCCCTGAAAAACGAAGGCGCTCTGGGGATCCAACCCCCCTCGAGTCAGTACTACATACGGGATAACCTGGCTGATACCCAGTTCGGAGGCAGATTTTTTCAGGGCCTCTACCGTTTCGGGTCGTAGCTCTGGGTAGCCAGGGCTAAAGGCTTCGACACCCTCCGGCAAAACCAGCACCGCAGGCCCCACGGTTGATAGCTCGGCTCCCAGGGCTTTACGCAGCCCCTCGCCAAATGACAAAAAAAGCACCATAGAGGCCGTTGAAACCACAATTCCCAGCAAGGTTAGGATGCTGCGAACAGGCCGGGCCCGCAGGTTGCGGTAGATGAGCGCCAGAACTTCCACGCCCATCAGAATACCTGTAAAAGGTGGTCGGAGGTGGGTAATCCACGCCAAGATTCTCGCCAGCGTGCATTTCTACCCACGATAAACTGTAGGCATGCAGCTCATTACGGTGTTTGGTTCATCGAGGGCACAACCGGGCACACCCGCTTTTGTCGAAGCCCACGCCTGGGGCCGGGCCATCGCCCAGGCCGGGTTCGGTGTAGCCACCGGCGGCTACAACGGGGCCATGGAAGCTGTATCGCAGGGGGCCAAGGAAGCCGGGGGGCTGGTAATAGGCATTACCGCGCCCAGCCTGTTTCCCCAGCGCAACGGGCCCAACCCACACGTGGACCTGGAGCTGCCCTCCTCCTCGCTGTTCACCCGCATCGAGCGGCTGATTGACGTGAGCGTGGCCTGCCTGGCCCTGCCGGGTGGGGTGGGCACCCTGACCGAGATTCTGGCGGCCTGGAACCTCAACCACATCGCGCAGCTACACGGCAAGCCGCTCAAACCGCTGGGGGTGCACGTGGGCTGGCTCGAGGTCATCCGCCCCGGCCTCGAGGTCACCCCCGACCACCTGAAGCTGCTCACCCCCATTGAATCGCTGCAAAGCCTGCAAAGGTTTTTGCAGGGGCTTTCTAGCGCTCCAGTATCCGGAAGGTAAAGTTCACCTCGAGGCGGATGGTCTCGTCCACGCTGAGCACCGACAGCACCCGCGGCTGGGTCAGGCCAAAGTCGCGGAAGGTGAAGCTGGTGTGGGCTTGCAGGATGGCTGTGTCGCCCCGAAACTCCACCTCACCCTCCCAGGTCACGCTCCGGGTCACGTCGCGAATCTTCAGGTCGCCCACAATCTGCACCGTGGCCTTGCCGCTCGCGGGCAGCGGGAAGCTCAGGCCGCGCACCTCTTTTGGCACGAACTCGGCCAGGGGGTACTGGGCGGTGTTGAGGGTGTTGCGCCGGAGGTAGTTGTCGCGCCGGGCCTGGTCGCTGGTGAGAGCCGAAAGATCCACCGTAAAACGGGAGCCCTCGAGGGCCCGCCCGTTGCGGTCGAGCCGCACCACCCCCTGCACCTGCTTGCTAACCCCCACCGCATCGCTGGGAAAGTTGACACCAGCAAGCTGCTCACGCACCCGGTAGCGGGCCTCGCTCTGGGCCGTGACAAGCTCGAGCCGGCTCTGGGCCAGGGCAGTTCCAAAAATTAGCAACAGTGCAACAAGCCTCCACATGGCTCCTCTCCTACCTCTTTGAGAGCAGGGCGATCAGGTTCTTGAGGTTATCGGCCGCACGGGGCTGCTCCTTGAAGGGGTTGTAGGGCTTGCCCTGGGCGACCGCCTGGAAGAAACCCCCCTGGCCGCCCGGCCCCCGCGGCTGTCCCTGAAGGTTGCCCTGGCCCATCTGGGGGTTCTGCCCGGCAGCCTCGCGCCGCTGGCGGGCCTCCTCCCGCTGCTTGAGGATGGTCTGGTCAATCCACATAAGCTGGGCCGGGGTGAGGATGTTGTCCTCGATGTTGCTCAGTATCTTGCTGGCCTCGGCGGGCTTGAGGTCGGTGCGGTTCTGCAGGTCGCGCAGAATGGGCAGCAGCTTCTGGGCCTGGGCCTTGGTAAAAGCCAGGCCCCGCTGCTTGTCCAGCTCGTCCAAAAGCCCAACGGTGGCCACCAGATCCAGCACCGGACGGTAGGCCTCGAGCCGCTGCCGCATCTCCGGACTGAGGTTGGGTGGCCCGCCCTGCGCCAGTGCCAAACCCAAAGCCAGTATGGCCAATAAGCCCATCAGTCTCTTCATGTGTGCCTCCCGTTTGGGTAGTTTGCAACCGCTTTGTGTAGAAGCGATAAAGATTGGCCTGGCCGGATGCTACTCGTACCTGAGCGACTCCACCGGGTCGAGCCGGGCCGCCCTCGAGGCCGGGTAAAAGCCGAAGAACACCCCCACCGCCACCGAGAACAGGAAGGCCAGCACCATGCTAAAGGGGTCGAAGACCGGGGTCACCCGCAGCAACTGCCCCACACTGCCGGCCATGGCCAGGCCCAGCAGGATGCCCAGGATGCCGCCCCCCACCGAAAGCACCACCGACTCCACCAAAAACTGGGTCAGGATGTCGCGGGGCTTGGCCCCCAGGGCCTTGCGGATGCCAATCTCGCGGGTACGCTCGGTCACCGAGACCAGCATGATGTTCATGATGCCGATGCCCCCCACCAGCAGGCTGATCCCGGCCACCCCACCCAGGAACAGGGTCATGGTCTGGGTTACCTGGTTGACCGAGGCCAGCGCGTCGGCCTGGTTCTGCACACTAAAGTCGTACTCGCTGGGGTCGGTCACTTTGCGGCGCTGGGCCATAAAGTCGGTGAGCTCCTGCTGCAAGCGGCTGAGTGAGTCCTTGTCGGGAGCCTGCACGTAGATGGCGTTCACCCGGGGCTGGCCGGTGCTGCTGCTGCGAGCCAGGCGCTGCAGGTAGGTCGAGAGCGGCACCATCACCTGGTAGTTGGGGCTGGCAAAGCCCGAGTCGCCCTTGTCGGGCAGCACCCCCACCACCGTAAAGGAGATGCCAGCGATGCGGATGCGCTGCCCCAGGGGATCCTGGCCGCCGAACAGATCCTGGGCAATGCCGTAACCAATCACCGCCACCCGGCGGCGGCTTTGCAGATCGGTCTCGTTGAAGAAGCTGCCAGAGGCCGGCTGGGCGTTGCGCACGCTGGCGTAGTCGGGCCAGGTGCCAATCACGGTGACGTTGAGGTTGCTGGCCCCCACCTTGACCTGCTGGTTGCTCTGCAGGGTGGGGGCGATGCCGACAATGCGGCCTGCAAAGGCCGACTGTACCGCCTCGGCGTCGGCCAGGGTGATGGTCTGGGGGCCGCCAAAGCGCACCAGGCCGAAGCCCCCACCCCGCCCCCCGGTGTTGCTGCCGATGGTGATCAGGTTGGTGCCCAGGCTTTGCAGGCTGCGGGTGATGTTGGCCGTGGAACCCTGGCCCACCATGGTTAGGGCCACCACCGCCGCCACCCCGATGATCACCCCCAGGGTGGTCAGCACCGAGCGCAAAGGGTTGCCCAGAATGGCGCGCCAGGCGATGCGGAAGACCTGCCAGAGGTTCATGCCGCCCACGTGGGAGCGAACTTTTTGCGGAGCCGAGCCCACTACAGAAACACTCATGCCACACCTCCTACAGCCCGTTTGCGGTGGGGGTTGGGGCCGTCGGACTCGATCTGTCCGTCCCGGATGCGCACGATGCGCCCGGTGTACTCGGCGATATCGGGCTCGTGGGTCACGATAATCACGCTGGTGCCCTCATCGTTGAGCTCCTGAAACAGCCGCATGACCTCTACGGCGGTCTTGGAGTCGAGGTTGCCGGTCGGCTCGTCGGCCAGCAGGATGGAGGGGCGCATGGTCAGGGCCCGGGCGATGGCCACCCGCTGCTTCTGGCCGCCCGAAAGCTGGGAGGGCAGGTTCTTGAGCTTGTTGCCCAGTCCCACCTTTTGCAGCACCTCGAGGGCCCGCTCCCGCCGCTCCTGGGGGCCATAACCGGCGTAGGTGAGGGGCACCTCCACATTCTCCAGCACGCTCAGACGCGGCAACAGGTGAAAAGCCTGAAAAACAAAGCCGATCTCCTGGTTGCGCACCTCGGCCCGCTCGTTTTCGGTCAGGGTGGTGACGTCCCGCCCGGCCAGGATATAGCGCCCCTCGGTGGGGCGGTCGAGCAGGCCGATGATCTGCATCAGGGTGGTTTTGCCCGAGCCCGAGGGCCCCATCAGGGCCACCATCTCGCCCTGGCGAATCTCCAGCGAAACCCCCTTGAGGGCCTCAAACTCGAGCGCCCCGCTCTTGTACACCTTGCGCACCTGCTGCAGGGAGACCACCGTCACCGCCCACCTCCTGGAGGGGCCCCCAGGGGCAGGCGCAGCCCGCCCTGGTTGCTGGAGCTGCTGGAAGTGGACTGGACGCGGCTGGGCAGCACCACGGTCTGGCGCGGCTCGAGGCCCTCCAGCACCACCTGGTTCACCCCATCGTCGGGCCCCAGCACCACCCGCACGGTCTCCTTGCTGCCGTCGGGCTGCAGCACGTCCACATAGGCCCGGTTGCGCACGGTCTGCACCGCCCGCTTGGGGATGGTCAGGGCGTTGGGAATTTCCTCCGCGATAATCTCGCCCTCGGCGGTCATGCCGGGCCGCAGCTTGCGCTCGGGGTTGGCGATCCGCACCGTCACGTAAAACACCGCGATGTTCTGCTGAATGGTGGCGCTGGGAGAGATGGCCGTCACCACCCCCTCGAAGGTCTCATTGTTGAAGGCATCGAGGGTCACCTCCACCTTCTGGCCCACCTTGACCTTGGCGATCTCGCTCTCGTCAATCTGCACCGGCAGGTTCACGCTGCTGTCGTCAATCAGGGTGAGCAGGGCGGTGCTGTTGCTGACCGTGGCCCCCACCCCGATGCTCCCTACCTGGGCGTTGACCTCCGAGACCACCCCGTCGAAGGGGGCGTAGATTTTGGTGCTGGCCAGGTTTTCCTCGGCGTTTTTGACATCGAGGCGGGCCTGATCCACGGCAATCTGGGCGTTTCTCAGTTCCTGTGCGTCGGAGCTTTTCCGCAGGGCCAGGGCCTGGCGCGCGGTGTTCAGGTTAACCCGGGCCATCTCCAGGCTGGCCTGGGCTTTGGCATAGGTATCGCGCGCGCTTTGCAGGCTCTGGGCGCTGGCCCCCCCCAGCTCGAAGAGCTTCTGGGTGGCCTCGAGGTTGGTGCGGGCGGCCTCGAGGTCGCGCCGGGCGCTGTCGTAAGCCACTTCGGCGCTGGAAACGCTTTGCTGGGCTGAAGCCAGGGCGCTTTGCTGGTCGGCACGGAGCTTGTCGAGGGTCGCCTGGGCCTTCTGCAAGGCCAGCCGGGCGTTCTCCAGGGCGCGGGCATACTCGGTGGGGTCAAGCTCCACGATGAGCTGGCCCTTTTGCACCCGGTCGCCCACGGTGGGCAGCTTGAGCACCGTGCCGTTCACGGCAGGTTTAACCGAGAGGCTCTGGACGGCCTCGAGGGTGCCCGGCCCCGAGACCGAGACCCGGAACACCCCCTGCTGCACGGTGGCGGTCTCGAGTGTAGGCGCAGTGCTGGTGGGCTTGGGCCGCAAAAACCAGTAGGCCGCACCCCCCAGGCCGGCCAGCACTAAAACCACAGCCAGCCAGCGCCAGGGTATGCGGTTGCGAGAACGGGCTTGAGTCATATTCACCCTTTGAGTTTCTCCCAGGATATCCAATGTTTGGTGTATGCCATGCGAAGATTTGGTGAAGATGCTTGTCGCAGCCGCAAGGGGGCGGCTGGGCTGATGTATTTCCACGATGTGCTCCTCAACCTTTTACATCTCAACAACCTATCCCCGCTGCGCTTCATTCGCTACTTCCCCCAACAGACTCTACAGGTTGTTGTGCTCTTCGTGATAAAAGCCTGAGGGCCAGCACTTACCTGCACGGGAACTTGACGAAATATTAAAATCCCAGGTTCCAAAACCGGTAACTTTTCACTTCCATTTTCTTTGGAGGTTTACTAGCCTCATGTTGTACAGGAAGGGGGCAATGCCGCCCGCACGGGCGGGTACTGTAGCACCACAGCAGTGACTTTTTGGCTGAGGAAGAACGAGCAAGCAGGATAAAGCGTGAAAGAGGAGGGTAAAAAGATGAGGTTGATTGAGATTCCACCGACGAACCTCGAACAAATCCACGGTGGCCAGGGTGGTTCGTGGAACAGTACGGTGAACCCCGAGACAGGCAACAGGTATACCTGGTTCGAGACCGCTGACGGCGCGCGCTCGAGTGTCAGGGTGGATACACCCCCTACACATTCGTTTGTTTGGGGCGATGGTTCGATTACCATCCGCTGCTGCAATCTGACTTCACCACATACTGGATTGCATGATGTTGACTATAGCCTGTATACGTTCAGGGCAACTCCGGGCAGCTCCTACATGATCTCGCAGGAACAAATGGCCCACAACCTTTATCGAGCTGGCGAGCGCATGGGTTACTAAGCCGCTGGTGGTTCGGCGGGACAGCACGTGCCCGCCGAACCGCTCCAATCGTATGACTGTTACAAGCAACGATCTGTTTCTGGCCGTTATTGTCATAACGGTAGTACAGCGACTGCTTAACCGTCGGTCTCTCTTTTTCCATCAAGCCCGGCCCAGGGAGCTAGCGCTGGCATTCCTGCTGGGTCTCGCCTACACCATACCCCACCTTCTAACCATCGATTTCACTATTCCAGAAGCAGAACACCGAAGAATGCTGGAGGCCCGGCTCGAGCCTTGGCCGCTTTTGCGGCTGATGATCTACGTGCCGTTATTTGAAGAATACTTCAATCGCGAAATAATGCTCAAAAACCTAACGAACCGTATGGGTTTCCCAGTTGCATTGGCAATAAGCAGCCTGTTTTTTGGTCTGATGCATGTACTGAAAGGTTGGCCTGGTTTTCTATTCGCCCTGCTCTTTGGTGTGCTTGCCGGGTTGCTGTACCGCAGGTACGGGTATTTTGCCGCAGCGGCCGCGCACTCCGGGGCAAACCTGGGCGGTACGCTATTTCCTTACCTTGTAGTGCTACTTCGCTAAAGGGGTTCACGGAGCAGCAGAACAAATAGCCCGACACGCTCGTCCAACCATGCTTCGGCCAAGGTTGCTCTAAGCTTGATGCATTTTGCATATCAAGGGTGCGCGGGGTGGTGACCTGGGCCTCGAGCAGCCCGATAAACCGCGGGGCCTCCTGGCGCATCTCTTCCAGCAGCAGTCGGTTGCGGGCTTGGATTCGCTCGAGGCCGTCTATCATCCCTGCGTCTCCTCGATTAGGACTCCAAAGGGCTAGGGCGCACTGGCCGCCCGCACCAGGCCGGTGAAGTCCTGGCCGGCGGCCACCGAGAAGGCCGCCAGGGCCCTCCAGTAGCTGCCGATGGCCTGCACCAGGGCGTACTCAGCGCTTTTAAGCGAGACCTGATCGGTTTGGAGCTGCAAGGCCGAGATGGTGCCGGCCCGCAGGGCGGCCTGGCTCTGCTCCACCACCTTTTGGGCGTTGGCCAGGTTGGCCTGGGCCAGGGCGATGCTTTTGTAGGCGCTCTGGGCAGCCTGGTAGGCGTTGGTCAGGCTGGTCTGGGCGTTTTGCTGGGCGGTTTGCAGGGTGCGCAGGTTGTTTTCCAGGCTGGTTTTGGCGGTGTTGAGCTGAACCGCCGGGGTGTAGTCGTTGTCGGCCAGTTTAACGTTGAGCTGGGCAAGCTCCACCGCCTGCTGGGCTTGCAGCACGCTGGGGAGGCGCTCAAACAGGCCGTTGCGCAGGGCCTCGAGGTTGGCTTCCAGAGCGGGCGGGTTCGGGGGGGCCGCCACCGTCACATTGCCCAGGTCGCTCAGGCCCAGGAGCGCGGCGAGCTGGGCAGCCAGCACCGGTATCTGCGCCTGGGCGTTGGTAAGCGACTGCCTCGAGCTGTCCAGGGTGGTCTGGGCCCGGGCCACGTCCAGCGCGGTGGCGTTGCCCGCGGCCTGGCGGGCCCGGGCCACCTCCAGGTTGCGCTGGTTCAGGGCCACCTGGGCCTGGAACAGGGCCACGTTCTGCTGGGCTTCGTAGAGGTTCGTATAGGCGTTCACCACGCTCTGCATCACCGAGAGCCGGGTGGCCTCGAGGTTGACCTGGGCCAGCCTGGCGTTCTGCTCGGCCTGGGTGAGGGCCACAATCAGGGTGCTGGGGTCGGCCTTGAGGGCGTTGAGCTGGAGGGTGGCGTTTTGCAGGGTGGCCTGGGCGCTTTGCAGCGAGGGGCCCCGGCTATAGGCCTG
>ENA-ORXB01001753-ORXB01001753.1-sediment-metagenome-genome-assembly--contig:-NODE-1753-length-22737-cov-3.205737_pt1 | contig 22737 bp, 17 predicted proteins | sample MGYA00237863_ERZ511475 | MGnify/ENA primary metagenome ERZ511475 (study PRJEB26305, sample SAMN06343858) | sediment metagenome | isolation source: hot spring sediment | place: Canada: British Columbia... | reverse complement strand
CGTGCTCACCGGGCTTTGGCCCCACACCAGCGGCTGCATTCAGAACAACATTCCGCTGAAGCCTGAAACCCGGACGCTGCCGGAACTTGTTGCCGATGCGGCCTACCGCACCGGCTACATCGGCAAGTGGCACCTGGGCGACGAGGTCTTCGCCCAGCACGGCTTCGAGCACTGGACGAGCGTCGAGGACATCTATTCGAACTATTTCTCCGCCGGCCGCGACCGCTCGGCGCGCAGCAGCTATCACCATTTTCTGGTCGGGCTCGGCTACCGCCCGGACGCAGCCGACAACAAGTTCTCGCGCGATTTCGCCGTGCGCCGTCCCGTCGAGCACTGCAAGCCCGCGTTCATGGCGCGCGAGGCCGCGCGCTTCCTGCTCGAGCACCGGCACGAGCCCTGGCTGCTGTCGGTGAACTTTCTGGAACCGCACATGCCGTTCTACGGCCCCTACAACGACCTGCACAGCGAGGAGGAGGCCCCCGTGCCGGCCAACTACCCCGGCACGCCCATCGAGCGGGAGCCGCTACGCTACCGGGCCATGCGGCGCCGCTATTTCGACAAGGGCTTCGAAGGGCAGGACTTGAAGAGCCGCGCCGGCTGGCAGCGACTGAACCGAAACTACGCCGGGCTGTGCTCCCAGGTTGACGAGGCGATCGCGCGCATCCTCTGGGCGCTCGAGACCTCGGGCCAGGCCGACAACACGATCCTCGTCTTCACCAGCGATCACGGCGAGATGATGGGCGCTCACGGGCTGATCGGCAAGACCGTCGCCTACGAAGAGTCCGTTCGCGTGCCGCTGTTGCTGCGCGCGCCGTTCCGCCGTCACGGCCACCTCCGGGTCAGTGAGCCGGTCAGCCATATCTCGCTGGTTCCGACGCTGCTCGAGCTGATGGGCAAGCCTGTGCCGGAGAACCTGCCCGGCGAGAGCCTCCTGAGGCTCCTGGAGGGGCGCAAGCCCGAAGAGGACCATGTCTTCATCGAATGGCACACCGGGGGCGCCGGCCCCACAGGCCGCTACGTCGTCTCGCCCGACGGCTTCAAGCTCGTCCTTTACGACACCGACAACTGCCTGCTCTTCGACCGGAGGCGCGATCCGCTGGAGATGGACAACCTGTATTACACCGAGGAGCACCGCGCCACGGTCCGCCGCCTGCGGACCCGGATCGAGTCCTGGCAGAAGCGCGTCAACGACACGGCGCGGCTCCCGGCCGGCATGTAAGGTTCGCTCATCAACTCATGACGGACGGCCGGCCTCCGGCGGCGGGCCCATTCTCGCCCAGCAGGCAACCGACAACAGGTTGAGCAGAGAGGCCACGGCGAAATAGGCGAAGGCGCTCCCGGTGAGCCCGTAAAGGAAGGGGAAGGCGTTGGCGCTCACGAAAGAGCCGAAATTGCCCAGCATGTTCATCGAGCCCGACACGGCGCCCGAGCTCTTTCCGCCAATGTCGATGGCGTAGACCCAGCTCGGGCTGATCGTCAGGTCCGCGCCGAAGGTGGCCGCCGCGAAACAGGCGACCGCTCCGGCGGCGGTCTCCATCGAGCTGACCGCGAGGATGGCCGCCGCGGCAAGCCCGAAACCGGCCATTGCGGGCAGCCGGCGTGACCAGGCGCGCCAGCGCGATCGATAGAGCGCGTCCACCAGGAAGCCCGACGTCCACTGCGCCAGACCGCCGGCCGCCAGCGGAATCATCGAGTAGGCCGCCGCCTCACCCAGCGAAAGCCTGTAGCGGCTCTCCAGATAGGGCAGCATCCAGGAGATGCAGATAAAAAAGGTGAAGTTGCCCGAGAAGTACTGGAACATGTTGAGCAGCATGCCCCGCGAGCGCAACACTTCGCCCAGGCGAAGCGCCGGCGCAGACGGCGCCTCATGCTGCGCGCGGCCTCCGGGCGGGTGATTGCGGAACAGCAGCGCCCAGAACAGCGCCCACAGCAGGCCGGGAACGGCCAGAAGGAAAAACGCGTTCCGCCAGCCCCACCGGCCGAGCAGCCAGGCCATCAGGGGAAAGGCGAGCGCGGCGCCGATCCGCGTGCCGGACATCATGATGCCGTTGGCGCGGCCCCGCTCGCCCGGCGGCAGCCAGTTGTAGATGGCGCGGGCGCCGCCGGGGAAGGCCCCCGCTTCGGCGATCCCGAAAAGGAAGCGCACCACAATGAGCGCGCCGAAGCCTCGCACCAGGCCCGTCATCGCCGTGAACAGGCTCCAGACGGTGACCACCGTCGCCAGCGCCAGACGCGGCCCGAGCCGGTCGGCGAACCAGCCCGAGGGCACTTGGGCGAGCGCGTAGCCCAGAGCGAAGGCGCTGAAGACGGCGCCCATCTGCTGGTCAGTGAGCGCGAGCTCGGCCGACATCGGCGTCTTGGCCGAGGAGATGGCGGCACGATCGATATAGGTGATGAGCGAGAGAACAAACAGCGCCGCCACCAGCGCCAGGCGGGCAAGACTCATCCTGAGCTCCTCACAGCAAGTCTGCCTCAGTCCCGGGCGAAGAAGTCGGCGAACAACTCCTCGGCAGCCCGGTTCAACGCTTCAGCCGGGATCCAATCCCTCTGGAGCGCCAGCACCTCGCGACTGAACCGGCGCGCGTTCTCCTGAAAGCGGACAAAACGGGCATCGCTCAAGTAATCCATCGCCGTCTCATCGCCGATGAAGTTGGCCACCGAGCCCCAGGCCCGCACGGAACGCCGGACGCCAGCGGCGATCTCGGGCCTGGTGGCCTCGACGGCATTCGCGTAAACGAGCACGGCGGCGCCGATCCGACCGGCATGGGTGCGCTGCTCGGCGCGGCGGGCGCGCAACTCGGCCAGGGCCCGGGGCGACAGCGCCACGCCGAGGGGCGGAAACTTGTTATTGAACGCGTGCCGGGCCAGCCATGCCGCCTCTTCCGAAATCAGCTCCGCCAGCACGGGCGCCAGATCTTGCGGCGGTTGCGGCTCGCCCAAGCTCACCACCGAGGTCAGCGCGCTGCCCCCGTGGACTCGGAGCCAGCCTGCCCGCGCCAGCCGCATCAGTGCCGGATCATCCGGCGGCACCGGCATAATGTAGACCTTGGCCGCCGCCGGGATGTCGCGCGCCGGATCCAACCGTGGCCGCACCTCGCCCCAATGGCCGTACTGCTGGCGAAGGCGAGGTTCGTAGACCGCCATCGCCGCGCTGAGCGAGTCGTAGTAGGAGTGGACGATGCGATCCGTGAGCCCGTCGCGTCTGACCACCTCCGCCAAGGTGCGCGCCTCCCTCCAGTCGAGCTCCCGCGGAAAGCGGTGGCCGAGCGCCCACGGAAGCTCGATGGCCAGGCTCGGAACCGACAGAGGGAAGATCGTAGCCACCGCGACAAGCGCTACCGCCGACCACAAGCGCCGCTTCGGACTGCGGATTTGACCGAACAGCATCGCCACAAACACCCCGCCGATCACCGACGCCGCGATCGTCGATTGCAGCAAGAACCGCAGACTGTCCTGGAAGAGCCAGGCCGCGGGCGCCGCCGCCCACAGCAGCGGAAACAGATGCTCCCGCGGCCGGCGGAGCATCCAGAGAAGTCCGGCCACCGCCGGCAGATAGATGAGCCACGCGATCGAACCGGCGACGTGGCCGCGGCGGCCGGTGTACCACTCCAGGTGACGCGCCAGATGGATCAGATAGGGCGAGGCGAGCGCCGCGGCCCCTGCGCCGACGAGCACCAGGCCCCGCCAGCGACGGGTCGTCGCCGCGGCCAGCAGGAGGCCGAAGCCAACCACCGGAGCTCCTCCTAAGTGCACATAAGTAACAGCGGCAGCCAGGCAGGCCGAAGCCAGGTACCGCTCGCCGAGAAAGAAGTGGATCGCCCACGGCGTGAGGATGAAGATCCAGCCCGAGGGCACGCCGACGAAGAACGCCGCGGCCGCATAGGCGCTGCCGGTGAACAGCGCCGCGGCGAACAGGGCCGCCCAGTCGCCCGCCAGCCGCCGCGCGAAGTAGATCGCGGTCCCGACCGCCGCCAGCCACTGGAGCACGGCCAGAACGGCAAAGGCCCGCACGTAGTCGTCGCCTTCGCCGCCGAGCAGCCGGCCGAGCAGTCCGATCGCCGCATGGAGCGCCGGACCTTGCAGATTCGGACGACCTGCCGGCGCCCAGTTGAGATGGTCCCAGAAGTAAGTCCCGCGTTCGCCGTACTGCCGCCCGAGCGAGACATGGAAACCGAGGTCGTTGTCCGCAAAATAGTCGGGGAGCATCGCCACGAGCAGCGCCAGGTGCAGCGCGACGATCAGCCACGTGGCGCCTCGGGCGGCGGGAGTATCCCGGAGATTCATGTTCCTCTGAGGCTACCACCGCGGCAGAAAGCGCGGCACGCGCGCGGCGTAGGCCTCCCATTCGGCGCCGAAGCGCTCGCGCAGCTCCCGCTCTTCGATCCTCACCACCAGCCACAGCCAGACCAGCCCCACCCCGGCGAGCACGTACGTGGCGAGGTAGTTCGCCACCAAAGCATAGCCGGCCAGTGCGACGAGAATCTGCACGTAGCGCGGGTGCCGCAACCGCGCGTAGATGCCGTCGGTGAGGAGCCGCGCCGGGCGGCGATTCGGATCGAGCTCCGGAATGCCGATGAGCGTGGTGAACGTCAGCTTCCCGGCGAGCTGCCGGCGAAGCCAGGCGGCGAGCGCGAAAAACGGAATCGCCCCAGCGATCAGGCGCCAGTCGGTCCCCCACTCGATGGCGAGCAAGGGCTTCCGAACCAGCCAGAGCGCCGTCGCCGCCAACACGATCGGCGTGTAGACGATCACGAGCGTCCAGCGCACGCCTAAACGGCGCCACAGACGAACCCAGGGGTGGATGAGGAACCAATAAAGGTAAACGCCGGGCATGACCAACAGCAGCGCCAGCGCGATGGCGTAGCGAAGGCCGTCCAAGCCTACCCTTCGGCGTTCACCGCTTGAATCAGCGCCCGGATGTAGCCGTGAGAGAATGACCGGCCCATCTTGCCGCCCGGCAGGTCCCCGCTCATGCCGGGCGTGTGATCGGAGACGAGCGCGTGCGAATAGCCCACCTCTTTGAGCGCCCGCATCGCCGCCAGCATGTCCGTGTCCCCTTCGTCGATGAAGGTTTCGACGTATTGCGGCACGCGCCCGCGCACGTTGCGAAAGTGCACGTGGTGAATCCGGCCGCGGCGGCCGATCCGGCGGATCGCCTCGATGACGTCGACGCCCATCTCGGCCACCGTGCCGAGGCACAGTGTGAAGCCGTGCGCCGGGCTCGGCGACAGGTCGAGGAACTTCTCGATCTGATCGAGGTTGGTCAGCAACCGGGCGACGCCGCGCACGACCGGCTGCGGGGGATCCTTCGGGTGCAGCGCCAGCTTGACGCCGGCCTTCTCGGCCGTGCTCAGGATCGGCTCGAGGAAGTAAATCAGGCGATCCAGGAGCTCCTGGTAGGAGATCGGCCCGATCTTCTCAAACGGCGGCTTGTCCTTGACCAGCTCGAAATCGAAGGCGGTGTAGGTGGCGCCGCCGCGGCCCTCGACGCGCTTGTAGCCCATCTCCGGCCCCCAGTAGAAATCCGGCGACCAACGGTATTGAAAGACCGGAATACCCGCCTCTCCGACGGCGCGAATGCTGCGCGCGATGCGTTCGATGTCGTCGTCGCGGCCTGGCGCGCCGAGCATCGGCCGCATCTGCCAGGCCACGGGCACCGTGATGATGGCGATCTCCAGGCCGAACTGGCGGCAACGTTGCTGCACGGCGCGCAGATCCTCCAGGCTCCACCAGCCCTTCTTGTCGCGGTCTACCATCTCGGCACCGTGCAGATCCACCCACTTCAGGCCGAGCTGGGCCAGCCAGCGCAGGGTGGAGTCCTCGAGGTCGTGAATATTTTCGGCGACCTTCGGCTCCCACCGGAGCCGCTTCGCGGAACCGGCTGGGGAGGCTTGCGCGCCCAAGCTCGCGGCGGCTGCCTTGAAAACATCGCGGCGTGAAATGCTCTGCTGCATCGTGCGTGTGCCTCCTGCGCCTGCTCAAACCTCAGGCAGCTCGTAGCCTCGGCGTCGCTTCCGGCTGAGGAAGCGGTCGGCATCTTTGTCGCCGCGGAAGCGCTCCGCCCCGCCGTCCCATTCGAGCCGCCGGCGAGTGAAATAGGCGATGTTGCCCAGATGTGCGCAGGCGCTCACTCGGTGGCTGAACTCCAAGTCCACCGGCGGCTGCCGGCCTTCTTTGACGCAATCAAGAAACAGCCGCTGAAAGACGCCGTCCTGCCCGCCTGCGTGTTCCTCGCCCGGGGGCGAATACTGGACTCCGGCCATCGTCTCCACGGGCGGCTCGAGCGGGAACTGATAGAGCTGGTAGGGCCGCGTGCCTGTGTTGCTGTAGATTTCGTAGCCCTCGCGGTCGATCACCAGCGTCGCCTCTTTGCCGTAGAAACAGATGCCGTAATGTTTCGGCCGGCTTTGCAGGTGATGGAAGTTGCTGAACTCGCGCACGCGGTAGGTCAGCAGGAAGCCCGGGAACTCCCAGGTGGCCTCGAGCGTGTCGTAGGTGTCGGCGATGTCGTCGATGACGAACTTGCCTCCGGTGGCCACCACGCTCCGCGGCTGCTCCACCCCCATCGCCCACAAGATGATGTCGAAGTGGTGCGGCCCCCAGTTGGCGAGCGTGCTGCCGCCGTAGTCGAACCACCAGTTATGATTCAGGCGGGCCGGGTTGAACGGCACCAGCGGCGCCGGTCCCAGCCAGCGCTCCCAGTGATAGCCGGGCGGCGGTTCGGAATCGGGGAACTTGCCCGCGCGCTCGCCGCGGTCGGAGTAGTTCCAGCACTCCACCAGGCCGATCTTGCCGAGCCGGCCCGAGCGGACGATCTCGACCGCTTTCCGGTAATGTGCTCCGGCGCGCTGTTGCGTGCCCATCAGCGCGATGATTCCGTGCTTGCGCGCGGCCTTTACCATCGCGCGCCCTTCGGCGACGGTGTGGCCGAGCGGCTTTTCGACGTAGATGTGTTTGCCCGCCTGGCAGGCATGGAGGAAGGGCAACCCGTGCCAGTGCTGCGTCGTGCCGATCGCCACCGCGTCGACGTCTTTGCGCTCCAGGATGCGCCGGTAGTCGACGACGCGCTCGGGCGGGCGCGCCAAGATCTTCGCGGCCTCCTCCATGCGCGGCTCGATCACATCGCTGACCACGGGGATGTCGACGTCGGGATAGCGCGAGAGGATCCGCATCAGGCTCCGGCCGCGCCCGCCGCAGCCGATCACGCCGACTCGAATGCGGTCGCTGGCGGCCGCACGCCCGGCCGCGCGGCTGCCGGTGAGAGAGAAACCGGCCGGGATAGCCTGGGAGACCAATTCCCGCCTCGACCAATCTTGCTTCATACCTTCACTTCCTCGGAAAGCAGCGAATGGCCGCCTCCGCCAAGCCCGGACTCGCTCCGCGTCTCATCGCAGCTCCGCCTCGCGCCGGAGCCTCTCGAGCGCGCGCTCGACCGATTTCTTTGTGGGCGCCGGCTCCGCGGCCGGCTCCGCGCCCGGGCGCTCCAGCGGCAGCGAGTCCGGAAAGTGGGGGTGGATGATCGATTTGTATTGCCGGCAGAGCGCCTGCATCTGGGCATTGAAGTTGCAAGCGAAGTTCAGCGTCAGGGAGATCGTTCCGATGCGTGTGGCGAACGATCGGTGACGGCTCTCCTCCCGGAGCGCCTCGCCGAGCAGCCCCGGCATGTCGGAGGCCACCTGAAGCTTGCCGAGCGCCCCGGCGCCTGAGTAGGGGTCGTAGCCTGCCAGAAGAAGCAGCAGCGTGCCCACGCTGTCGGCTTCGAGCTCCGGTTCGGGGGACCGCTGGCCGGTGCGCTGCTGCCAGATGTGGGCCATCTCGTGCGCGATCACAAAGGCGAGCTCGCTGTCGGCATCCCCGATCAACTCCGAAAGCGCCTGATAGACACCCACCTCCTCGCCCGCCCGCGCATAGGCGTTCACGACCTTATCCGCAAAGAGCTTCAGACTCACGGGCCGGCGAAACACGTCCGGAAAGACGGCCTCGGCGGCGGCGTGAATCCGCCGGAACGCGGTCCAGATTCGTTCGTAATGGGCGACGGGCCAGGGGAACCGCCCAGAGGGCAGCGAGGTGATCACCGCGCTGTCGGCGTAGACCGTCCAGGCGACAAAATCCTTCGGCGGGTTTCCGGGGACCGCACTGACGGTCAATGTTCCCAGGAAATCAGCGGGCAGCCCCCGAACGAGACCGGAAACGTTAAAAGCCCGATGGCCCAGAGCGGGGAGAACCACCGGGGCGCTGATGAGCTCAAAGCCGTCCCGGTCACGCAGCCCGATGGTGACCGTTAGGGGCGAATCCCAGGGGTTGGCCAGAGCCACCCCCACTTGGGGCGTCGCAGCGGAAGCGTAACTCAACGTCGGCAGAGCGCCGTGAGCGGTCACCTCGACATTGGGCCGCCCCTGGAGCCACTGGCGAAAGGCCACGCTGCCTTGCACCGGGTAATCGGCCGCCGCGATCGCCCAGCCGGAGCGCACCTCCGAGGAGGCTCCGCGGCTGGTGAGAACCCGCATTCCGTTGGCCGGGACCACGACGCGGTGCCGGGCCGACGGCCCGTTGCCGAAGTCGAGGCTGAGCTCGCGGCCTTCGTCGTCGAGCACGTACAGCTCCACGGAAGCGCTCCGGTTCAGGTGATTCGTGTTCGTCAGGCGGATCGTCGTCCGCCACTGCTCTCCCGCCGCGGAACCGCCATCCACCAGGTGCGGAAAATAAACGATCGCAGAAGAGCCCTCGGGTTCCAATTGCGCCAGGGCCACCCCTCCCACGGCGAACAGAGCCAGGCCTGTGATTCCGATGCGAAACTGTGTCCTCATGTTCGACCTCCTCCTTGCAGTTATCGGTTCGGCCGGACGGGGAAAAGGTCTTCCGCTTCTTCAGCGGGCATCAGGTTCCGGATTCCCGCACAGGTCCAATATACACCCCATCGCGCTGCGTTAAGACTCCGCAACCGTCGAGTTCGCTGCAAACCGCGCCCGGCCGCGGCGCATCCCACTCATTGAAGTAGGACAATAAGACAATAGGAGAAGGGAGGAGTATCCAGCATGCGTTTCCTGAATCGCCTCGCGGTTGTCGGCCTCGTTTTGGCCGCCATGGCTGCCGCCGACACTCTCCGGCTCAAGAGTGGTGCCGTTATCGAGGGCACGTTCCTCGGCGGAGATGCTCGCACGATCCGCTTCCTCGGCCAGGACGGCTCGACGAAACAATACGCGCTCACCGATGTGGCCTCCATCGAGTTCGGCGTGACGTCCGCGGCGCCGGCAGCGGCCGCCGCTCCCAGCGCCGCGCCGGCCCCGGCGCGCGCCACCATTCCGGCCGGCACGATCATCACGGTTCGCATGATCGACGCCATCGACGCCAAGGAGACCGCCGTCGGCACGCTCTACCGGTGCAGCATCGACGACCCAATTGTTGTCGGCAATCAGACCGTCATCCCGCGCGGCGCCGACTGCCAGGTCCAGGTGGCGCGGGCGCAGACCGGCGGCCGTCTCGCCGGGAGCACGGAGCTCGAGCTGAAACTGCACAACGTCACCGTCGGCGGCCGGGCCTACGACGTCGCCACCGAATCGGCTGAGATCAAGACCGCCGGTGAGGGCCGCAAGACCGCCCAGAAGGCCGGCGGCGGCGCGGCGCTCGGCGCCATCATCGGCGGCATCGCCGGCGGCGGACGAGGGGCCGCCATCGGAGCGGCCGCAGGCGGGGGCGCCGGTGTGGCCGTAGCCGCGGCGAAAGGGCCGCACCTGCAAATCCCCTCCGAGACGCGCCTGACCTTCCGGTTGCGCGAAGAGTTGCCGATCTCCTGAGGACCGGCCCGCTCCGGCCGCGGGGTATATTGGCGGTATGCGCCGGCGCCACGCGGCCGTCGGCGGTCTGGCGTTGCTTGTTGCAGCCACGGCCGCTTACTTGGTCCTCCATCGGAGAGACCGTCCGGCGCCCGCAGATGCCCGTACGGCCGGCTCGGCATCATGCCGCCCGTGCCATGAAGAGTTCTACCGGCGGTGGGCGCCCTCGCGGCACGGCCTTGCCATGCAGCCGTTTACGGCGGAGCTGGCCGCCCGGCTCGCCCCGCAGCGCGAGGATATCGTCATCGGGGACCGGCGTTACCGGGTCGAACTCCGCGGCGCCAGGACCGCCGTCGTCGAGCTCGGCCCCGGCGGCCGCAAGCGCTACCGGATCGCGCATGCGCTGGGCGGCAAGAACGTCTACTACTTCCTCACCCCGCTCGAACGCGGCCGCTTGCAGGTGCTGCCCCTCGCCTACGACGTGCGCCGCCAGAGCTGGTACGACACCGCCCTAAGCGGCGTCCGGCACTTTCCCGACCGCGCCGACAGCCCGCTCGACTGGCTTGACCGGCCCTTCACTTTCAACACCTCCTGTTACAGTTGCCACGCGAGCCAGCTCGTCACCCACTACGAGGCGGAGAGCGACACTTACAGAACAAGCTGGAGCGAGCCCGGCATCAGTTGCGAAAGCTGCCACGGCCCGGGGCTTGAGCACGTCCGTTTGTTCGAAAAGCTTGCCCCGGGCGTCAAGCCGGAAGATTCGCGCATCCTGCGCACCAGCGCCTTTTCCTCGGAGCAGATCAACAGCCTCTGCGCTCCCTGTCACGCCAAGATGATCCCGCTCAGCGCCGGGCTCCGTCCGGGGGAGCGCTTCTTCGACCACTACGACCTCGTCACGCTGGAGCATCCCGACTACTATCCCGACGGACGCGACCTCGGCGAGAACTACACCTACACCTCCTGGCTGATGAGCCCGTGCGTGAAGGCCGGCGAGCTCGACTGCCTCGACTGCCACACCTCGAGCGGGCGCTATCGCTTCGAGGCGCCCGAGCGCGCCAATGAGGCTTGCCTGCCCTGCCATGCGGACAAAGTCGCCGATCCGGCCGCCCACTCCCGTCACCCGGCCGCGAGCCCGGGGAGCCGATGCGTGGCGTGCCACATGCCGGTGACCGAATTCGCCCGCATGCGCCGAAGCGACCATTCGATGCTGCCGCCGGCGCCGGCCGCCACGCTTCGATTCGGTTCGCCCAACGCCTGCAACCTCTGTCACACCGACAAAGACGCGGCCTGGGCCGACGCTTGGGTGCGCCGCTGGCGCCCGCGCGACTACCAGCAGCCCGTGCTCGAGCGTGCCGCCCTCGTCGATGCCGCTCGCCGGGGCGACTGGTCCCGGCTTGACGCCATGCTCGCCTACTTGCGCAGGCCGGACCGGGACGAGGTTTTCGCCGCCTCCCTGCTGCGCCTGCTCCGCCGCTCGGAGCGCGAGGAGAAGTGGCCCGCCGTGCTGGCCGCGCTCGAGGATCCATCCCCGCTGGTACGCGCGGCAGCCGCCGAGGCGGCCGGCGGCGCCCGCCACCCGCAGGCGCTTCGCGCCCTGGCGCGCGCCTTGGGCGACGAGTTCCGGCTGGTGCGCGTCAGGGCCGCGGCTGGGCTCACCCGAGCGCCGGAGGGCGGGCTTGCGGCCCCAGACCGCGAACGATTGGCCCGCGCCGCCGCCGAGTTCGAAGCCTCGATGCGCGTGCGTCCGGACGATGCCGGCGCCCGCGTGAATCTCGGCAACTATTACTTGAGTCGCGGCGAATTGGACCGGGCGCTGAGCGAGTTCGAGACGGCCCTCAGGATCGATCCCCGCCATGTTCCCGCCTTAGTGAACGCCTCGCTGGCCTACAATCTGGCCGGGCGGAACGACAAGGCCGAGAGCGCCCTGCGGGCTGCACTGCGAGTTGAGCCGGACAACGCGGCGGTCAATTTCAACCTGGGGCTTTTGCTCGGCGAGCTGGGGCGGCGGGCCGAAGCGAAGCAGGCTCTCGAGCGCGCCTGGGCCGCCGACTCGACGCTGGCGGCCGCCGCCTACAACCTCTGCGTTCTCGAAGCTCCGGCAAGTCTGGAGCGCGCCCTCTCCTGGTGTCGCAAGGCGGCGCTGGCGCGGCCCGAAGAGCCGAAGTACGCCTACACGCTGGCCTTTTACTTGAGAGGCGCCGGCGCCCTCGGTGAGGCGCGGGCCGTGCTCGAGGATCTTACGCGCCGCCACCCCGGCTACGGCGACGGCTTCCGCCTGCTCGCGGAGGTCCATGCCGCGCAGGGCAACCGGGCTGCCGCCCGCGAGGCCCTCGGTCGCGCCCGCGGCCGGTGAAGCCGGCGCGCGCCTTTGCTACCTTGAAAGTGGAGGAGCCATGAAGCGAAACCTGGAAGTAGAGAATGTGGTCTGGTTCCTGGCGGGTGCGGCGTTAGGCGCCGCCGTCGCCCTGCTCTATGCGCCCGCCTCCGGTGAGCGCACTCGGCGCCGTATCGTCCGCACTGCCGAAGATGTTCAGGAGTACCTCGAGGATCTCGGCGAGGATCTCATCGAGAAAGGCCGCGAGTTGATCGAGCGCGGCAAACAGGCCGCCGACGAAACCGTAAGAGAGCTCGGCAAGAAGGTACGGCCCGCCGCATCGTAGCCGCACGGCGGCTATGGCCGGCCCGGTGCGGGGGCGCCTCGAGACAAGCCGGCCGCGCCGGCAAGGCAGGAGGAGGGCGTCGCGCTTTCTGAGGCGCCTGATCTTCACCGTCGTTGCGGCCGCGGCGGCCTGGCTCATCGCTTCGGTGGCGCTCCTGGTTGTGCTGCGCTGGGTCGATCCCCCGTTCACCATCGTCCACCTTCAGCGACGAGGCGAATCCCTGTGGGAGGACCAACCCTACCAGAAGCGCTATCAATTCGTTCGCCTGGAGCGCATCAGCCGGCACCTGGCTCACGCCGTCATCGCCGCCGAAGACGGCCGCTTTTACCTTCATCGCGGCATCGACTGGGAGGAGATAGAAAAGGTGTGGAAACAGGAGCTGCCGAAGGGGCGCGTCCGCGGCGTTTCCACCATCACCCAGCAGCTCGTCAAGAACCTGTTCCTGACAACCTATCCGATACGCAAGCCGGCGGAGTTTCTCCTGGCGCCCGCCGCCGAGCGGATCCTCTCCAAAGAGCGCATCCTCGAGCTGTATCTGAACATCGTCGAATGGGGTCGGGGCATCTATGGCGCCGAGGCGGCGGCCCGGCACTACTACGGCATTTCCGCGGCCAGGCTCAACCGCGAGCAGGCCGCGCGTCTGGCGGCCTGCCTGCCCGCCCCGCGCACGCGCCACCCTGAGAAAATGGACAGAATGAGCGCCGAGATTCTCGAGCGGATGACCCGTATGGGTTGGTAGCCGCCAGGCCGGCGTTTCTCGAGGTCGACCGAATGAGCGTCAAGTACCGTTACGAAGAGTTCACCTGGCCCGAGATTCGAGAGGCCGTCGCCCGGAATCGGGTTCCGGTTCTCGCCGTAGGAACCATCGAACAGCACGGCCCGCACCTGCCGCTTATCACCGACGTGCTCACCGCAAGCGAGGTCGCGCGCCGAGCCGTCGAGCGCATCCCCGAGCAGTCCCTGCTGATGCCACCGGTCTATTACGCCTTTAACGAGCACCACCTGGACTTCCCCGGCACGATTGCGATTGCCGGGCACACCTTCATCGACTACGTCACCGACATCGGCAAGAGCCTGGCCCATCACGGCTTTCGTCGCATTCTTCTGGTGAACGGCCACGGCAGCAATGTCCCATTCTTGGACATCGCCGCCCGGCGGATCACCAATCAGACCGAGGCCATTTGCGCCATGGTGCCGTGGTGGAATCTCATCGACCGCGCGCTCATCGCGGAACTGCGCGAGTCGGCCTGGCCCGGCGGCATGGCTCACGCCTGCGAGCTCGAGACCTCCCTGCTCTTGTACCTGCGCGGGGATCTGGTCCAGATGGAGAAGGCCGAGCCCGACTTCCCACCCCAGCGGTCCGACTTCTTCTATTGGGATCTCGAGAAGGCCTCGCCGGTCTACTTCCAGGAGTTCTTCAGCCGTTATTCGCGGACCGGCACGCTCGGAGATCCGACCAAAGCGACGGCGGAGAAAGGCCGCCGCTTCCTTGAGAGCGCCGTCGCCAACCTGGTGCGCGTCATCGAAGAGCTGCGCGCGCGCGAAATCCGCCCGCGCACCGATCATCACTGAAGACAACGCCGCGCCCGCGCACGGCCGGGCCGCTCAGACAAACCGAACCGCACAGCCTCGCCGCACCAGCGAGTGTTTTTCAAACTCCGGGCGCTTTTCGGGGAAGTCCACCCGATAGTGCGCCCCGCGGCTTTCGCGCCGCGCCAGAGCGCATTCGGCGATGAGTCTCACTACCGTGTAGATGCTGCGAAGCTCATAGAGCGCGCGGCGCCTCTCCGGCATGCTGACGAGCGGCCGCGAGTCCAGCTCCTCGAGCAGCCGCTCGAGCTCGGCCCCGGAGCGGAGAATGCCGCAGCGCTCGGTCGCCAGCCGGCGCAGCTCGCTTGCCTCGAAGTCCGGAAAACGCGGCTCCTCGAGCGGCTGGGCCTGAAGCCACGGCGCGCCCGAGTGTTCCCGCATCGCCCGGCCGGCGCGTGCCCCGTAGACGATCCCTTCTAGCAGGGAGTTGCTTGCCAGCCGGTTGGCGCCGTGCACGCCCGTGGCGGCCACCTCGCCGGCTGCGTAGAGCCGCTTCAGGCTGGTCCGTCCGTCCAGATCCGTGCGGATGCCGCCCATGGCGTAGTGCGCCGCCGGATGCACCGGCGCCGGCTGGCGCGCCAGGTCCACGCCATGCTGCAAGCAGGTTTGATAGATACGCGGAAAACGGTTGCGGATGAAATCGCCGTCCAGATGCGTGAGGTCGAGATAGACGTGGGGCGCTCCCTCGCGGCGCATCTCGCTGACGATCGCCCGCGAGACGACGTCGCGCGGCGCCAGCTCCGCCATGGGGTGGTAGCGGGGCATAAAACGCTCGCCGGAGGAGTTCCGTAGCAAGGCGCCTTCGCCCCGCAGGGCCTCGGAAAGCAGGAACCGCGGCGCTCCCTCGACATGCAGCGCCGTCGGGTGGAACTGCACGAATTCGATGTCGCTGATCTCGGCGCCGGCAAAGTACGCCGTGGCCACGCCGTCGCCCGTCGCCACCTCCGGATTCGTCGTATCGGCGTAGACGCAGCCCAGACCGCCGGTGGCCAATAGCACCGCCCGCGCATAGATCGGCACCGAGGTTCGGGCCCGCTCATCGCAAGCCAGCGCGCCCGCCACTTCGCCGTCATGAACCAGCAGGTCGGTGACGGTGGAGAAGCTGCGGAAGGAGACGTTGGCGAGCGAGGCGGCCTTCAGGTAGAGCGTGCGCGAGATCTCGCGCCCGGTCGAGTCGCCGTGGGCGTGCAAGACCCGCCGCCGGCTATGCGCTCCCTCACGAGTAAAGGCGAGCCGAGAGCCCTCCCGGTCAAACTGCGCTCCCCACTCGATCAGTTCCTGAATGGCGCGCGGGCCCTCTTCGACGAGCACCCGTACGGCTTTCAGGTCGCACAGCCCGTCGCCGGCGGCCAGCGTGTCCTGCTCGTGCAGCTCGACTCGATCCTCGTCGCTGAGTGCGGCGGCAATTCCCCCCTGTGCGTACTGCGAAGAGGACTCCTCGAGAGCATCCTTGGCGACGACAAGCACGCCTCCGGCTGCGGCCAGCTCGATGGCTGCGCGCAGGCCGGCCACCCCGGCGCCCACCACGAGGAAATCCGTGCGGATCGATTGAGCTACTGGTCCCGTAATTTTCCATGTTACAACGTTGATATGCCCTCCTTCGTTGTGGCGACCCAGCCGCGTCCGTACCCCGTGCTGGTGGCGCCCGGCGCACTCGAGCGTCTCGCCGAGCACCTGCCGGAGGGCGCCGGCAAGGTCTTCGTCGTCACGACGGCCGACGTCTGGCAACTTCACGGCCGGCGCATCGAGGCGCCGCTCGCCGGCCGTTCCTACGAAGTTCTGCTGTTCCCAGGCGGCGAGGACCGCAAGCGCCTGAGCGAACTGGAGGCGCTCGCCGAGCAGATGGCCACGCGCGGGGGCGACCGCACCAGTGTCGTCGTCGCCTTCGGCGGCGGCATCGTCAGCGACCTTGGCGGATTTCTGGCCGCCACTTTCATGCGGGGCGTCCCGGTCATCCAAGCGCCCACGACGTTGCTTGCCCAGGTCGATGCCGGCGTCGGCGGTAAGACGGGCGTGAACCTGGCCGCCGGCAAGAACCTCGTCGGCGCCTTCCATCAGCCGCTTGCCGTCTTGATCGACCCGGAGGTCCTCACGACCTTGCCCGAGCGCGAGTATCGCGCCGGTCTCTACGAGGTCCTCAAGACCGGCGTCATCCGCAGCGAGCCGCTGTTCCGCTTGATGGTCGAGCATCGCGACCGGATTCTTGCGCTCGATCAGGACGTGGTAACCGATATCGTGGCGCGATCGGTGGCCATCAAGGCCGAAGTGGTCAGCGCCGATGAGCGAGAGAGCGGCCTCCGCCGCATCCTGAATTTCGGCCACACACTCGGCCACGCGCTGGAGGCCGAGACCGGCTACGCCCGGCTGCTCCACGGCGAGGCGGTGGCCTATGGCATGCGGGCGGCCACGCACCTGGCTCACCGCGCGGGGTATCTCGCCGGCGCGGACCGCGACGAGATCCTGCGGGCGATCACCATGTACGGTCCGATCCCGTCGCTTGAGGGAATTTCGGCGGCGAACCTGGTGGCGCGCCTGGCGCGCGACAAGAAGACGGTCCACGGCCGAATCCATTTCGTCCTGCCGGTGCGCATCGGCGAGGTGAAGGTCGTCTCGGGTCTGGACGAGGCGCTGGTGCTCGAAGCCGCGCAAACGGCCCTGGATGAAGTTGCGGCCGCATGAGAGGCGGCGCGAGGCCTCCGGGCACGGCCGGCGAACAGCAGGTCTCCCGCTGGGTGCGCGAGATGTTCTCCCGCATCGCGCCCCGCTACGACTTGCTCAATCACCTGTTGTCGTTCCAGCTCGATCGCCTCTGGCGGGCGCGCGCGGTCCGGAGGCTAAGAGCGCGCCTGAGAGATCCGGGCCTGCGGATTGTCGACCTCTGTTGCGGAAGCGGCGATCTGACGCTGGCGCTGGCGGCGGCGGCGCATCAGGGGGCGCTGGTGGTGGGAAGCGACTTCGCTCGCCCGATGCTCGTCGAAGCCCGCCGCAAGATCGGGCGGCGGGCGGCGACCGTTGAGCTCGTGGAAGCCGACGCGCTCCGCCTGCCCCTCCGGGACGCCTCGGTCGACCTGGTCACCATCGCATTCGGCCTTCGCAACCTCGCCGATTACGAGCGTGGTCTGGCCGAGATGCTCCGCGTGCTGCGGCCGGGCGGCTTGGCCGCCCTGCTTGAGTTCTCCAAGCCGCCCCAGCCGCTCTTCGCACGCCTGTACGGCCTCTATGCCGGCCGGATCTTGCCCGCTGTCGGCGGCTGGATCTCGGGCTCGCGCGAAGCCTACGCGTACCTGCCCGAGTCGGTGAACCGGTTTCCGGGACCGGGGGAGCTGGCGGAGCTGATGCGGCGCACCGGCTTCGCCGAGGTGTGCTTTGAGCGCATGAGCGGGGGGATCGTCGCCCTTCACCTGGGCGTCAAGCCCGCCGCATTCCTCCGGGCGCCGACCGCGGATAATGAGAGTAGGTAACCAGTGACGGCTTCCGATCGCCCTATTAGCTAGCGGCCGCCGGCCGGGGTGTAGCTTGCGCAAAGTTATCCGAATTTCTCTCTTCGTCTTGCTCGCTGGGGCGATCGGTTTCGGGGTCTGGTACTACAAGCAGGCCGCGCTCCGCACCAAGCAGGCCGCCACGCCTTCCGGGCCGCGCCCAGGCGCCGGCGGTCCGCCCGGTCCCGGCGGGCGCCCCTCGATGATTCCGCGCTCGCAGATTGTCACGGTCAGCGCGGTCCGCGCCGAGCTTGGCGCCGTTCGGGAGAAGCTCGCCTTGATCGGGGCGCTCAAGCCGAAAGAGCAGGTCGATGTGACGCCGAAGTCGACCGGGCGTCTTCAACGGATTCACTTCCATGTGGGCGACGCCGTCCCGGCCGGCGCCCTGATCGCCGAGCTCGAGCGCGACGAGCTCGAGCAGCAGGTCCGCCGCTCGGAGGCGGCCATCGGCGTGGCCCGCGCCGCTCTCAGCCAGCGCACCGCCGAGCTGTCGAATGCCGAGGCGCAGCTTGGCCGGGCCGAGCGCCTGCGCGCCGACGGCCTGATCTCGCCGCAGGACTACGAAGCCCAGAAGACGCAGACGGAGGTGATTCGCGCCCAGGTCAAGCTCGCTCAGGCGCAAATGGAGCAGGCCGAAGCCGAGTTGCGCGAGCTGAAGATCCGGCTCGAGCAGACCCGCGTCTACTCGCCCATGAACGGGCACGTCGCCCTGCGCTACGTCGACGTGGGCGCTCTGCTCAGCCCCTCGACACCCATTGTTCGCCTGGTGAATCTCTCGACGATGGTCACCGCCGCCAGCGTTCCCGAGCGCGATGTGGGCAAGCTGCGGCTCGGCAACCGCGCCCTGGTCCGCGTGGATGCGTTCGGAGATCGGGACTTCATCGGCCGCGTGGCCCGCATCTCGCCCGTTCTCGACGCCGCAACGCGCACGGCCACCATCGAAATCGAGATTCCGAACCCGAACGGCCTGCTCAAAGCCGAGATGTTCGCCCGCGTGGAGCTGGACCTGGAGACGACGCGCCAGGCAGTGCTGATTCCCCGCGAGGCCCTGGTTTACCGGGGCACGCAGCCGGGCGTGTATCTGATCAACAATGACCGGCCCGACTTCCGGCCCATCGAGACCGGCTTGACGCAGGGCGACCGCGTCGAGGTGCTGGCGAACCTCGCTCCGGGGACGCTGCTCGTCGGCAAAGGCGCCACGATGATCGCCGAAGGAGACCGGATCCGCCTGGCGGGCGAGGGCGGCGAGGGGCGTGGGGGCCCGCTGGCCCGCAAGGAGCTTGCCGCCGACGCCGCGGCGCCTCCGGCAAGCCCTCCCCAGCCGAAACCCGCCTCAACCCCGTAACGCCGTGAACTGGTGAGGTGCCGATGAATCTGCCCGATTTCTCAATCCGGCGTCCCGTGACGACGCTGATGATCTGCCTGGTGGCCGTGCTGCTGGGCGCCATCGCCTTCGTGAAGATCCCCGTCGACCTGATGCCGGAGACGGTCTACCCCACTCTGAGCGTCAACGCCACCTACGCCGGCGTCGCGCCGGAGGAGATGGAAAACCTGGTGACCCGCCCGCTCGAAGAGGCCTTCAGCGCGGCGCCGGGCGTCGAGGAGATCACGTCGACCTCGACCGAGGGACAGAGCTTCATCCGCGTCAGCTTCGCTTACGGAACCAATCTTGACGAGGCCGCCAACGAGCTGCGCTCGCGGCTCGACCGGCGCCGGGCCACGCTGCCGCCGGAGATGGATCCGCCGGTCATCTTCAAGTTCGACGTCTCGCAGTTCCCCATCATGTTCCTGATGGTGGCCGCCGACAACATGGACCCCAAGCAGCTCCGCCACTTCGTCGAGAAGTATCTCCAGTACCGAATGGAGCGCGTTCCCGGCGTGGCCCAGGTGGCGGTCCGCGGCGGCCTTCGCCGGGAGATCCACGTGGATTTGGACCTGCGCAAGCTCCGCGCCCTGGAGATGAGCGTCGCCGATGTGGTCCGGATCATTCAGCGCGAGAATCTGAACCAGCCGGTCGGCCCCGTGCGCGAAGGCCAGTTCGAGGTCCTGCTGCGCACGCAGGGCGAATTTCTCAATCTCGAGCAGATCCGCTCCATCGTCGTCACCACGCGCAACGGCGTGCCCATCTATTTGCGGGACATCGCCACGGTCGAGGATTCGCACGAAGAGATTCGCTATCTGGTCAGCGTGGACGGCCAGCCGGCCATCCGCCTGTTCATCTACAAGCAGTCCGGCGCCAACACGGTCGAGGTCTCCAATGCCGTCTGGCGCGAGGTGGACCGCATTCACCGGGACTACCCCAACATCCGCATCAGCTCGACCGGCGACACCGCCGAATTCATCAAGGCCTCGATCCGCAACCTCCAGCAGGCCGCCGGCTTCGGCTCCATCCTCGCCGTCGCCATCCTGCTGTTTTTCCTGCGCAGCTTCGCCAGCACCCTCATCATCGGCATCGCCATCCCCATCGCGGTGATCTCGACCTTCGCCCTGATGTACTTCAACGGCTTCACGCTCAACACGATCTCCTTCGGCGGGCTGGCGCTCGGCGTCGGCATGCTGGTGGACAACTCGATCGTGGTGCTCGAGAACATCTACCGCCATCGCGAGGAAGGCCAGAGCCGGCGGGAGGCGGCCTCGCGGGGCAGCCGCGAGGTGGGCACGGCCATCATCGCTTCGACGCTCACCACGGTGGCGGTTTTCGTGCCCGTGGTCTTCATCTCGGGCCTGTCGAGCGAACAGTTCAAGCAACTGGCCTGGGTGGTCTCTTTCGCCCTCATCTGCTCGCTGATTGTGGCGCTGACGGTCGTCCCCATGCTGTGCTCCCGCTATCTGCCCCGGCCGGTGAAGCCGCATGAACGCAAAGGCTTCTTCGGGCTGCTGGACCGTGGGGCCCTGGCGCTCATCGACGCCCTGACCCGCGCTTACCTCCGTACGCTCGGTTGGGCTATCGAGCATCGCGCCATGGTGGTTGCCGGCGCCGTGTCCTTGCTGGCGGTGGCCCTCTATCTCGCTCCCTTGATCGGTGTCGAGCTCCAGCCGGAGGTCGACGAAGGCGAAGTCCGCGTCCGAGTGGAGCTGGAGCCCGGCACGCGCGTCGAGGTGACCGACGCCGTTCTCCAGCGCTTCGGAATGATCGCCCGCCAGCTCGTTCCCGAGACGCGCCACGTGCAGATCGAAAGCGGTCAGTCCAGCCCTTTCCGGCCGGGCGGCCAGCACATCGGCGAGCTGCGCCTGAGCCTGGTGCCGCAGTCGGAGCGCAAGCGTTCCACAGCGGAAATCGCCAATCTGTTGCGGCGCGAGCTTCAAGCCGAGCCGGGCATGAGCGTCTTTGTCCGCGCCGGCGGCGGCATGTTCTCCCGCCTCAGCCGGCTGGGCACCTCCGAGGGCGACCGGCTGGTGGTCGAGGTCCGGGGCCACGAGCTCGAAGTCCTCTCGAGGCTCGCCGATCAGGTGCGCGAGCGGATGGCCGCCATCCCCGGCGTCACGGATGCGCAAATCAGCCGCCGGCCCGGCATGCCCGAGATGCTGCTCCAGGTGGACCGGGCGAAAGCCTCCTCGATGGGCCTGAACGTCTCCGACGTCGCCGACACCATGGAGACGGCCATCGGCGGCCGCCGCGCCTCCTACTACCGCGAGCAGGGCGATGAGTACCAGATCGTGGTGCGGCTTCAGGAGCGCGACCGCATCGATCTGAGCCAGGTGGGCGCCATCCCCATCCGAACGCCCACCGGCCGCACCATCCCGGCCGAGAGCATCGTGCAAATGCGCCGGCAGGAGGGCCCCATCTCGATCTCGCGCGCCGACCAGCAACGCATCATCGAGGTGGCCGGCGCTATCGCCAATCGCGACCTGGGTAGCATCGTCGCCGACCTGGATCGTTCCCTTCGGGAGATCGCGGTGCCCGCCGGTTACGAGCTCGACTACGGCGGGGAATGGGAGGAACAGCAGAAGGCGTTTCGCGAGCTCACCTTCGCGGCCATCCTCGCCCTGATCCTGGTCTACATGGTGATGGCGTCGCAGTTTGAGTCGCTGCGCGACCCCTTCATCATCCTGTTCTCGATCCCGTTGGCGAGCATCGGCGTTACCGGACTGTTGTTGATCACCAACACCACCTTTAACATTCAGGGATTCCTCGGCCTGATCATCCTGGTTGGAATCGTCGTCAACAACGCCATCGTGCTCATCGACTACATCAACCTGCTCCGCAGAGAGCATCACCTGCCGCTGCGGGAGGCCGTGATGCGAGGCGGGCGCCACCGCCTGCGGCCCATCCTGATGACCACCTCGACCACCGTTCTCGGCCTGTTGCCGATGTCGCTCGGCCTCGGCGAAGGCGGCGAGATTCAGGCGCCTCTGGCGCGAGTGGTCATCGGCGGCCTGATCACCTCGACGCTGATCACGCTGGTGCTGATTCCGGTGGTCTACTTGCTGCTAGAGGAGCGCACCGAACGGGTTCGCGTGCTGGCGCCCGCACCCGAGCCTGCGGCTGGAGATTAAAGCATGCCGCCGGGGTGAAGCTCGGCGGCCGTCCATTGCCTGAAGGGGCGTGGGGGATTGGTGGACGGCATGGGATTCGAACCCACGACCCCGGCGTTGCGAACGCCGTGCTCTCCCAGCTGAGCTAGCCGCCCACACTGAATGCGGCCACCCTCAATCATAGCATGCTCTTCGGCCCTGCTGTGCTAGCTTGAGAATCGGTTGTCGAGATGCAAGAACCGGCTCTCTCCGGCGTCATCGCGGCGATGCTCACCCCGCGCGGCCCGGACACGGAAATCGATTTCGGCGCCTTTGAACGCAATATTGCATTCGTCCTCGAACGCGGCGTCGCCGGCGTCACGATCGGCGGCGCCACTGGGGAGTACCCGCTCCTGGCGATCGAGGAACGCCGCCAACTCGCCGCCTGCGCGCGCCGGCTCATACAGGGCCGAGGCCGGCTCATCTGCGGCGCCGGCGGCGCCTCGCTCGGTGAAAGCCTGGCGATTGCCGCCCACGCCGCCGAAATCGGCGCCAGTTCGCAGGGGGGCGACGGGCTACAGGTTGCCGGTGGTGGCTTTTCCCGTTACGGCGGGAACGAGCCGCGCCCCAACCGGTGTTCCGCCCTTGGGCTGGGATTCGCCTAAATCTTCGCCTGCGCCAGCGCTTCGGCTTGGATGGCGAACAACTGCCGAATGCCGTGTTCGGCGAGCAGAAGCATGGCGTTGAGCGCGCCGCGGCTGAAGGGCTCGCCTTCCGCCG
>ENA-ORXB01001751-ORXB01001751.1-sediment-metagenome-genome-assembly--contig:-NODE-1751-length-22764-cov-4.311324_pt1 | contig 22764 bp, 20 predicted proteins | sample MGYA00237863_ERZ511475 | MGnify/ENA primary metagenome ERZ511475 (study PRJEB26305, sample SAMN06343858) | sediment metagenome | isolation source: hot spring sediment | place: Canada: British Columbia... | reverse complement strand
CTTACACCGCCTGAATCTGCATATTTCTTAACACCCTTACAGATATTGTTTGCAGCATATAGTGCCATCAATTCCCCAGATGCCACTATGTAAATCTCCTTTGCTTTACCTTCTCTTATGGGCATCGCGAACCCTCCACATACAACGTCTCCAAGAACATCGTAAAATACATAATCAAGAGAACTATCATAAGCACCAAGGCTTTCTAAAAGTCCTATAGATGTTATGATACCTCTACCAGCACATCCAACACCTGGTTCAGGTCCCCCTGATTCAACGCAACGCACATTGAAGATACCTTCTTTCATAATTTCTTCGAGTTCAACATCTTCTCCTTCATCCCTTAAAGTATCAAGTACATTCTTCTGTGGTTTACCACCCAGAACAAGCCTTGTTGAATCTGCTTTTGGATCGCAGCCAACAATCATTACTCTTTTTCCCATTTCTCCAAGGGCAGCAACGGTGTTTTGTGTTGTGGTAGATTTCCCTATGCCACCCTTACCATAAATTGCTATCTGTCTCATTTGGCATCCTCCCTTTATTTTATTTGTTATTGATTTCAGCAATTGATATGCCACGATACAAAAACACAGTAATTTCAATATTTTAATAAGAAAATATGACTTTAAATTTATAAATTTATCTTCTCTTAACTACAAAATTGTTATTTTAAAGTTACAAAATTGTATTTTTTTGTCTAAAGCTAACAGGGTAATGAAGATTTCTTAAAAAATTTTAGCAATATTTTGTTCAGATAGGGTGGTTAGTAGTTAAGCTTGTTAATATTATCATGTTGAAAGAAATTATAATATTTTTGTGCGAATTTATGGTTTGGTATCTTTGACATTTATTTTTTTTTAAACTACAATTTAAATAATAATTAATTTCATATGAACCAGCTTGAAAGAAAAAACAAAGAGTTATCTGCCCTCCTCGAGGTGAGCATGATACTTGGTTCTTCCTTTGACCTTGAAAAAAATTTATTTCAATCAATGAAGACTCTTTCTGACTATCTCGATATGAATAGAGGGACTATTACACTTCTCGATCAGAATACATCGGAGTTAAGAATTGTCGTTTCTTATGGGCTTACTAAAGAACAGCTTTCCAGGGGCAAATATAGAATTGGTGAAGGCATTGTTGGCAGGGTTGTTGAGACAGGTTCTCCTATTGTTGTACCAGACATTGGTAAAGAACCACTTTTCCTAAATAGAACACGGTCAAGAATAAGGAAGGACAATATCTCATTTTTATGTGTACCCATAAAGATTAAAAATGAAATACTTGGAGTCCTATCTGTAGACAGGCTTTTTGATGAAACTGTGTATTTTGAAGAAGACTTGAGAGTATTAAAAATTGTTGCTACTTTAGTTGGACAGGCTATTAAGCTATATCAGAGATTTAAAGAGGAACAGCTTAAGGGGCAAGAGCTCACATTAGAACTTAAAGGTCACTATAGTCTCCCAAATATAGTTTTTGTATCTGAAAGGATGCAAGATATAATAAAGACCTGTCTTAAGGTGGCGAATAGCAGGGCTACAGTTCTTCTCAGAGGAGAGAGTGGAACAGGAAAAGAGCTATTGGCAAAAGCAATACACTATGAAAGCTCTAGAGCAAATGGTCCTTTTATTGCTGTTAATTGTGCTGCCATTCCAGAAAATCTACTTGAGGCGGAGCTTTTTGGCTATGATAAGGGTGCTTTTACAGGAGCAGTAGTATCGAAACCGGGTAAATTCGAACTTGCCGACAAAGGTACTATATTTCTAGATGAAATTGGTGATCTTAGTATACCCCTTCAGGCAAAAATTCTTAGAGTTTTGCAGGAACAGACTTTTGAAAGGTTAGGTGGAACAAAAACTATTAATGTAGATGTTAGGATTATTGCAGCTACTAATAGGAATCTCGAGGAAATGGTAAATAAGAATATTTTTAGAGAAGACCTTTACTGGAGACTTAATGTAGTGCCTATTTTTATACCACCATTAAGGGAAAGAAGGGAAGATATACCAGTTCTTGTTGATTATTTTTTGAAGAAATTTAACAAAGAGTATGGTAAAGAAATATCATTTGACTCAAAAGCTCTCGAAAGACTCATATTATATTCTTGGCCAGGGAACATAAGAGAGCTTGTAAATACAATAGAAAGGATAGTTCTGCTTACAGAAAATAATATTGTATTAGAATCTGATCTGCCTATATTTATTAAAACGGAGGTTAAGAGTGATTTGCTAAAAAAGCCTCAGGATAGCGATTCACTAACTGATGAAATTAAAGATATTGAAAAAATTAGAATAATAGATGCTTTAAGGCGTAGTGATTATAATCAGTCAGAAGCCGCAAGGATACTTGGTATAACTTCCAGGCAGATAGGTTATAAAATTAGAAAGTATGGGATTGAATTGAAAAAAAAACGTTCCACTGGTAAACAGTAGTGAGAGAAGAGTATTAAACTTGTCAATATTGTAAGTAAGTAAAATTTAAATTAAATAGGAATAGGCACATTTTTTAAAATATATAATAGTTCCTTTCTAACGACTATTACACAATGGGTTCAAACAATAATTATAGTCCTATTTCTTGAGATATTTCTTGCGTGGCTTCAAGGGAGATTTGCAAAAATTTCTCGAGAGTTAATCCCAGTTCTTTACAGGCTTCCATTTGGAGTCTTGACGCTCCTCTTGCAAAATGCTTTTCTTTGAATCTATTGAGAAGATTTTCAAGCTTTAAATCTGCAATTTTCTTACTCGGTAATACCAATGTTGCAGCAACTATAAAACCAGAAACAGGATCAGCACAATAAATTGCCTTTTCCAATTTTGAATTTCTCTCGATAAGACCAGTATGAGCTCTTATTGCTCTTAATATTTCATCATCTACCTTACCCTTTAAAATTTGCTCTGTTACCAACCCATGTTTATCAAATTCTTTAAGAGTATCTTCATAATCAAGATCGTGAAGTAACCCAACTATCCCCCATTTTTCTTGATCTTCACCAAAATAATCTGCCAACTTTCTCATTATCGCTTCCACCGCAAGCATATGTTTAAGTAAATTTTTATTACTAATTTTTTCACTTAAAATCCTTAATGCATCTTCTCTCTTCATGTCTACTCCTTATGATAACAAAGTTCATAAATACTTATCTAAAATATTGTATCTTTATCCTCCACAAATACCAAATAACCGTATGGTTTTTTCTCGATAATAAAATAAATTAGTAAACTAATTAAAAATTCAAAATTTCACTATTCACACCAAAATAAAGCAACCACCTAAAACCCTATCGCCTATCGCCTATATCTATTTTTAAGCCTTACCAATTATTTCATACCTTGTGTTTCTTACTACAGGAATAAATCCAGCCTCTTTTATTAGTTCCACTATCTCACTCCTATCCATAATAAATTTAAAACCCGTTGCAGATACAACATTTTCTTCAAGCATGGTTCCTCCCATATCATTTGCCCCAAAGAAAAGAGCCAGTTGTGATACTTTAGGTCCCTGAGTTACCCATGATGCCTGTATATTCTGTATGTTGTGAAGAAAAATTCTCGAAACAGCTAAAACTCTTAAATAATAATATGATGAAGCCTTTTTGCCACCTAACTCATTGTTACCCGGCTGGTATGTCCAGGGAATAAAGGCTCTGAAAAAACCTGTCTTTTCCTGAAAATTTCTTATCCTTTCTAAATGCTTTATTATATCTTCAGGTCTCTCAATGCTTCCGAACATCATTGTAGCAGTGCCTTTCATCCCCAGCTTATATGCTTCTCTCATCACCAACTCCCATTCCTGCCATCCAATCTTATTTGGACTTATCTTCTTTCTTATTTCATCTACTAAAATCTCAGCACCACCACCAGGAATTGACTCAAGTCCAGCATCTTTTAATATCCTTAATGTTTCAGCTATCGTTTTATTAGATTTTTTTGCAATATGAATAATTTCTGCTGGAGAGAGAGAATGGATGATTATATCTGGAAAATGTTTCTTTATCTCCTTGAAGAGTTTAACAAAATAATCAATATTTATATTTGGGTGAAGCCCACCCTGAATTAAAAGTTGAGTACCACCGGCATCTCTAAGTTCCTTTACTTTTTTCAAAATATCTTCCACATTTAAAAGATATGCTTCCCTATCACCTTCTTTTCTATAAAAGGCACAAAATTTACAACCACTCTCGCATATATTTGTATAGTTTATGTTTCTATCAACTACAAAAGTTACTATTGGTTCAGGATTAAGTTTAAACCGTATCTCAGTTGCACCTTTTCCAAGATTCAAAAAATTTTCGTTAATAAGTAAATCTAATGCTTCTTTACTAGTTATCATCACTTAATTTTCAGTATTTTTCTTATTTTTTCAGCATTATCTATTATCTTTTCTGTTTGCCTGATACCGCCGGTAACTATAAAAAAGTCCCCATCTATAAAACCTTCAATCCGTCTTTTCTCGACTATATCTTGCGATGTCTCGACAAAACAATAATTTTCAATTCCCAGCTGTAGGATTGCACTTTTCGGAATCTTAAAGATGTTTTGTAATATATTGACCACTTGTATTTCCATGTTTTGTAACTTATCATCTGGATTAAATCCTTTAAGTGATAATGTGAGTTTTATACCATTACCAACTTGTTCTGAAGATACAACACTCATTGGTAGTGATTTTTCTCCTAACAAAGCATAATAATAAGTTTCATCTGACAAGGCTTCTTTAGGTAAAAGTAAGTTAAAAATTAATTCTCCCTTTTTCTGAATAATTGCAATCACATTTCGCATAACAAGGGTATCTTCCTTCTTTTCACCACCTACAAAAACAACCACCCCTTCATCTGGAGATACAATTAAAATCTCTTTAGATGGTTCGGTTTTTAAATCAAAACCAAGAGATACTAATTTTTCTTTTAGTTCCTCATCATTTGTTTTTAAATAATTTCTATATGCTTCAATAAGTTCATCACTATGAATCAGAAAAAGTTTTTCTCCCTTTTTCACATACTTTCCTTTTGAGACATAGCTTTCAACAATGTTAAAGGAGAAAGGAAAACTTATAGTAACAAAAATATCTTTTAAATTGGGAGTTTGCACTACCTTTGTTTTTCTTTCATAATTCTCAAATGTAGCCACAAATCTTTCCATTTTCTTGATTTCAGGAATTTGAGAAATATTAAATAATTCACCCGGTTTATTATTCTCCTGAATTTTTAATTCTTCAGATTTCTTACAAGAAATAAGGCATACCAAAAAAATCATTATTAAATGAATACTTATTCTCATAACATCTTATTTAAAATTGAAAAATCCTTTATGTCAATGCTTTTCTAAAAAACTATCAATGACGATATATTATCAAAAGTTTTTTTGCCAATAATACTTATCAAATCTTCTTTTTTAATCAAAGAATTTTTATTCTTATAATCAATTATTTTCTCTGCCTTCTTCTCTCCTATACCTTTTAATTTTACCAGTTCTTCTTTTGAAGCAAGATGAATGTTAATTTTTTCCCTATTAAACTCAATAATATTTTTTTTGGGTTCGGGGTAGCATTCATAGAATACATAAATTGTTATGAGCAGAATAAAGAAAAGAATTTGACTTCTCAACTAAGTTTGTCGCCTCTTTTTATGTGCCTTATAAAGTTTATATTCAATACTATCTACCAGAGCCTGATAGCTTGCTTCTATGATATTTTGAGAAACCCCTACTGTACCCCACTTTTCTTCTTTGTCTCCAGATTCTATTAATACCCTTACACCAGCACCAGTACCTTTATCTGAACTTAAAACTCTGACTTTATAATCATAGAGTTTTACCTCTTTCAATTCAGGATAGAACCTTTCTAAAGCCTTTCTCAGAGCATTATCAAGAGCATTAACCGGTCCATTCCCTACAGCTGCAGTATGTTCTATGCTTCCACCAACTTTTATCATTACCGTCGCCTCTGCTATGGGCATTTCACCTTCTTTCCTTTTTTCATCAATAACTCTGAAGCCCATCAACTCAAAATATTTTCTTCTCTGACCCATAATTTCTGCCATGAGTAGTTCAAAAGAAGCTTCAGCCCCTTCAAATTGATACCCCTGCATTTCCAGCTCTTTTATCCTATTCAAAATCTCAACTGCTACAGGATCTTTTGTATCAATATCAATATTAAATTCCTTTGCTTTGAAATAAATACTGCTCTTACCAGATAAATCGGACACGAGAATCCTTCTCTGATTACCAACCAATTCTGGTTGAATATGCTCATAAGTACCGGGATTTCTATTAATGGCACTTACATGAATACCACCTTTATGCGCAAATGCACTATCCCCCACAAAGGGCTGGTTTTTTGCTGGGGTAAGGTTTGCTAATTCAAAAATAAATCTAGAGACGCTTCTTAATTTTTTTAAGTTATCCTCACTTAATACTTTTTTTCCCATTTTTAACTGTAAATTGGGTATTATGGAACAAAGATTGGCATTGCCACATCTTTCACCAAAACCATTAAACGTACCCTGAACCTGAATTGCACCATTTTCTACAGCCACAAGTGAATTTGCAACTGCAAGTTCACTGTCATTATGGGCATGAATCCCAAAGGGTATTGAGAATCTTTTTTTAAACTCTCTGATTATCTTTGCTATCATTGAGGGAAGATTTCCACCATTTGTATCGCACAGGCAAACAATTTCCGCACCACCATTTATTGAGGCTTCAATAGTTTTTAATGCATATTCTGGATTTGCTTTGTACCCATCAAAGAAATGTTCTGCATCGTATATTACTTTTCTACCAGCCTTAACAAGATATTTTATTGTGCTTTCAATAATTTTCAAATTTTCATCAAGGGTTGTTCTTAAAGCCTCTTTAACATGAAAATCCCATGTCTTGCCCACCACTGTAACCCATTCTGTATTGGCTTTAAGAAGATATTTTACATTTTCATCTCTTGCTGGTTCTACGCCCGGTCTTGTTGTACTTCCAAAGGCAGATATCTTTGCATTATTTAAACGGTAATTAGAAATCTCTTTGAAAAAATGCATATCCTTAGGATTTGACCCTGGCCACCCACCTTCAATGAAATCAATTCCAATTTCATCTAATTTAACAGCTATCCTGAGCTTATCCTCTAAAGTAAAGGAAATATCCTCTCCCTGTGAGCCATCCCTTAAAGTTGTATCATAGATAATTATTTTTTCAGCCATTTTTACCCTTCTACACTTTCTTTATCTAATTCAAATGCGTCATGAAGCAATCTTACAGCAAGTTCTGTATATTTTTCATCAATAGCACATGAAATTTTAATTTCTGATGTACTTATCATAAGTATATTTATACCAGCATTTCCCAAAACTTCAAACATCTTTGCTGCAACACCCGAATGGGATCTCATACCCAATCCCACAATAGAAACCTTTGCTATCCCTTCATCGTATAAAACCTCTTTTGCACCAATCTCATCAGCGATTGCTTTTACCAAATTCAGCGTTTTTTTCAAATCACTCTTGGGTACTGTAAATGTCAAATCTGTCGTACCATCAATGCTTGAATTTTGAATGATCATATCCACAACAATATTTCCAGCTGATATGGCACCAAAAAGCTTTGCTGCAACACCTGGTTTATCGGGTACCCTAACAAGAGTAATTCTTGCTTCGTCTTTGTTACATGAAACTCCAGAAACAACTACTCTTTCCATATCTGAATCCTCCTCACAAACTATGGTTCCTGGTTCATCAGAAAAGGATGAGCGTACATGAACAGGAACTTTATATTTTTTTGCCAGTTCAACGGATCGAATTTGAAGAACCTTTGATCCCAAGCTTGCTAACTCTAACATTTCATCATACGAAATTTTCTTTAACTTTCTGGCTTTGTTATAAATTCTTGGATCCGTTGTATATACTCCATCTACATCCGTGTATATATCACAAACGTCAGCTTTAAAAGCTGCAGCAAGGGCAACCCCCGTTGTATCAGAACCACCCCTACCCAAAGTTGTAATATTGCCATAACTATCAACTCCCTGAAACCCAGCAACAACAATAATATAGCCATCATCCAGATCTCTTTTTATTTTATCCGTTTCGATATCTATTATTCTTGCCTTTGTAAATGCACTATCAGTTAATATTTTAACCTGATGGCCAAGATATGATTTTGCTTTGTAACCCATTTTTATAAGGGTTATAGCAAGTAAAGCCACACTTACCTGTTCTCCAGTGGAAACCAGAACATCAAGCTCCCTCTCGTCTGGCAAATCAGTTATTTCCTTAGCAAGAGCGATTAATCTATTCGTCTCTCCAGCCATTGCAGAAACAGTGACTATAACCTGATTACCCCTTTCATATTCTCTAATAACCTTTCTTGCTACATTTTCTATTCTTTCAATGCTTCCAACAGAAGTACCACCAAACTTCTGAACAACCAATGCCATTTTTCCCTCCAGGAACTTAAATACAATTTTAAACTTTTTTATTGTTAATTAAAAGTTTAACAAAAGGCAAGAAAAAAGTTTGACATATAACGTTTTTATGTTATATTTTACATTAATTTTTAGGGAGGTAAAAAAATGAGAAAGGTTTATTTTATAATATTGACATTATTTTTTCTTCTACCTAAGCTTTCCTTTGCTGACGCAACACCAACACCAGAAGCTTTAAAAGCAGTAAAAGAATACAAAGATACATTAAAAAAACCGGTAAAAGAAAAATCATCATCAACTTCCTCATCAAAACAAAGGCATAAAGAAAGTGAGGAACAATCTCTTAAATCAGCCCCAAAAGAAAAGGCTGCTAAAGAAATGATGAAAGAAAAAATGGTCAAACACATTCAATATAAAAGTGAAATAGACAGTTTTCTTGAATCAGGTAGATATTCAGATGCTATTAAATCATTGATACCTTTGGTAAAGAAAGATCCTAATAATTTTGAATTACGATATAAATTAGCTTCCGCATATTTGGAATACGGCTTAAACAATAAAGCAGTTGAAGAATTGAACCAGGTAATAAAATTAAAGCCAGACTTCACACCGGCACACATAAAATTAGCATATATTATGAAGAAAAAAGGTAATATTGACTTAGCATTACGTGAGCTTGCTCAGGCAAGCGAACTTGCTCCCAATAATGTGGAGTTAAAATTTCAGTTAGGTAAAATTTATGTGGAAAAGGGATATAAAGATAAAGCAGTAGAAGAGTTTAGACATGTAATAGAAATTGACCCAACTTATTATCTAGCATATATATCAATAGCAGATATCCTGGTGGAAATGAAAGATTATGACAATGCTATGGAAGAGCTAAAAATGGCAAGCATATTTTCTCCTAAGAATCCAGATATACATTTTAGATTGGGGAAAATTTACATGCTACAGGGGAACAAAAATAGTGCTATAGAAGAATACAGACAATTGAAAGATATAAACCCAGAAATGGCAAAAAATCTTTTTGCTTTGATATTCCCAGATGGGAAATGAATTTTAAAAAATACTCTATAATTATTATTTTAGCATTTTCACAAATTAGTTCTGCAAAAGACCCTCTAAAAGAGGGTTTTTTATTTTTAGAAACGGGCGAATATAACAAAGCATTCTCCACATTCTCCAGTATAAAGACTATAACACCTCAGGTTTTAACTGCAAAGGGAATATCAAAATACTTTTTGAAAGATTACAATGGAAGCATTTTTTACCTTGAGAGGGCATTGAAATTTCCATCTGAAAAGAAAAATTGGATACCAAATTATTTTGCAGGAATTTCAAACTATGAATTAAAAAATTTCTCAAAAGCAAATTATTACTTTAAAATTGCTTTTAATTTAAAACCATCATCAGAAATTTCTCTATGGTTAGGTAAAACTTTATTTGAACAGGGTGACTATACAGAAGCTGAAAAGTTTTTATTGAAAGCTCTAAAGGAACATAAAAAAAATGAAGAAATTTATGAAAAATTATTATTCCTGTACTTTAAATTTGATAACTTTGATAAAATTGAGGAAATCATACAATTGGGAAGGAATGAAAACATCAATAGCCCCTTATTCGACCTTTATGAAGCAAAAATCTACCTAAAAAAAGGCGAGAGTGATAAAGCTAAAAATATTTTACTTTCCATCCCTAAGGACAAATTTGCAAAAGAAATTGATGACATGCTATCAATTTTATCTACCATTGAAAAGCCGCCTCTTTTAAAAAAAATACCAATTTCTAAAAACTACATTATAGATAGCAGAAAGCTCAATATTTATTTCTTATTGCTTGGGATTTTATCTTTACTGATAATGGGATTGGTATATAGAAATAGAAGAAAGGACTATGAGCAAAAATTAGACTTTGCACAGGAATTAATGAAAGCAAAAGACTATGATGGATGCCAAGAGATTCTTGATTCCATAAGAGTACCTTACCCAGAAAAATTTAAAATCATAAAAATCAAATTATTAACATTTAAAGGCAACTTCTCCGAAGCCATTGATTTATGTGAAGAGCTAAAAGATATTAAAACTAAAGAAACTCTTAAAGCTTACATCTATCTGCTTAGCAATGATTTGGTTAATTTTCAGAAATTAATAGATTATGCAGAACTGACATTAAACAAAACGACAGCGGAAGAATTATTAAATTTAAAATACCATGATACAAACACATTAAAAGAATTTTTTACAAATTTTCACAATAATTAAATAAACTCCAAACAATTCCTGTACAAATTACTTAGTCTAATAAATATTCCATCTTTTTATCTTTTGCTCTGAAAACGAACTCTCTCACATTCTCTGAAATAATATTAATTGTAGTCCATAAAAGATTATCTGAAATTATATACTCTTCAATCTTTTCAGCCCATTCGATTACAATCACTCCACCATTACCAAGATAATCATACCAACCTATATCTTCAATCTCACTAAAATCAGATAATCTGTATATATCAAAATGATATAAAGGTAATCTACCAGATGTATAAGATTGGCAGATAAGAAAAGTAGGACTATTTATAACCCTGTCTTCAATCCCGAGCCCTTTCCCTATTCCTTTTACAAAATAAGTTTTACCTGCCCCTAAATCACCAGATAGGGCAATTATCTCACCACCCTTACAATTCTTCCCTATCCTGAAGCCCAGCTCTATAGTTTCATCTTCACAAGAAGTTTGTATGACCTTAAGGGTAATTAAGCCTTCACTTTCTGCTTTCATAGTCCATAACTAATGCCTTTAGTAAGCTTTCTTTTGTAATAAGTCCTATTGGGATATTATCTTCAACTACAGGAAGATGATGCACTTTCTTTTCTATCATTATAGTAGCCGCATCATTAACCAGCGTGTCTGGCTTAACTGTAATTATATCCTCAGAAGTCATAATTTCATTCACTTTGGATGCAGAGATTTTCTTTATCTCTTCATCTAACTTAGCTACGTTTTCCAGAATAATGAAAGAATCCATAAAAGTAAAAAAGGTAGGTATATGGATATTCTTCTCCTGAAAGATTAAATCTGTTTCGGTAACAATACCAATAAGTTTTCCTTTTTCATCGGTAACCAATGCACAGTCTTTACCTTTTTCAAGAAATATCTTAGCAATTTCGGACACATTAAGTTCTGGTGAAACTGTTAAAAAATCTTTCTCCATAATGTCTTTAACAACCATTTGAAACCTCCCATTTTTTTAATACCAAAGGCACTGCTTTTATAATATCCGTAGCGTTAAGACCATATTCACCCACCTCATTTTTAGCTAAATTTCCAGCCATACCATGAAGAAGCAAGGAAATTAATATGGATTCTTTAACATCATATTTTTGAGCAATAAAAGATCCAATTATTCCAGAGAGAACATCTCCAGTTCCAGCTGTTGCCATCCCCGGATTACCATACGTGGAAAAGTAAACATTTCCCCAGGGATCTGCGTAGATGGTTGTAGCGCCTTTAAGTACAACATGACAGTTATACTCTTTAGCAAATTGTACAGCATAATCAAGAGGTTTGTTTAAGATACATGAAATATTCTCCCCCACTAATCTTGCCATTTCACCTGGATGAGGAGTGAGAATAATTTGAGATTTTAAGTTTTTTAATAGATCCTTATTCATGGAAAGGCAATTTAAGCCATCAGCATCAATTACAACAGGACATTTTATAAATCCCAATAATCTTTGAAAAAAATTAGTTGTCTTTTCATTTTGTCCCATACCTGGTCCAAGGACAATACATTCTTTATCTAACAAGAACTCTTCTAATCCATTAAGAAATTCGGCATCAAGAAAACAACTACTTCCCTTTAAAGGATAGGTCATTGTCTCCAAAGAAAGGGTTTCTAAAATGTTATTCAAATCCTCTGGACAGACAACAGTAACCAGACCTGCCCCTGCCCTAAGTCCTGCCTTTGCCGCCATTGCCGGCGCACCAGTTTTGCCCTTTGAACCGCCAATTACAACCATATGACCATATGTACCTTTATGAGTATTTAGACCTCTTTTTTTCAAAATAGATTTTTCTTCTTCATCTATGAGAAAATAATTTGTTTTAAGTGGACAGGACAATGAAATATCAACTACTTCAACATCTCCACAGTACTCTCTCCCTGCAAACAGAAGATGCCCCAGTTTCAAATATCCCAACGCTACTGTAAGGTTTGATTTAACAGCAATACCCATAACTTCACCCGTATCAGAATTCACTCCTGATGGGATATCTATGCTTACAACATACTTCCCTGATCTGTTAATTTTCTCTATTAATTCTCTGTAAACACCGCCCACTTCCCTTGTAAGACCCGTTCCAAAAATAGCATCTATTAGAATTTCTGAAGAATTAAACAAAAAATTTATTTTTTCAATATTTTCAGAGCTAAGAATAATTTGAATACCTATGTTCTTTAAGATGTTAAAATTTACTTCTGTTTCCCCTGAAAATTTTTTATCATCATCAACCAATATTACAGATACATCAGCCCCAGAATTTTTCAAATGCCTTGCAACAGCCATCCCGTCACCACCATTATTTCCTCTACCACAGACAACAAGAATTTTTCTATTTTTTACTTCCATAAGCTTTTTTATACAATTTACAACTCCAATAGATGCATTCTCCATCAAAATTAAAGGGGAAATGCCATGGCTTCCTGCCATTGCCTCTAATTCTTTCATCATTCTGGTATTACAAATCTTTTTCATACCCTCTCCAGAATTGTCATAGCAATAGCATAATCTCCATCATGGGAAATCGATACGTGTACATTAAGATTTTGAAGGTTAAAATTTTTAATAATTTTTTCAGATAGAACAACATAGGGCTTGCCAGCCTGGTTATTTAACACAATTACATCTTTAAAAAAAACATTTTTAGAAAATCCCGTTCCCAGGGCTTTGACAAATGATTCTTTAACAGCAAACTTGCCACTTATTTCATAAACATTCTTCTTTGTAATTTCTTCTTCTGTAAAAATTTTTCTCAAAAATCTATCACCGTATTTATCCAGAACTGCCTTTATCCGATTTATTTTAACCAAATCAATACCCAAACCAATTATCATTAGCTCCCCAACTTACTTGCTGTAAGAATTAAATCTTTCATCTCTCTGACCGCTTCCTTCATCCCCACATAAACACTTCTGCTAACTATGCTATGCCCAATATTTAACTCATAAAGCCCATGGATACCAGCAATTTTTTGCACATTTTCATAGTTCAGTCCATGACCAGCACTTGTTTTCAGCTTCCTATCCAGGGAAAAAAGAACACATTTTTTTATTTTTAAAAACTCCTGTTCCCTTTCTTCTTCATTTTTTGCATCAGCGTATTTTCCCGTATGTATTTCAATCCCATTTACTTCTAATTTAAAACATTTTTCAATCTGCTGTTCGTTAGGATCAACAAATATAAATACTTCTATTCCGCCTTCTTTTAATCTCAAACATGTTTTTTTCAGAGCGTTAAAATGTCTTATAACGTCAAGGCCACCTTCCGTTGTTAGTTCTTCACGTTTTTCTGGCACCAAAGTGACCATACTGGGTTTTACATCCAGAGCTATTTCAACCATCTCTTTGGTAGCTGCCATTTCTAAGTTAAGCCTTGTCTTAACAATCTCTTTTAGAATTCTTAAATCCCTTTCCTTTATGTGTCTTCTATCTTCTCTCAAATGAACCGTTATACCATCTGCCCCCCCTAACTCTGCAAGCACAGCGGCATAAACTGGATCAGGATAAACTGTTTTTCTTGCTTCCCTTAATGTTGCCACATGATCAATATTTACACCCAGCTTTACCATTTAAGTCTCCTTTTATAAATTTTTCAAAATTACTTCTTTTAAAATATCATTCCATTTCCACATTACTTTTTCATCTTTACATTCAACCATAATCCTAATCTTTGGTTCTGTTCCAGAATACCTGATATTCAATCTCCCTTTATTTTTTTTCAAATCATTTTCTGCTAATTCGATAACTTTCCTTATTTCCTCGATATTCATAAAATCTTTCTTTTCCTTAACAGTCACAGATGAAATAACCTGGGGGTAGGGCTCTATAATATCAGATAATTGTGACAATGGTTTATCCTCCAGAAGAATGGCATGCAAAACCTGAAGCGCAGCAATTACCCCATCTCCAGTCGTCGTATAATCGAGGGCAATAACATGTCCTGATTGCTCGCCACCTAAATTTAGATCCTCTTTTAAAAGGGCATCAACTACATTTCTATCACCTACCGGTACCTTAATCACTTTACCACCCAGTTCTTCCATAAATTCATCCAGTGCCATATTACTCATTATTGTCGCCACTATTGTTTTTTTCTTTAAGCGATTCAACTTTAACATATGCCTTGCCAAAATGGCTAAAATCTTATCTCCATTTAATATTTTCCCCTTCTCATCACAGAATATTACCCTATCACCATCTCCATCAAGAGCAATGCCCAAATCTGCACCACTTTCAAGAACATGTTTGGATAAATGTTCTGGATAAAGAGCTCCACACCCTTCATTTATATTCTCTCCATCGGGATTAACACCCACTGCAATGACCCTGGCGCCTAACTCTTCAAAAACTTTAGGAGCTATTTTATAAAAAGCTCCATTTGCACAATCAACTACTATTTTTATACCTTCAAGTGTAAATTCTTTTGGAAAAGTTGTCTTCAAATAACTTATATACCTTCCTGCAGCATCATCAATTCTATATGCTTTACCTATATCTTTATACAGAGGCCTTATATTCTTTATTTCATCACTTAAACAAAGCTGTTCAATTCTCTCCTCTAACTCATCTGATAATTTAAAACCATCACGAGAAAATATTTTGATACCGTTATCATAGTAGGGATTATGGGATGCTGAAATTACAACGCCAGCATCAGCCCTTATGCTTTGAGTTAAAAATGCAATTCCCGGGGTCGGGATTGGGCCCACAAGAACACAATCACCCCCCATAGAACAAATACCCGAAGCAAGAGCGGTTTCAAGCATATATCCAGAAAGTCTCGTATCCTTACCTATTAGGATTTTATGTTTTGTACCATCACTGTTCCTAAATACATAGGCACATGCTCTACCAATTTTAAAAGCTATTTCCGGGAGCATAGGATATTCGTTTGCAAGCCCCCTTATACCATCTGTACCAAAAAGCTTCCCCATAGAGCCCCCTAATTTATAAAAATAACGTCAACAGATTCAGGTTTTAAAATTACCTTTTCACTGGGAGTTGATAATTTTACATTAAGTTTAGTTTTATGATCAATATTGGTTATTTCCTCTGTATCGATATAACTAAGATTTTCCACAACATGCTTTGGACCTTTTATGATTACATACTCCGGTACTATTTTTATTTTCTTTTTACCCGAATATCTTGGAATAACCCTGATCTTTTTTTCCACAATAGGAGACAAACGTATTGTAATTTTTTCAGGCTGAATTTTTAAGATTTGAAAACTTGATGGTAAATTAAACATTGCTTGAGTAATATCATAACTCAAGCGTCCAGGTTTCTGGGTTTTCAAAGAAATTTCTAATTTGTTGTGATTTTTTACAATATTGTTTAACAAATGTTTTGGACCCCTAACCCAGACCACTATTTCGGGAGTATTTACTTCTTCAAGATATAAACCCTCTGGCATATTGGTAAAATATACACTATACCTGAGAGCAGTCTCAATTACTCCTTTACCCTGCACATAAAACCATATGGATATGGAAAATATAACTGCTACAACTTTTAATCCCCAATTTTCAAAAATTTTCATTTTTTCGAAGCCTTTTTTACTCCAAAAAGCAGTTTATGTAACAATCTCTCTAAAATCTCTTCATTAACTTTAGTTGTTATTTTACCATCTACCGCCACAGAGACATCGCCTGTTTCTTCTGACACTATAAGAGATATAGCGTCAGTTTCTTCAGTCACTCCTATTGCAGCCCTGTGACGGGTACCTAAATTTTTTGAAAGATTTGATTGTGTTGTAAGGGGAAGAAAGCAGCCAGCTGCTTTTAGAATACCATCTTTGATAATTACTGCTCCGTCATGAAGAGGAGTTGCAGGATGAAATATGGAAAGTAATAGTTCTTTAGAAACCTTTGCATTCAATATTGTTGCATCTTCCATATATTCACTTAAGTCATCATCCCTTTGAAAAACAATCAGAGCACCTATTTTATTTATTTGCATTGTTTTGACAGCTCTAAAAATCTCATCTAAATATTCTGTGCTTTTTGGTGTTTTAACATTTTTCATCATAGCGCCTCTTCCAACCAAAACAAGGGCACGTCTTATTTCTGGATTGAAAACAATTACAAGCATTATTAATATGGATGAAATAAAATTATTAAGAATCCAGTTTATGGTTAATATTTGATAGTAATCTGTTAAAAAATAGGTAATGAAAAGTACTGCACAACCCAATAGAATCTTAAAAGTTCTTGTTCCCCTTAGAAATAGCAGAACCTTGTAAGTGATGTAACTCATCACCCCGATATCTAAAATATCCTGCCAACGAATTGTATATAATAATTGTTTCATTTTTTCTAAAAAATATTGGCATTTTTTATAGCATCCGCAACTTTGACAGCATCTCTCATTCTCTTAACTTCATGAACGCGAACAATATGTGCCCCATTTGCTATTGCAATACCCACGCTGACCATTGTTTCATCATCTCTTTCAGAAGCTTCTTTGCCCGTAATCTTGCCTAAAAATGATTTTCTTGATGTACCAATAAGTATAGGTAATCCAAATATGGAAAACTCTTTCAATTTTTTCAATATAAATAAATTATGCTCAAACTTTTTACCAAAACCAATACCAGGATCAATAACAATCCTTTCTTTCTCAATTCCAGCGCTGATTGCCATATTAATCGAATTTGATAAATAATCTATCACTTCACCCATAAAATCTTCATATTCAGTATCTTTTTGCATATCCTGAGGCTTACCACGCGTATGCATTACAATAAGTCCCGCTTTACTATTTGCTACTACCTTGCTCATATTTTCATCAAAATTTAAACCACTAATATCATTAACAATATCAGCACCTGCTTCTAATGCTCTCTTCGCAGTTTCACTTTTATAAGTATCTACGGAGATTAATATTTCCTTGTTGTGATTTTTAATCATTTCGATAACAGGCACTACCCTTGATATTTCTTCCTCCACACTAACAGGTTCTGCAAAAGGTCTTGTTGACTCACCACCAATATCAATTATATCAGCACCATTCTCATATAAATCTATTGCATGTTTGAAAGCCTTCTCTTTATCTATATATAAACCACCATCAGAAAATGAATCGGGCGTCACATTTACCACTCCCATTATTAGAGTTTTTTGCCCTAATTCAATTTCTTTATCCTTTACTTTCCACACATATCTATCTTTGCTAATATTACTTAGAATCTGTCTGATTTCTTCTGATAATTTCTTCATTGAAAAGGGCTGACGAAGTAACCTTCTACACAACTCATAATACTGTTTCAGTGTCCCCATAATAAGCACGTCAGTTCTTTCCACGCCCCCTACAAGAACTGCTCTATTAACTGCTGCATCACCACCTATTGCAAGCATTTCCTGCTTTAAAATATGGGCTTGTGGTAACTTAAGATTATAAACCTTAAGGTTAATAGTCATAGTTTTTCTAAACATTGATGCAACACCACCCTGATCAGAACCGATTCTTTCTATCTGAAACCGTGCTTCCCTTTCGTTATTAATCTCAATTTTTCTTATCTTAAACAACTGCATCTCCTATAATATTATCAATTTCTTTGCCATCCAATGTCTCTTTGATTAAAAGCATCTCAACGAGTTTTTCCAGTTTTTCTCTATGATTTATAATTATTTCCTTTGCTTTCTCATAGGAGCTTGTGACAATATGTTTAATTTCATTATCAATCTCGATAGCAGTTTTCTCACTATAATTTTTATGTTCAGCAAAATCTCTTCCCAAAAAGATATGCTCACTTCTTTTACCAAACGTTACAGGTCCCAGTCTTTCGCTCATTCCCCACTCACAGACCATTTTTCTTGCAAGCTCCGTTGCCCTTTCGAGATCATTTCCAGCACCTGTGGTCATCTTTTCAAGAGCTATCTCTTCCGCTGCCCTGCCACCCAATAAAATAGCTAAATTATTCAAAAGATATTCCTTAGTATAGTTATGTTTATCATCAATTGGTAGTAATTGGGTAAGTCCTAAAGCCATACCTCTTGGTATTATTGAAACTTTATGAATTGGATCAGTACCAGGAAGCATTTTAGCTACAAGCGTATGACCTGCCTCATGATAGGCTGTAACTCTTTTTTCTTCTTCACTTATAACCATACTTCTCCTTTCGGTGCCCATCATTACCTTGTCCTTCGCCTGTTCAAAGGCTTCCATATCTACAACATCCTTATTCATTCTCGCTGCAAGAAGTGCTGCTTCATTAACCATATTCGCAAGATCTGCTCCGGAAAAACCGGGCGTGCTTTTAGCTAGTAATGATAAGTCAACATCGGGTGCCAATGGTATTTTTGCTGTATGAACTTTAAGTATTTGCTCCCTGCCTCTTACATCAGGCTTTGGAACGACTACCTGTCTATCAAATCTGCCTGGTCTCAAAAGGGCTGGATCGAGTATGTCTGGCCTATTAGTCGCAGCTACAATAATTATACCTGTATTGGGATCAAAACCGTCCATTTCTACAAGAAGCTGGTTTAAAGTCTGTTCCCTTTCATCATGACCTCCACCTAACCCTGCTCCCCTCTGTCTGCCAACAGCATCTATTTCGTCAATAAAAATTATACATGGGGCATTCTTTTTTGCTGTATCAAACAAATCTCTTACCCTGGAAGCACCAACACCAACAAACATCTCAACAAAATCAGAACCTGAGATTGAGAAAAATGGTACTCCTGCTTCTCCAGCAATAGCCTTTGCCAGGAGTGTTTTACCAGTACCTGGTGACCCCACAAGAAGCACACCTTTTGGTATTCTGGCACCTAATCTTGTAAACTTCTTTGGGTCTTTTAAAAAATCAATAATCTCTTTGAGTTCTTCTTTTGCTTCTTCAATGCCCGCAACATCAGCAAAGGTAACCCTGTTTTTGCTATCCTGTTGTGTCTTAAAACGGGCTTTACCAAAAGACAATGCTTTACCCTGTCCCGATTGCATTTGTTTCATGAAAAAGATCCACACACCAATAAAAAGAAGCATGGGAAGCCATGAAATAAGAGCATTTTGCCAGAACCCACCTTCTTCGGGCTTAACTTCTATTTTTACACCCTTTTCCCTTAAAATTTTAATAAGATCGGGATCCGGTGGCATATAGGTTTTAAATTCGGTTCCATCCTTATTCTTCCCGGTAATTTTCTGCCCCTGTATTGCAACAGTATCAACCTTACCTTCATCAACTTCAATTAAAAATTCACTATATAATACCTTTTTGGATTTTCCCGAAGGCTGATTGAAATAATTGAATATGAGCATCATTGCGAGAAGCAGTAATACCCATATTGTCAAAGTTTTAAAAGCATTATTCATAAAATCTCCATGATAAAATTTACATTATTGTTTATATCAGAAAATGCTTAATTTTACAATACAATTCAGAAGGATGAAAGATAAAAGAAACCTGACAATCTCCAACCATCAATTCTTTTTTTTCACCATCAAAAAGAAAATTGTGAAGAACGTCAGAACCAATTGCAATAAGAGGAATCGCCTTTCTAAAAAAGTTCGGAATTCTTTTTTTGAGATAATACTCTTTCAGTTTTTTCCCTCCATATTTATCACCAGGTAAAAAGCTTCTTATTTGTAAGTCTGTGTTATATTTACTTGTTTTAAAACTTACTTCAAGAGTACCCATCCCATTGGGCAGTAGAACATTTGTAGTATTACTTACAGATACATAAAAATCCTGAAAAAAATTCATCTTCTTGGAAAAAATAACTGCATCACAACTTTTGCTTACAAATATTCTTCCCGGGAAAAAACAAGAATATGCACCTTTTTTAAGGGCATGGGAATAAAAATCACAAACATGTTTTCTTTCAATATAGAGATTTGTTCCAGAAATCCTTTTATACATATTTCTCAATAATTCTGAAACAATGTACTTATCTTCTTTCAAAAAATTGGCATTATAAACATGAAATTCTTGATGTTCCATTAGCACATACTTTTTTATAAGCTCACATATTGTTTTTTCTAAATATTTATTTATCTCTGAAAGATCCATCGCAAAATCAAAAATATGTGTTTTAGCATTGTTATTTATCTTTTCCATCGTAGGTAATAAATCATGCCTGATCATATTTCTCGTATATCTAATGTCTGCATTTGTTATATCATTTATAAACAGTAACTTTTCTCTCTCCAGCTCATGAAGTATTTCTTCCTTCTTCACAAAAAGTAATGGCCTTATAATAATGCCATCTTTTGGATTCATAGCTGATATACCTTTTATTCCACTACCACGTATCATTCTAAAAAGAACTGTTTCAACCTGATCATCTAAATTATGCCCCGTTGTTATAAAATCCGCATTAAATTTGTTATAAATATAGTTCAAAACTGTTTTTCTAACAATTCTTCCAGTCTCTTCAATCCCTTTTTTCCACTTTTTTGAAAGAGTTAAAACATTTGAAGAAAATATCAATACATCTACCCCGAATCTATCTTTAATATAATTTTTCAACCACACAGCTTCATTGTAAGCCTCTTCTCTTATCATATGATTTATATGTACTGGTATGATTTCCATAGAAAAGAATTTTTTTAACTTAAAAAGTACACTTAATAGAAAAATTGAATCAGGTCCACCTGAGAGGGCTAAAACTATTCTATTATTTTTATTTCTATCAAGAAGATCGTAGTGTACTACAGTGGTAACAATTTTATGTAAAATATTATTTGATTCCATGTTTTGCCAGATATGCCCTTTCTACCTCCTCAACGTAGAAGCGATCCATACCACTATTGAGTATAAAGTCTTCCTTCAACTCTTTTTTCCCTTCTTCTATCATTTTTGGTAAAACCTGAGTTATAAGAAAAACTTCTTTTTTGATATGCCAGAAAATTTCTTGCCATAGATGCTTCGATATATACACATCTCCACCTACTTCAGCAGAAAGTTTTTCTGTAACTTTTGTGGTGTAATATTCCATATCCACATCCTTTTCCCCCCACAACGAAAAAACTTCCCAGAATTCATCTTTTATTATCTTAATAATTTTGTAAAAATATACTTCATCTTGCATAAGGCTTTTTAACGCAAAAACGCTGGGTAGCAACATCCCTTCATCCATTGCGATTAGGGGTATTTGTTTTTCTAAAAACTCCAATCTTTTTCTACCAAAGAAAGTCAAGTATGGATCTTTATAAATATCATTTAAAAAAAGCTGATTGAAAAAACCATTTTTCAAATCTTCAAAGGCTCTGTAATTTCCTACAAGACTCCTTATATGATTTTCGTTTATCGTGCTCTCAGGAACAAAAGCAATCTTTGTAATTAATTGATGGGTGGTATCAAACCTATCAAAGTAAGTTATGATAGTATTAAAACTTTCCACAACTAAAAAATTCCCTTCCTTCGAAGCCTTTTCATCTACCATTCTACCTACATCGAGAAAAAACTGCTCAAAAGCCATATCTCTTATTTTTAGAGATTCTTTTTTTGCCATAAGTAAACTTATTAACCCATCCCTATCAATGTCTCCAGTTTCAAGGAGTTTCGTCAAAATGTTTTTAACATTTTTATCTTCCCTTTCATTTTCTGGTTTTACAAAAACCCTTTCTAAATTATCCAATATACTTGCTGGTATGCCATTTCTTATCAGCACTAACCTGATTTTCTTGAGTCGTGCCTCGTCTTCATCATCAATATAACCCGTCTGGTATCTCCTAATTAAAATTGATACATAGTCATTAACAAGTTTCTGGTTCTCCTCTCTATGATATGCACTTTCTACCCTGATTCTCTCTAATTGATAACTTTCTATCTTGTTTTCAAGAGCTTTCATTTTTTTCTCTTCTTCTTCAGTGAGCTCCACCTTTGACATAAGATGCCACAATTCTTTTACAACCACATCATATAGTTTAAGCAATAGAATAATTGAGTCTCTTTCACCTAAATGGTCATATAAAAGGTTTACTATATACTCATCATCTTCTGTAGATACAAGATTGGTTCTTTTAAGAGACTTACCTATTTTTCTTAATATCTCTTCCTGTCTTTTACCATGGGATTTAAAAGTCCTATTGCTGACAACAAGAAAAAAGTAGTTCGTAATGGCATTCCCTTCGCT
>ENA-ORXB01001750-ORXB01001750.1-sediment-metagenome-genome-assembly--contig:-NODE-1750-length-22766-cov-4.617127_pt1 | contig 22766 bp, 21 predicted proteins | sample MGYA00237863_ERZ511475 | MGnify/ENA primary metagenome ERZ511475 (study PRJEB26305, sample SAMN06343858) | sediment metagenome | isolation source: hot spring sediment | place: Canada: British Columbia... | reverse complement strand
ACGGCTCAAGAGAGTAAGGCGTGCACAGGGCCCGGCACTGGAGTTCATCGCGCCGAATCCACGGCAGCGGCAGCCCCTAAAGTTAGCGCCTATGCCCCCTTGCCCCCTCCCCGAGCCGGACGCCGCGGCGTCCGGCTCGGGGAGGGGGAACACATTGCAGGGTGTTTCGGGCTGCGCGGGCGCGCCGCGGCGTGCCCGCGCAGCCCGAAACACCCATCTAAGAATGGCCCCTCCCCAGGCGGGCACGCCGTGCCCGCCTGGGGGAGGGGGAAGATACAATACTTGTTGCCCCCCTTTACCTGTGGTACAATTCCGGCGTCGTCTTCCGCAAGCCGCGAGGAGGTAGGCCGTGCCACTGAGGGAGTACCTGCGCATCCTCTGGAAGCGGGGGTGGATCATCATCGTGATGGCCACGGTCACGGCAGCCAGCGCCGTGGTGTTCAGCCTGCTGCAGCGGCCCGTGTATCGCTCCACCGTTCAGCTCAACGTGATCCCCGCGCGCCTCGACCTGGGCCTGACCCAGTCCATCAAGTGGCTGATGCGCAACTATGCCGTCAACATCGTGTCCAACACGACGCTCGACGAGGTGATCCGGCGCACCGGCCAGGATATGACTGCCGACATGCTGCGCAGTCGCATCCGGGTGTCGCCGATCGAGTCCGACTTTTTGATCGAGATCACCGTTGATGACTATGACCCCGAAGTCGCGCGCCTCCTCGCCCAGGCCACTGCCGATGTCTTTGTCGAGCGCATCAAGGTCTACATGCTCGACCAGGACCGACGGGACCGGGTGGACGTGGAGGCGAAAGACACGGCCAAGCCGGCCTACCTGCAGTCCCCGAAGAAAAAGATCAACGCTCTGGCGGGAGGTATGTTCGGCGTGCTTCTGGGGGTGCTGATCGTCCTCGGCCTGGAGTGGGTGGATGCGGGCATCATCCGCAGCCCCGATGACCTCGAGCGGATCACCAGGAGCCCCATACTGGGCGTCATACCCGAGACGTAGCGGAGTACCGCCTGCCCCGGCAATCGCTCATCCGGCCTGGCAGGCTGCGGCCGGCAGGCGCACAGGAGATATGCCATGGCTATAGATGCCAAGTCCCTGGTTACGATCAGCGAGCCGAACTCGCCGGCGAGCGAGGCCTATCGCGCCCTGCGCACGAATCTGACCTTTGCCAGCCTCGATAAGCCGCTGCGGACGCTGATGTTCACCTCGCCGGGGCCCGACGAGGGCAAGTCTACCGTCCTGGCCAACCTGGCCGTCACCATTGCGCAGACGGAGCGGCGGGTCCTGCTGGTCGACTGCGACCTGCGCCGTCCCTGCCTGCACGAGCTGTTCGGCCTGGCCAACGACGCAGGCCTCACGAACCTCCTGACCGACCCTGCTGCCCGCGAGAACCCCCCGTTCCAGGAGACCGAGGTCCCGGGCCTGCGCCTCCTGACCAGCGGCCCCCTGCCGCCGCGCTGTGCCGACTTGCTGGCCTCTCGCCGCATGGAGGAGACGGTGCGCTGGCTGGCCGAGCAGGCGGACCAGGTCCTCTTTGACTCGCCGCCGATCAACGCCGTCGCCGATGCGGCGATCCTGGCCACGCTGGTCGATGGCGTGCTTCTGGTCGTGCGCGAGCGGCGGACGCGCCGCGAGGCGGTGGTCGAGGCCCGTGACCGGCTGGCGCGGGTGAACGCCCACCTGCTGGGAGCCGTGCTCAACGGTGTGAACCTCGACCGCTCCCTCGCCGGCTACTACGGAGGGCGCTAGAGCGGGAGCCATGGAGGGTCCTGCCCTCACTGATCTCCACACGCACATCCTGCCGGGGCTCGACGACGGGGCGGCCTCGCTCGACGAGGCCGCGGATATGGCCGGCGCTGCCCTGGAGGACGGCATCCTGCGCCTTGCAGCCACACCCCACAGCCTGCGCTGGGCGCCGGGGGTTGACCGTGCCGCCCTCGAGGCGAAGGTGCAGGCGCTGATGCAGAGCCTCGCCGCGCGCGGGCTTGGCGTCACTGTGGTGCCGGGCGCCGAGATGGCGCTGATCTCCAGCCTGCCGCAGCAGATCGACGCAGGCGAGGCAGTGACGCTGAACGGCAGCCGCTACCTCCTCGTAGAACTCCCCCTCACCGGCCTCCCGCCGCGCCTTGAGGACATTCTCTTCCAGGTGCGAGTGCGGGGGCTCGTGCCGATCCTTGCCCATCCCGAGCGCAGCACCGACCTGCGGCGCGACCTGCGCCTCCTGCGTCGGCTCGTGGAGCGGGGGCTGTTGCTGCAGGTCACGGCGGCGAGCCTCGAAGGCCGCTTCGGCGCCGGGCCGCAGGGGTTTGCCTGCCGGCTGCTGCGGGAGCGGTTGGTCCACGTTATTGCTTCGGATGCCCACGATCCCCGCGACCGTCCCCCTCGGCTGACGAGGGCGCAGGCCGTCGCCGCGCGTGTCGTCGGCCCGGAGGAGGCGCTGGCCCTCGTGGCGACCAATCCCGCGCGCATCCTCGATGACCTGCCCCTCGAGCTCGAGCCGCCCCGGCCGGCGCGGAGGTGGTTCGGGAGGTGGCTGGCGCCCACGCAATAGGCGACGGACCGCTCATAGTCTCTATTGACTCCCCTCCCAAATCGCTGTATAGTAGGTATAGAACACAACCAGGAACGCTCAAGTCCCCCAAGGGGGGACGCGGGGGAACCGAGTATGCGGTGAATCTCGCGTTTGGCCCTGTCGGGCGCTATGCATGGCATCCAGTGCACAGCTCACAAGCGCCACAAGGCCAGACTCGAGTAGGGCTATCGCCTTCGGCCCGAACCGATAGCTAACCTCGCCAGCGTGAGAAAGGCCCGTAGCACAAGACCCCTTGTGCTTTAGAGGCCTTTTTTGATTCCCGAGCGTTCGAGGACGGCGATGTCAATCAGAGAGCCCTTACCACCGGACATCATCGACCTGCTCAAGGCCGGAGGGATCGGCGAGGACGAGGTCGAGATCGCGATCCCCTCCGACATTGACGAGAAGGGCCAGTTCGGCCAGGAATGGCTGGTGGTCGCCGGTGGCCACGTCTGGGTGTTCTCACGCAATGGCCACGGCGCCGTGCCGGTGCGCAGCGTGCCCCTCCATCAGATCGAAGGCACCGATACGCACGCCCTGGTGAGCAACGTCGCCCTGGAGGTGAACGTCGGCGGGCGACCGGTGCCGCTCCTGCGCTACTCCAACTCGGTCGCCGGGCGTTTTGCCCGCGCGGCCAAGGCCATCGAGCAGTTGAGCCAGGGCCATCCCCTGTATGGGGCGGATTCCGACGATGACTATGACACCCGGCACTGCCGCAGCTGCGGCCGGGTCCTCCTCGATGGCTCGACCATCTGCCCGCGCTGTCTGAAGAAGGGGCACATCCTGCGGCGGCTGCTGACCATGGCCCGGCCCTACTGGGGCAAAATGGTGCTCATCACCGTGCTCCTGATCGCGGGGGTTGCCGTCGACCTCTTCCCGCCCTACCTGACCAAAACGCTGATCGACCAGGTCCTGCGGTCGGGGGCGCATCCGGAGTGGCTGGCATATCTCGTGGGCGGGCTCCTCGGCCTGCAGGTCGTTCGCATCGTCATCACCGTCGCTACGGCGCGGAGCACGACGGCCGTCTCGACCCGCTTTACCTTCGACTTGCGCGAGAGCATGTTTGCCAAGCTGCAGCAGCTCTCGCTGCGCTTCCACGACCGCAACTCGGTCGGGCGGCTGATGACGCGCGTCAGTCAGGATACGGAGGAACTGACCGGCTTCCTCGGTCAGATGAGCCACTTTGCCCTGAACATCATGCTCATCATCGGCATCGGGGCGGTGCTCTTTGCCATGAACCCGCGCCTCGGGCTTTTCATCCTCGTGCCCGGACCCCTGGTGATGCTGGCGACCTACCGCTTCTGGCGGTTCATCCGGCCCAAGTTCAACCGGTACTGGTACGCGCGCTGGCGCATCAACTCGACGCTGAACGCTTCGCTCTCGGGCATCCGCGTGGTCAAGGCGTTCGCGCAGGAGGAGCGGGAGGCCCGGCGCTTTGGCGAGCGCAACCGCCAGCTCCTGCGGGTGCGGCTGGATGTGGACAACTCCTGGGCGACCTTTCACCCGCTGGTGTCCTTCGTCTTTGGCCTGGGCGGGCTCCTCGTCTGGTACGTGGGCGGCAAGGACGTCCTGGCCGGCGAGATCACCCTGGGTACGCTGATCGCCTTCATCAACTACCTGGGGATGTTCTACGGGCCGCTCTCCTCCCTCACCCAGATCAGCCAGGCGCTGAACCGCTTCCTGACCGCGGCCCAACGCATCCTGGAGATCCTCGACCAGGAGCCGGAGATCGTCGAGGCCGAGAAGCCGGTGCCGCTCCCCCGGCTCAAGGGTGACATCCGCTTCGAGCACGTCTCCTTCGGCTACGACCGCTACAACCTGGTGCTGCGGGACGTCTCCTTCCACATTCGCCCGGGCGAGCTCATCGGCATTGTCGGCCAGTCGGGCGCGGGCAAGACGACGATCGTCAACCTGCTCTGCCGCTTCTACGACGTGGTCGATGGCGCCATATACCTGGATGGCATCGACATCCGCCAGATACGCCAGGCGGACCTGCGGTCGCAGATCGGGCTGGTGCTGCAGGAGCCGTTCCTCTTCCGGGGCTCGCTGGCGGACAATATCGCCTACGCCAAGCCGCATGCTACGCGCGATGAGATCATCCGCGCCGCCAAGGCCGCCAACGCCCACGACTTTATCGTCCGGCGGCCTGAGGGGTACGATACCCTCGTGGGGGAGCATGGGGCGGGGCTCTCCGGCGGGGAGAAGCAGCGCATCTCCATCGCGCGGGCCATCCTGCACGACCCGCGGATACTGATCCTCGACGAGGCCACTTCGTCGGTGGATACCGAGACGGAGCGCCTCATCCAAGAGGCGCTGAACACCCTGGTGCGGGGGCGGACGACGATCGCCATTGCCCACCGGCTCTCGACGCTGGCCAACGCCGACCGCATCCTGGTCATCCAGCGTGGCCGTCTGATCGAGGAGGGCACACCCGCCGAGCTGATGCGCCTGCGGGGCGTGTTCTACAACTTTGTGCAGACGCAGACCCAGCTTGGCCTGGTTGAGAAGGACCGCCAGGTAGCCGAGGCGCTCCTGGCCCACGTGTAGCAGGGTGGAGATGTTCCAGGCAACCGTCGAACCCAAAGCCTACGAGCTATGCCTGCTCGATCCGCGCAGGCTCCGCTTCAGCTGCTCTCCGGTCGGCAACGTGCGCCTGGAGATTGCCGGCGACCGGTGCTACCTGAGCGTTGATATCGCGCGCAGCTTTCCCATCGACCAGCAGGACCGCTACCTCTCCATCCGCAATGCGCTGGACGAGGAGCGGCCCGAGATCGGCATGATCGTAGACCCGGCGGAGCTCGATCCGGAGTCGCGCCTCGTCGTCGAGCAGGAGCTGTACCGGCGCTACTTTGTGCCGCGCATCCTGCGGATCGTGCGGCTCAAGGAAGAGTTTGGCGTCCTCAACTTTGACGTCGAGACCGACCGCGGCCCGCGCGAGTTCTCGGTGCGCAATCCGCAGGAGAACCTGCGTGAGATCGGCGATGAGCGCATGCTGATCATTGATATAGATGGCTGCCGGTACGAGATACCCGACCTGCGACAGGTCGATCGGAAGAGCGCCACGATCTTGAGGGACTATATGGACTGGTAGTCGGGGTCTCGGGCTCCCCGCGGAGCCCGAGACCCAACGAATGGCGCAGGCCGCTCCGGAGGCTAGCGGTAGACGCCGTACTCGCGGCCGGCGTCGATCATGGCGCGCAGGTTCTCCGGCTTGGCATGGTCCAGCACCGCGCCGTTGGCGAGGATGAACCCGCCATCGCCGGCGACGTCGTCGATCAGGCGGCGGACGTAGCTGCGGACGTCCTCCGGCGTGCCGGCCTGCAGGAGCGAGGCGGGGACGTTTCCGCCAAAGCACGCCCAGCCCGTGAACCGCTTCTTCACTTCCTTCATGTCCGTCCGGTCAAAGATCCAGACGGTGGTGCCAGCCGGGATGTCTCGGTCGGCGATGACGTCGAGGCGCTGGTTGTAGCCACCCTCGACGAACAGCCAGGGCACCACGCCTTCGTTGACCAGGCCGAGGATCAGGCCCTTGAGCGTGGGCCAGTAAAACGTCCTGAAATCCTCGTCGGACATGAACCCGTCGGCGCCCTTGTGGAGCGGGATAAAGGCAAAGACGCCGTGCTGGTTCGTGGCCCACCGCACGCCCATCTCGATGGCCAGGGGTAGGATGCGGTCGAGGGCGGCGAGTAGCTTGGCCGGCTGGCGGAACTTGTCGAGCATGATGGCCCGCGTACCGCGCAGCGTGTCTCCGAGGGTGTCGAAGGGCGCCTTGCTGATGCCGGCCCACAGCGGAGGCAGCCCGAGGTTGGCCGTACTCCAGCCGTCGATGGCCCCCGCCGCCTGGATCCACTCCAGCGCGGCTTGCCCGGCCTCCAGGTACTTTTTGAACGCCTCCTGCACCGGCGGCAGGCCGGCCGGGATCAGGCTCGCGCCGACGAACGGCAGCTCCAGGATGTCGGTGAGCGGCGGCAGCATCGACCAGGGCTGCAGCGCCCCAAAGATGCGGGGCAGGTAGACGCGCAGGAAATAGTTGGACGGGTCGGCGATGAACTGGTCGTACTCGTCGGCGCGCATGTACTCGTCCTCGACGCACTGATAGGACGAGGTCGGAGATACGCCATGCCCCGGCCAGCGGTACAGCTTGTAGTCGAGGATGTCGAACACCTTGCCGGGTGCGCCAAAGATGCAGGTGCTGAGGGAGTCGGTCGTAAAGTCCTGGTTGAATTTCTTAAAGGCCAGGCCCAGCTTCTCATAGTCGTACATCACATCCTGCACCGTGACGCCGGCATAGGCATACGGGAAGATGCCGACGTTGAGGGCGATGGGCACCCGGACGGGCTTTTTGAGCTGCGTCACATCCTTGAACATCTGCGTGCGCTCGCGATAGGCCCGCTCCGCCCCGGGGGTCGCGAACTGCACGCCGGGGGCCGAGGACCATTCGCTGAAGCGCGCTTCGAGCTTCTGAGCAGGGGTGAGCCTGGACCATTCCTCGTTCATCTTGCTTGCTCCTCTTCAGTACGCGCCTCGCTCGCGCGTGGCACAAGAGCCTGTGCCTACCTGGTCCACTGCCTGGCCAGGGTCACAGCCGCCATGGCGTCCGCACCAAAGGCATCGGCACCCGCATAGGTGCACACCTTCTCGTCGACCGTGCCGCCGCCGACCATGATCTTGACCCGGTCGCGCAGGCCGGCCGCCTTGAGCGCCTCGACCGTCTCCTTCATCGAGTCGTAGGAGAGGGTGAGAAAGCCGCTCAGGGCCACGACCTGGGGCTGGACCTCGCGAACCTTCTCGACAAAGGTCTCGGGCGGGACGTCAATGCCGAGGTCGTAGACCTCGAAGCCGTTAGCGTCCAGCATAAAGCCCACGATGTTCTTGCCGATGTCGTGGATGTCTCCCCTGACGGTGCCGAGGACGACCTTGCCGAGCTTTTTGACCTCGGCTTCCTGCTTGAGGTGGGGCTTGACCAGGTCCGAGATGGCCTTGAGCATCTCGCCGGCCAGGATCAGCTCGGGGATAAAGTACTGCCCCTGCTCGAATCGCCGCCCGACGATCTCCATGGCCGCCCGGCAGTCGTCGAGGATCTGGGTCGGAGGCACGCCGGCGCCGAGCAGCTCTTTGGTGATCGCCAGCGCCTCCTTCTCCCGCATCTCTGCGATCGCGGTGACCAGCCTGTCTACCATGGTGCTCCTCCTTGGAAAGCACGCCAGCCGCGGTGACCGCCACCGCCGGCCATCACCCCGGCCGGGCGACCGTCGCCCGGCCTGCCACTACCGACGCAACGCTGCGGAAGTCCCCGGCGCCCCATCCCGAGGGTCGGGGTGCGCGGGGCGCCGCCCGGGCCCCGCTGCGCGTTGTGCCTTTTCAAAAGCCCGGTCGGGAAGGCCCGGGTGTCATCCATGGCCAGGGCAATCACTCCATCCGTGGCCCGCACCGTGAGGCGAAGCACGCCCTCGAGGCGGCCCGCTCCCCTCGAGGGCCGCCTTTTTCACCTGGCTGCGTGTGCCGTTGATCTTTTCACCGATGGTCTTCATGGGGCAGCACCTCTGCGTCGCTCTCCGGCCCTGTTGGAAAAAAGTCCTCGTAGCGGATGGTGCCCCCGGGCGGGATGACGACAAACTCGCCATCCCATGGCCCGAAGAGCATCTTGTGGATCAGGGCGTTGGAGCCGGGGATCTCTTCGAAGCGGAGGCCAAAGCGCTCGGCCGTCCGCCGGGCGTAGGCGCGGTAGCGCTCGAGATCATGCTGGCCGGTGTTGATGAGGGCGAGGCGAGTGTAATGGTTGAGCATCTGCCGGATGATCCGCTCGGCCCTCTCGGCGCCGTACTGTCGGGAGAGGCGCTCGTACTCGGCAAAGGGGGTATCGCCGACCTCGATCCAGCCCTTGGTGAGGTAGTAGGTGCCCGGTTCAGCACGCGCCTGCTGGCGGTAGGCCGCAGCCGAGCCGAGGAAGATGCCGATGCAGTCATCGACGCGGGGAACGACGAGGGTGCAGCGCTTTGCCTGCAGGCCGATGACGGCCTTGCTGCAGGCGCCATAGCCGAGGATGATCTCCTTGGCATCGGAGCGGTCGATCGCCTCCTGCAGGGCGCGACGCAGTCGCGCCGGGTCGACGTGGAGGCCAAAGTCCAGCGCCTCGCAGGTCACGCCGGCCGGCACCAGCGGCAGCATCTCTTCGATTACGGTCGCGCAGGCGATCACATGGCGGCTGGGAGGCACGGCTTGTCCGGTCCTTGGACATCTTGTGGCAACGCTGCACTCTTCCCTAATTCTATAGTCCCCTAGGGGACTTGTCAAATCCAGAGATTCTGTGCTATCATGGAGCCGTAATCCCGCGTCGCCCCGCCCCCGCACCGCGGGGGCGGGGAATCCAGAATAGGAGGGGGTGTTCGCGGGCGGCTTCGCCGCCCGCGAACACCCCCTCCATAAGAAAGAACGCCCCCTTCCCCGCCGCCTCAGCGCGGGGAAGGGGGTCGGGGGGATGGGGCACTGCCCCGCGTGTCCTAGCCGCACCCGTGCAGCTACCTGTCCGCCCCTGAACCCCTCTTCAGGGGCGGACAGGCGCGCCCTGTGCGCCGATAGCAGGGGCGCAACGACCGGCGAGACGCTCGGGCCCAGCCCCCGAAGGGGGCTTTGCCCTTTTCAGCCCGAGGCTTGAGCCTCGGGCGAGGGGCGGCCGCCACGCCCGCCGCACCGCACGGGGCTGGCGCCCCCTGGGGCAGCAGCACGCCCCGCCTTCAATTTGTACTGCGTCTCAAACGTGCTATAATCCAGGCGCCAGTCGACTCGGTGTCGCGATCAAGGAGGACAAGTATGCTTAGGGGTGTAGGTCCGACCGAGCTCCTCATCATCCTGGCCATTGTGGTGATCATCTTTGGCGTTGGCCGCCTGCCCGAGGTCGGCGGAGCGCTCGGCAGGAGCATCCGAGACTTTAAGAAGGCAGTACAGGGCGAGGACGACAAGGGCAAAGAGTCCGCCAAGGAAGAGGCCAAGAAAGAGGAGCAGGCCCCCGAAGCAAAGGCCTGATCCGGCGAGCATCGCTTCCTGCGCCCCAGAGAGCGCGACGCCCGACCTGCCAGTTGCCCTCAGCGCTCTCTGGGGGCCGCTCCCTCTCCGCCCGTCAACACCGGCAGCAACTCGTCCGCAGGGATCGCTCCTACCCGCCTGATGACCGGGGGGTCCGTCGAGAGGTCTACCACCGTTGATGGCTTTCCTCCCGGGCTCCGTCCTCCGTCCAGCACCCAGCGCACCCCGCGGCCCAGTTGCCCTATGACCTCGGCCGCCGTCAGCGCCTCCGGCTCGCCGGAGCGGTTGGCGCTCGTCGTCGCCAGCGGCACGCCGACCGCCCGGATCAGCGCCCGTGCAATGGGATGGTCCGGCACCCGCACGGCAACCGTCCGCCCCCCCGCGAGCAACACCTCCGGCAGCTCAGGCCTCGCCTCGACGACCAGGGTCAGACCTCCGGGCCAGTACCGCCGGATGAGCCGCTCCGCGAGAGGCGGAACGGAGGCCGCCACGCAGCCCAGGTCCGCCGGATCGGCCAGGAGCAGGGGGATAGCCTTGGCCTCGGGGCGCCCCTTGATCTCATAGAGCGCGCGGATCGCTCCCTCATGGAAGAGGGCGGCGCCCACGCCGTACACGGTATCGGTCGGGAAGGCGACGACCTCGCCGCGCCGCAGCGCCTCGGCAGCCAGGGCGACGGAAGCCATGTCGCCAGGCAGGATGGGGCCGGCCGTCTCCGGGGCTCTCCCCGCGGCCTCGCCGACCGCCTCCAGCTCGAGCACCCGATCCCAGCCCGCCAGGTCCCTGTGAAGGGCTATGCGATGCCCGGGGAGGAAGCGGTTGGCGAGGGCCATCGCCGCTTGACCCTGCCCGGCTCCGATCTCGAGGAGCAGGACTGCCGGCATCGGCTCCAGCCCGGCAGCCTGCGCAAGGAGCCGCGCGATGACTTCGAGGCCGGTCGGGCCGGCGTCCAGTGCCAGGGGCGGCTCGTAGCGGGAGACCTCGGGCATCGCCGCACGGTACTCCTCGCTGCTCAGATACGGCAGGTTGGCCACGACCGCATCCAGCGGCCCCCGCGCCGCGGAGAGGAGATCGGCGCGCACCAGCTCCACCCGCCCACCGAGGCCCAGCCGCTCCCGGTTCGCCGCAGCCACTGCGAGCGCCTCAGCACTGATATCCGAGGCCACAACGCGCGCATCGGGGAGGTGGTGCGCCAGCGCCAGGGCGACCGCGCCGCTGCCCGTGCCCACATCCCATACCGTCCGGATGGGGCGGCGCCTCGCCTGCTCCAGCACACGGTCCACGACCAACTCCGTCTCAGGGCGAGGGACGAGCACCCGCCGGTCGACCAGGAGGTCCAGCCCGTAGAACTCGCGCCGACCCACGATATAGGCAAGGGGCTCGCGCTCGCGGCGGCGGGCGACCAGTCTTTGAAAGTCCTCCAACTCGGAAGGCGTCAGACGCCGCTCAGGATGGGCAAGAAGGTAGGTCCGGGTGACGCCGAGGGCGTGGGCAAGCAGCACCTCCGCCTCCAGCCGTGGCTGGTCGCACCCGGCCTCGGCCAGGCGCTGCGCGGCCTCCCGCAGGGCGGTGCGTACATCATAGCTCTCGGGCCCACGTTCTCGCGCCACAGCTCAGGCCTCGCTCAGAGCCCGCAGCCTCTCGGCCTGCTCCGTCGTGGCCAGCTCGTCGATGAACTCGTCCAGCTCGCCGGCCAGCACCTCTTCGAGCCGGTAGCTGGTCAGGCCGATGCGGTGATCCGTTGCCCGGTTCTGGGGAAAGTTGTAGGTGCGGATCTTCTCGCTCCGCTCGCCGCCGCCGACCTGCAGCCGGCGCGTCCGGTCCAGCTCCTCCCACTGCTTGCGCTGCTCGAGGTCAAGGAGCCGGGCCCGCAGGATAGACAGGGCGCGCGCCCGGTTCTGGAGCTGCGATCGCTCGTCCTGACAGGAGACGGTGATGCCGGTCGGGAGGTGGGTGATCCGCACGGCCGAGTCGGTCGTGTTCACGCTCTGGCCGCCATGGCCGGCGGAGCGAAACACATCGATGCGCAGGTCCTCGGGCCGCAGTTCGACCTCGACCTCCTCGGCCTCCGGCAGAACGGCCACCGTCGCCGTCGAGGTGTGGATGCGCCCCGCCGCCTCGGTCACCGGCACGCGCTGCACGCGGTGCACCCCGCTCTCGTACTTTAGGCGCGAGTAGGCGCCGCGGCCGGTCACCTGGAAGATGATCTCCTTGAACCCTCCGATGCCGGTGGGGTTGGAGCTCAACACCTGCACCCGCCAGCCATGTTTCTCGGCATAGCGGCTGTACATGCGGAAGAGGTCCGCCGCCCACAAGGCAGCCTCCTCGCCGCCCGCCCCGGCCCGAATCTCGACGATGACGTTGCGCTTGTCCCGCGGGTCGGTCGGCAGCAGGAGGACTTTCATGCGCTCGTACAGCTCGTCTCGCCTCGCGTGCAGCTTCTCCAGCTCGTCGCGGACCATCTCTGCGAACTCTTCCTCGACCGCTCCGGAGAGAAGCTGCTCCGTATCCTCGATCTCCTTGAGGACCTCGTTGTAGCGCCGGTAGGTCTCGGCGATCTCGGCGATATCGGCCTGCTCCTGCGCCAGCTCGCGCAGGCGGGTCGGGTTAGCGATGACCTCGGGATCGGCCAGCAGCCTGTTCAGTTCTTCATACCGGGCCGCAATAGCGGCCACTTTGTCAATCATCATAGGCTTGCGCTCCGTGCAAGCAACCTGTATCCTACAGCACTCAGCACCCGGACCCCAGCCGTTCCGAGCGATACCGCAGGCCCGTTGCTGAGAGCCGAGTGCTGAGAGTGAACGCGCCGGCGACGCTACTGATGGTCGCCCACGATGCGCTCGTAGATGCTCTGCAGCTCCTCGTCGGAGTAGAAATAGATGACGAGCCGCCCGCCGCGCTCGCCCTTGCTGAGTGCCACCTTGGTGCCGAGGGCGCTGCGGAATGCGTCCTCGAGGGCCCGCGTCTGTGGGGATGGGGGGCGGCGCGGTGGCTCGGCCTCTCGCGCCGAGGCCAAGTGCCGTACCAGCTCCTCCGTCTGCCGCACCGAGAGCGCCCGCTTTTTGACGGCCCTGAGGACCGCGAGCTGATCGCTGGGGTCATCGAGGCCAAGGATGGCGCGGGCGTGTCCCTCGCTGATCTGCCCCTGCCGCAGCGCATCCTTGATCTCTTCCGGCAGGCGCAAGAGCCGGATCGCATTGGCGATGGTCACGCGGCTTCGCCCGACGCGCGTCGCGACCTCCTCCTGCGTCAGCCCGAACTCTTGAATGAGTTGCTGATACGCCGCGGCCTCTTCCAGCGGGTTCAGGTCAGCGCGCTGGATGTTCTCCACAAGAGCGAGCTCGAGCAGTTCGCGCGGTGTGACGCTCTTGATGACCACCGGAACGCGGGCTAGGCCCGCCTTGCGCGCCGCATGCCAGCGGCGCTCGCCGGCGATCAGCTGGTAGCGGGGCTGACCGTCGGCCTGCTCGCCGGGCAAAGGGGCGACGACCAGTGGCTGTATCAGGCCGTGTTCCCGGATGGAGGCCGCCAGCTCTTCCAGCTGCTCCTCGTCCATCGCCTGCCGGGGCTGGCGCGGGTTCGGCGCGATGTCGTCCAGCGGCACGGTCAGCACCCCCATCTCCGGCGGCTCGGATGCAGCCGGCAGTGGTGTGCTCGCAGGGATGAGTGCTCCCAACCCTCGACCGAGACCTCTGCGTTCAGGCGGCACCGCCTACTCCTCCTGCTCTGCAGCCCGCGACACGCCCGCCGGGCGGGCGCCGCAGGCCTGCAGCAACCCATGCCCGGCGGCAGGCCCTGCCCGGTGCCCGCCGCCTTTCGGCCTAAGCCCTCGCCGCGTTGGCCAGAATCTCGCTCGCCAACGAGCGATAGGCCAGACCCCCGGAAGACGCCGGCGCATAGTCAATGATCGGTTCCCCGTAGCTCGGCGCCTCGCTCAGGCGAACATTCCTCGGAATGATGGTCGAAAAGACCCGCACCCCATAGTACTTGCGGACCTCTTCGACTACCTGCTGCGCCAGGTTGGTGCGGGTATCGTACATCGTCAGGACAACACCACGGACCCCCAGCCGTTGGTTCAGGTTCTCGCGGACCAGGTTGATCGTGTGCTGCAGCTGCGAGAGGCCCTCCAGCGGCAGGAACTCGCACTGCACCGGGATCAGCACCTCGTCCGCAGCGGTCAGGGCATTGATGGTCAGCAGCCCGAGGCTGGGCGGGCAGTCGATCAGCAAAAAGTCGTACTTGTCCCGCACCGGCGCGAGGGCCTTGCGCAGGCGGAACTCGCGCGAGATAAAGCTGACCATCTCGACCTCGGCTCCTGCCAGCTCGGGCGAGGCCGGCACCAGGTCCAGACCGACGCGCCGCGTCAGAGTGATGACCTGGATGACGGGCACGTCGTCGATCAGGACGTCATAGACGGAGCGGGGCAGTGCGTTCTTATCGAAACCGAGCGAGCTGGTCGCATTCGCTTGAGGGTCGAGGTCTACGAGCAGCACCTTCTTGCCAAAGGCGGCGAGGTATGCGCCGACGTTCACCGCCGTGGTCGTCTTGCCGACCCCGCCCTTCTGGTTCGCGACGGCGTAGACTTCACCCATGGGTGCCCTCGGAGTGTTCCCTGCCACGCAAGGCGCCGCTGCGGAGCCGCTCCTCTACCGCGGCCCGTGTCGCGACGGTGCTATATCCCTCGCCCTCTACCGCGAAAGATGCTGCAGCGTTGGCGAAACGGGCGGCCTCCTCGGGGTTGCCCGTCTCAGCCAGAGAGATGAAGAACGCCGCGGCAAACACGTCTCCGGCCCCCGTCGGGTCAACCTCCGGCACGTTGTAAGCCGGAAAGACGACGCTCTTCCCCCCGTGGTACAGAATGGCCCCCTGCCAGCTCTGCGTCACCGCCGCGAGGCGGGCAAGCGAGAGATAGCGCCGGAGCTCCTCCTCGTTGTTGCCAACGTCCTCGCGGCTCAGCACCATGGCATCGGCGCGGCGTAGGATCCGCGCCGCCTCCGCCCAGGGCTGCGCGCTCACCCGGCCGTCCTGGTCCCAGCGTCGCAGCCAGCCCTGGGGGGTCACCCCAATGAACGCGCTCTCTGGGAAGGCATCCACGAGCCCAGGGTCGACCTCCTGGTCGAGCGGACCGAGGTGGACGATCCGCGCCCCGCGCCAGGCCTCGGGCAGATCACGGGCCGTCAGTCTCGCGGCCGTGGCCCGAATGAACTGAACGCGGTAGCCATCGCGGTAGACATTCTCAAAGGTTGTGCTCCGCGCTGCGGGCACGATATACACGTCGATGCCGGCAAAAGTCGTGTGGAGAGGCAAATCGTCGCCGGCGCTCGTCAGAACCGCCACCCGGCAACCGAGGGCGCGAGCCGTCATCGCCGCATAGGTGGCCGTCCCGCCGACCCGGAAACCGCCGGGTACCAGGTCACATGTGACGTGCCCTACTACCAGATAGTCGGGTGCCTTCACCGTTTCCCTGCTCGGGCCGATCCCAGCCCTCCTGCGCGTCCGTGCCCGGCCAGGCCCCGGGGTCAGGGCGCCGGGCCTACGTCCGAGGGTAGATCACGACCTTGCGCGCCTCTCCCTCGCCGGTGCTCTGAGTCGTGACGTAGGGGTCGTCGCGAAGGGCGAGGTGCACGATTCGCCGCTCGTTGGGCGGCATGGGCTCAAGCGCCACCGGCTGACGCGTCAGTCGCACCTTATCGGCCATGCGCCGGGCAAGCTGCGTCAGCGCCTGCTCGCGGTGCTGCCGGTACGCCTGCACGTCTACCACCAGGTTGGGCCAATGCCCGACCTTACGGCTGACGATCAGGCGGGCAATGAACTGCAGGTCCCGCAGCGTCTCGCCGCGTCGGCCGATCAGGATGCCGAGGTCGTCGCCGCGGATATCGACCACGATGGGCGGCTCGCCCTGCGGCTCTGACGACACGGTGCTTGGAGGCGGCTCCGCAATCACCACATCCGCCTTCAGGCCCATCTTGCTGACCAGTGTCGCCACGACATGGCGGGCGATCTCAGCCTCGCTCGCTCCGGGTGGTATCTCCGGCTCGGCCACGGCGACGCGGGTCTGCTTGGGCTGGGCCACGGGGCGTGCAGCGGCCTTGAGGACCGCCCTCACCCGCGCGTCCTCCGCGCCGATGCCCCACACGCCCCGCGAGCCCTCGGTCAGCACCTCGATGTCCACCGCCTCGCGGCTGGCCCCCAGCTTGGTCAGTGCATCCAGTATGGCGTCGTCGACCGTCCTGCCACGGCCTTCAACGCTTCTTCTTGCTGCGTCCACTTTTCGTCCTCTTCTCCTGAGCGGCTGCCGGCTGCGCTGGCGCAGCAAGACTCGGGCGCTTGGGAAGGAGGCTCGTCAGCCCTTCCCAGCCGGTGGTAAAGCCCTGCATGACGATACCGATGAGGTTAGAGACGATGAAGTAGACGCCCAGCCCCGCCGGCAGGTTCACCGTGAACATGGCGAACATCACGGGCATAAACAGGCTCATGGACTGGCCAAAAGCCGCCTGCGGCGAATCGCTCGCGCCCTCTGTAGGCGGCGTCATCATCTTCTGCTGGATCCACATGGTCAGGCCCACGAGGGCGGCGATGATGATGCCGCCGGGCAACCCCAGATCGATGCCCAGGAAGGCACTCGACAGCGGGATCAGGAGCGGCAGCCCCAGCCGCTGGAAGATCCCACCAGAGTAGATGTGCTTCGAGAGCGAGAGCAGGTTCAGCGGCGTATGCCCCAGCGTCTGGATGATCGACTGGTACAGCGCAATCCAGATCGGGAACTGGAGCAGCATCGGGAGGCACCCTCCCATCGGGTTGATCCCATGCTCCCGATAGAGCTTCATCTGCTCCTGGGCAATCCTCTCCTTGTCGCCACTGTATTTCTTCTCGACCTCTTTCAGCAATGGCTGGAGGTCGGCCATTTTCTTAGAAGTCTTGAGCTGCGAGGCCATGAACGGCTGCGTGATCAGGCGCAGCAGCACTGTCAGGACCACGATCGCCAACGCATAGTTGTGCCCCAGCACCGAGTACAGGAACAGCAACACGTTGAGGACGGGCCTGAGCAGCAACAGGTTAAAGATCTCTCCCACCCGGTACTCCTCTTAGATCATTTGGGCTCTGGATAGAGCTGACGCCCGCTACCGGTCCGGGCGTCGACCGAAAAGGCCGTGCCGTTGGCGGCCACCACGTACACCGTGTCGCCGGCCACTACCGGCGAAGTCAGCAGCTTTCCTGTGGCCTTGTACGGCGCCCAGGCCAGCTTGTGACTGGTAACGTTCACGGCGTACAGTGACTGATCCTCCGACGCTATGTAGAGCGTATCACCGGCCAGCGTCGGGCCTGCCCGGACGGCCCCATTCGTCTTGACGCGCCACTCCTCGTGCTCAGCACCCGTCGCCGCGTCAAGCACGTAGACGTTGCCATCCAGCGAGGGCACATACAGCAGGTCGCCGACCAGCGCAGGCTGCCCCCATATCCAGTTCTTTGCCCCGGCAAAGCGCCAGACCTCGGCGCCGGTCGCCGCATCGAGGGCGTAGAGCTTGCTGTCGACGTCACCGACGTAGACGCGGCCACCGCCGACCGCCGGAGTCCCCAGGACGGCGCCATTCACCGACACGCGCCAGAGCTGCTGCCCGTCCCTGGCACTGATGGCATACACCGAATGGTTCATCGTGCCGAAGAAGAGGCGGTCGCCATCGGCAACCACGCTCCCCCAGATGGCGCCATCCGCAGTAAAGGCCGGCCAGCGCTCCTCGCCGGTGACGGGATCGAGGGCATAGACGTGCTTGTCGGCAGAGGTTACGTAGAGGGTGTCGCCGTACAGAAGCGGCGTCCCCACGATCATGCCCTGCGTCTCCTTGAGGACCTTGGCTTCGCCGCCCGTGGCCGCAGTCACGCTGTACACCCGGGCCCGACGGCCGCTCGGGTCGGTGCTATCGGAGGCCGCAAAGATCACCCGATCGCCGGCAAAAACCGGAGCCGCATAGAATCCGCCTATGTGCTCCTTCCCGCTCGGGAACTCCCAGACCTTTTGGCCGTTCGTGTCGACGGCTATGAACTTGCCGTTGGGCTGGCCCATGTACACGCGCTGCCCGTCAGAGGCAGCAGCTACCCAGCCCGGATCGCCGGCCATCGGCCCGGCACACCCCGCCAGGACGACGGCCAGAAGCAAAAGAAGAAGGGCTATGCCGCCCTTCCATGCTTTCTTGAGCAACCCCTGATCTCCTCCCAACCTATAAGAGCTGTTACCCAGGGACCGTCCCCGGCGCCCCAGCACCTCACGGCACGGGGTCATACCCGCCCGGATGGAAGGGGTGGCACCGGAGCAGTCGACGGATGGCAAACAGGCTCCCTTTCCAGGCACCGTAGCGGTCGATCGCCTGCCACGCATACTCCGAGCAAGTCGGCTGGAACCGACAGGCCGGAGGCAGAGCCTTCGACAGGGTATGCTGGTACGCCCGAATGGCCCAGAGCAACACTCGCTTCAAAGCAAAACCTCAGCATCATGCCAGGACTAGCGACAGGCCGCGCCCTCCTCGCCAGAGCGCTCCGCCATCCAGGGCCGTGCTCGCGCCAGGAGCTGCGTCAGAACGTTCTCGATCTCCGCATAGCGCGCCTCAACAATCGGCGCCCGGGCCAGGATAACCACATCCCACCCGGGCGGCACCTCATGGAGGTGGCGGCGAGCGGCCTCCCGCAACCGTCTCTTGACCCTGTTCCGCACTACTGCCTTGCCGATGCGGCGACTGACCACAAAGCCAAAGCGCGTCACCGGCAGGTCGTTGCGGTCAGCCGAAAGGACCATCAGCGGGTGAGCCCAGGAGCGGCCCTGCCTGCGCACCCGGGCGAAATCCGAGCTGCGCAGCAGGCGATGCTGTCTTTTCATCCCGTTGTCACCGGGATCGCCAGGTTGCTGTGACCGCCCCGTGCAGGGCACGCCGCCCGAGCGGTCCCTCTGGACGGGCCCTGCCGGCGGGGTTGAGGTCGCCGCGCCCTTGGCGCTTCACCCATGCTACACGGTCAGGCGCTTTCGGCCCTTGAGCCGCCTCGCCTTCAGCACTCTGCGCCCGCCGGTCGTGCTCATACGGGCCCTGAAGCCATGCACACGCTGTCGACGGCGTACCTTGGGCTGCCAAGTTCGCTTGGGCATCAACTAACTCCTATAAGTAAAGGGTTATCTGGCTGTGATCAGCGTCTATGGCACCAGGCAGCCCTCACCATCATCCCTGCGGGCGGCCTGTCAAGCATGGTATTATACCCTGCCGGGCGAGGCGGTGTCAAGTTTTGGGGCCGGTCGATTTGGCGCGAGGGCCTGCCTGTGGTATCATTATGTGGCATCTGACCGCCCCTGTAGCTCAGCGGACAGAGCGAGGGCGTCCTAAGCCCTGTCGTCGGGGGTTCGATTCCCTCCAGGGGCGCTGAGGGCCAATGTCGGGGCGGCTCGTGGGCTGTGATCGCTCGCGAGCCGCCCCTATGTTTCACGTCTCACGCATCACGCTTCACGTTTGACGTTTCACGCCTCACGTTTCACCCCTCACTCCTCCGGCCTGAGATCCGCCCTCCGCACCACGCCACGCGCCGTGCGGGCAAAGCGTTGCACCGGCGCGCCCAGCGCCTCGAGGGCGCCATCGGGGCGGACGAGGAGGCCCGCTCCCGCAGGGATGCCGTAGCCGACGGTCCCTTCCGGCGAGAGCCGCAGCAGCGCCCGCAGCTCCTCCCAGCAATCCGCTTCACCGTGCGTATCGCAAGTCAGGGATGCGAGCCCCATGCAGGGGAAGAGGCTGGCCGAGCCGTCGTCGTCGGGATCATCCCAGCGCACCCACTGCTGCCCCAGCATGATGCTCCCCGCCGAGATGCCCACAAAGGGCTTGCCGGCCTCGTACAGCTCGCGCAGGTAGGGCACGATCTGCCGCTCGACCAGCACCGCCATCCCGGCCTCCACGTCCCCGCCGCTGACAAAGATGACGTCCGCCGCCTCGAGGACCGCCCTCGCCTTGTCCACCGCCGCCCGACGGCCCACCAGCGGCGCCAGGGTCACCGGGCCGGCGCCACAGAGGCGCAGATGCTCGGCGAGCATCAGGAAGAAGGAGCGGTTATCGTCGCTTGCCGCCCCGATATAGGCGACCTTTGGGCTCGCAGCGCCGGCACTCGCCAGGGCCCGCACCAGGAGTGGGTCCGCGCCTCCGCGGCGCCCGCCCGGGCGCCCGGCCAGCAGGTAGATGGGTGCCGGCAAGGCGACTCGGTTCATGCTCCCTCCCCCAACAGCGTTGTCGGAGCGAACTGCTCGTCCAGCAAAGAGTCGACATCGGGCGGTTGCAGCGCCCGGGCGAGCCGGTACTTCCCAGGAGGATCGGGGGCGATCCCCGTTACGGGCGTCGCCACAATCCGCGCCTTCGGTCCATAGAGACCCCTCAATGCCTCGCGGACCCCGGCCGCCACGCGTGATGGGGCAGCATCTTCGGCGACAAAGCGCACCTCGTAGGTGGTCGCACCGGTGTGCACGACCTGGTACTCGGCCAGCCCCGCGACGGCCGCGAGGGCGCGGTCTACCGCCCCCTGCGTGACCGCCCGGCCATCCGGCGTACTCGTCAGATTGACGGTGCGGCCCTCGATCGAGGCGAGGGTCAGCCCGTCCTGCTGCCCGCAGGGGCAGGGATCGCCCTCCGCAAGGCGCACAATATCGCCTGTATCGAAGCGAAGCAGCGCGCGCCAAGGGTTCTCAAAGGTAGTGACCAGGATGCGGCCGAGGGCCGGGCCGCCGTGCTCGGGCTTGAGGGGGAGCAGGTCCACATGGCAGAAGGCGGTCACCTGATGCATGCACCCCGCCTCACACTGCATAAAGATGTGCCCTGCCTCCGTGGAGCCGTAGGAGCTGGCAATGGGAGCCGTGAACACCCGCCTGATCTGTCGCAGGTGCAAGAGAGACGGGTTCTCGTAGGTCAGCACGATCAGCTCGGGCGAGCGCACGTGCAGTCCCTTGCGGTAGATACGCCGGGACAACCTGGCCAGAAAAGAAGGGTTCGCCTCCAGGATGACCGGGGCGAAGGCGTTGATCTCGCCGACCATCCGGTCCATGAGTTCCTCGGGCCAGGTGCTCGGGTCGGAGCGCTCGCTCAGGTAGAGAAAGCGTCCAAGGCTACGTTGTGATATCGGCAGGTAGCCCTCCTCGCAGGGCACGCCCACGCACCATGGGCTGGTGAGGATAGCCTCGCGATGCGAGCCGGTAGCCACCTTCCGGGCATGGGCGTTGAGCTTCCAGGTGGCCGCCTCGGTCGCATCCCACCAGGGCTGGTACCAGACGTTGACCACCTGATCGCCGGTCGTGCCGCTGGTCACCGCCAGGTCGATCTCGCCCGAAGCCAGCCCCTGGGCCACATCCCTGCCCTCGGGGACAAAGCCTTCCGGCCCGTGCCTGCGGAGATCGGCCTTGGTCAGCGCCGGCAGGGCGGCCAGGCGCGCGAACACCGGGTGCTCGTGCCCCGGGTCCAGCCTGCGCCACGCCTCGTAGGCCGGTGTGGCGTACAGGGCGATCTCAAGGGCCTTCGTACAGCGCGCCACATAGTAGCTGTCGTAGCGCAGACCGAAAGCGAAGGACCGTCTGCGACCGGGGCTGCTCATGCCTTGATGGCCGCCATCTGGGTGACGCCCACAGGGGCAGAGGGCCGCGTTGGGCCTGCACCGCCCCTCGCTACGAGGTAGGCTCCGGGCCGAGTGCGGCACGCCTGGCGGCCAGCTGCTCCTCCTCGAGGGTGCGCCGAATCTCGGTATCGGTACAGGTGACGGTTACACCCCGACGGAAGAGCTGCAGACAACGGCACCACGCCTCACAGTGGGTCAACGCGCTTTCCAGATTCTCGCTGCCGCTGACTTTGATGATGAACCTCGGTGGTCTCGACACTGCACACCTCCGCGGTCTTCACCTTACGGCATGCGCCCCCGTGCCAGGCCGGCACGCGTCGGCCGGCTGCGGGGGCCACTCCGGAAAGAGCCTGCCAGAGACCGGTTCCTTATGCCACGAACGGCGGCGCTTGTCAACAAGGGGAGAGGCCGCAGCCGTTCAGGCTCGCGTTCAGCACGTGGCCCGCGGCCACTTGTTGGCGGGCCTTGCCCATTCTGAACGAAGTTGCGCTGGCCCGCGGCGCTTCCCCGCTCCTGTGCCTGGAGTCCGGCCTTCTGGCGCTGGTGTTGGAGAACTGTTGCCGCCTTGGTGGGCGGACAAGCACGGGCTAGTCCGCCTCGCCCAGCTTGATGGCCTCAAAAACGCGCATGTGGGAGAGCATCGCTGTGAGGAGCGAGAGCGTCACCAGGAACATGAGCCCCTGCAGCACATAGATGCGGAAAATGGTAGGCCACCCTATGGTCACCAGGTACGGTGGAATCAGCTCCGCCGGCTTGTTCCCTACCTGCAGGTGGGGGATGAACAGCCTGCTAATCCATACGCCGAGCGCCGTCCCAGCCGCCAATCCACTGAGCAACAGGAAGGCCAGTTCGGCGGTCAGCGCGCGCACCATCTGGCCCGCCGAGAGTCCGATGGCGCGCAGGACGCCCAACTCGGTGGATCGGCGGCGGAACGAAAAGAGAGCGTAGAACAAGAAGCCCAACACAGTTAGCAGGGCTGCCGCAGCAAGACCGACCGAGAGCAACCCGAAGAGCCCCTGTCGCTCGGGCCGCCGCAACTCGCGTCGGACCTGCCCCGCAGCATCGGAGACCGCCGAGACCTGGAAGCCTAGATCCCGTACGCTCGCAGCAATTTGATCTGTACTGTAGGCAGAATCGATGTGCAGCCAGACATCGTAGGGGGCGTAGCCCCCGAAGCGTTCGAACAAGTAGTCCAGATTGCCGACCAGCAGCGGGCCCTCCGAGGGATACCAGGAGGGGAAGTACTCGACAGAGCCCACCACCTTCACGTCAAGCTTGCATTCCTTGCCCAGTACTACGGCATCAACGCGCAACCGATCGCCCACCCGCAGGCCGTACTCGGCCATGCTCTGCCGCGAAACCAACACGCCATCATCTGCAAGGGCAAGCGCGTTCATCAGCGCACCGAGGCTGGTCGGGGAAAAGTCGTGCCGCCAGTAGGCCACTTGTGGAAACTCGGTGCGATCAATACCGATAAGAACGCCGGTGGGCTTGCTGCCGCCCAGATAGATTGAGGCCGGGTAGCGGCCCACACGCGTGGCAGCTACC
>ENA-ORXB01001746-ORXB01001746.1-sediment-metagenome-genome-assembly--contig:-NODE-1746-length-22827-cov-5.210242_pt1 | contig 22827 bp, 17 predicted proteins | sample MGYA00237863_ERZ511475 | MGnify/ENA primary metagenome ERZ511475 (study PRJEB26305, sample SAMN06343858) | sediment metagenome | isolation source: hot spring sediment | place: Canada: British Columbia... | reverse complement strand
GACAATGTCCACGTGCAAAACACCATGCAATTGGCGGAAGCCCTGCAAAAGGCCAATAAGCCGTTCGAGATGATGCTTTATCCCTCCGCCCGCCACGGCATCCGCGGACAGCATTACCTGCGCGTTCAACTGGACTTCATCCGCCGCTCTTTGGGAGTGAACCCGTGACGCCGACCGCTCCAAATTTAGTCAGAAAACCATTTGTTTTTCCGGCGGACGCCTCTATATTCCCCAAGAGGACCCCTGCTGTGGCGTGCGCGGACCACAACACCACCCCAGGGACTTCGCGAGTTGGCAGAGCTATCACCGACCCGATTGAACCAACGCAGGCGCGGTGACACCATCGGCTCGCCGCTGGGTCCTAGGTTTGGAGGAAATGGACAAGGCACCCGGAAGTGGCTTTTCCCCTGGAGGATGAATCATGAAGCATCGACTGGCGATGGTATGGGGCGCACTCCTGGTAAGCACCAGCGTTCTCAGTGCTCAGGAGTACTGGGTTTACATTGGGACCTACACGAGCGCCAAGGGCAGCAAGGGGATTTATCGGGCCAAGCTGGATGCGAGCACGGGCAAGCTCAGCGAACCGGAGCTGGCTGCCGAGGCGGGTAGTCCGTCATTCTTAGCAATTCATCCGAACAACAAGTTCCTCTACGCTGTGGGGGAAACGAGCGGCAAAGGCGGCGGAGCGGTGCGGGCCTTCGTCATCGATGCGAAAACCGGGGCCTTGACCCTGATCAACGAAAGCACCAGCGGCGGGGCGGGACCATGCCATCTCGTGGTCGACCCGAAGGGCCGCTTTCTGCTCGTGGCCAACTACGGCGGAGGAAGCACGGCCTTGTTCCGCCTGCGGGACGATGGCGGGCTGGGGGAACGCTTGGTCGTGCTTCAGCACCAAGGGAGCGGGCCGAATAAGGGGCGCCAGGAAGCCCCCCACGCCCACTGCACGGCCTTCAGCGCCGATGGACGATATGCCTTCAGCGTCGATCTGGGAATCGACCAGGTGAAGGTCTTTCGGCTCGACCCGGATTCCGGGACCATCGACGACGCCGCCATCGCGGACATCCGCCTGCCGGCGGGATGCGGTCCGCGCCACATCACCCTGGCAGCCGACGGCCAGTATGCCTACGTCAATGGCGAACTGGATTCCACCGTCCACACCGTCCGCCTGGACTTAGCCCAAGGGAAACACGAAGTCTTGCAATCCCTCTCGACTCTGCCGCAACCCGTCAAAGGAAATACCACCGCCGAATGCATCCTTTCTCCCGATGGCCGATTTGTGTATGTCTCGAATCGCGGCCACAACAGCATCGCCGTCTTCCGCGTCCGGCCGGATCGTACTCTGGAAGCGGTAGGCCACATCACCGGCGACATCAAAATCCCTCGCAATTTCAACATCGATCCCACCGGGAAGTGGCTGCTTATCGCTAGCCAGGATGGAGACAAAGTCGGCGTTTGGAGCCGGGATGCTACCACGGGGCTGGGCAAGGAAACAGGCCAGACGATCACCGTGAGCCGACCGGTGTGTATCAAGTTTGTGCCTGTCGCTCAATAATCTGGGAATCATTTGGAGCGGAGGTTCGGCCATCCGACCAGCACAAACTCCGTCTGGTACCGCGCCGGGAGAACGGTCCCCATTCCAGTCAGGCCGCCGCAGGATCAGGATCGCCGTACCAACAGGCCGATCCAAACCGACAAAGTCATCGCACCGGCGGGAAGGCGGCCCGGCTATCGCTGGCGTCGCTTTTGCAGATAGGCGGCCAGTTCATGCCCCAAATCGGCGTCCGTCCGCAGCAGGACGTAGTCGATCTCCAGCTCCCGGCAACAGGCTTGCAAAGCGGCTCGATGCTCCGCCACCGCCTTCAGGTAGCTCTCCCGAATGCTCACCGGATCGGTGAGGACATCCGGCAGACCTTCCAAACCCCGAAAGAGCGTCAAATGGCGGAAGGGGAAGTCCAGTTCCGCCGCATCGAGGACGTGGAACACGATAACTTCATGCTTCTGGAATACCAGATGCTGCAAGCCCTGGCGGATGGCCCCCACGTCATCAAGCAGATCGCTCAAGAGGAAGACGATCCCCCGGCGGCCGGTACGCGGCGCGAGCTGGTGCAAGGCCTGCCCGATGTTCGTGGTTTGCCGTCCAGGTCCTTGGGCTAGCACCCGGCAGATTTCGCGCAGGTGCGTCCGCTGACTAGAAGGTCTTAGTTCGGCCCCGGAGGAAGGGCCGCTCAGTGTCATCAGTCCGACACTGTCCGTCTGGGCCAGGATCATAGAACTGAGGGCCGCGGCGGCGATCGCGGCTGTGTCATACTTGCTGCGTTCCGCCGAGGCATAGCTCATCGACTCGCTGGCATCCACGAGCATCCAGGCGACCAGGTTAGTCTCCTGTTCGTATTGCTTGAGGTGGAAGCGTTCCGTGCGGCCGTAGACTTTCCAATCGATGTGTTTGAGGTCATCTCCGGGAACATAGGGGCGGTGCTGGGCAAACTCCACGGCGAATCCATGCCGGGGGCTGCGGTGCCGGCCCGCTAGCATTCCTTCCACGACCTGTCGGGCTTCCAGTTCTAGGCGTTCGATCCGCGCCAGGACTGCTGGATCGAGTTGTGACTGCTGTTGCGGGGTCATTGGATACGTTCCTGCGGATTTGGCCCGCGCGCCCCCTCATGGCTCCACCGCCGCCCTTGGCTAGGCGGTCCGGGCGGGGACATCGCGGAGTAGCCGCCGGATCAGATCATCCGGGGTGACATTGTCTGCCTTGGCCGCATAATTGGTGATGATGCGATGGCGCAACACGGGCAAGGCCACCGCCTGAATATCCTCGATGGCCACATGGTGCCGGCCGTAAAGCAGCGCCCGGCCTTTTGCCGCCAGGACGAGATTCTGACCCGCCCGCGGCCCAGCTCCCCAGGTGACATATTGCCGCACATACTCCGGCACCTCCCTCGGGGCGGCAGCGTTATCGTCCCAGGCGACAGGACGGGTCCAGCGGGTCAGCCGCAAGGCGTACCGTATCACGTAATCCGCCGCCGGTATCCGCCGGACTAAAGCCTGCATTTGGCCAATTTGCGAACCGGTGATGACTCGCTCGACCTGCGGTGTGGGGCCGCCTGTCGTCGTGGCAATCACGCGGAACTCGTCCTCCTCCGGCGGATAATCCACCACAATGGTGAACATAAAGCGATCCTGCTGGGCTTCGGGCAGCGGATAGGTCCCCTCCTGTTCGATGGGATTCTGGGTGGCCAGGACGAAGAAAGGATCGGGCAGTTTGTGACGTTCCCCGGCCACGGTGACCTGGCGCTCCTGCATGGCTTCCAGAAGGGCGGCCTGGGTTTTCGGCGGCGTGCGGTTGATCTCATCCGCCAGAATGACTTGGGCGAAGATCGGTCCTTTGACAAAGCGAAACACCCGCTGCCCGGTGCTGCGGTCTTCCTGGAGGATCTCCGTCCCCGTGATGTCGGAAGGCATCAAGTCCGGCGTGAATTGAATGCGGCTGAAGGACAGGTTCATGCAATCCGCCAGAGTACGGATCATCAACGTCTTGGCCAAACCAGGGACCCCAACGAGCAAGGCATGGCCTTGACCCAATAGGGCGATCAGGAGCAACTCCAGGACCTCCCGCTGGCCCACGATCACCTTGCCGCACTCATCCAGGATGCGCCGGCATAGCTCCCGCGCTTGCTCGGCGGCTGCCAATTCATCATCTAGCATCACGGTGGCCGCGTCGTCGTTCATACCTCGTGATCCTTGGATCGGGGATATCTCTTCGCCGGTGCTGCTCTTCGGGTCGCGGAAGTTCTCCTGCTATCCTACAATCCCGTAAAGCTGAGAAAACAGCGGGCACCCTGGCAGCAAGCGCCGGGAGTCGGAGCGGGGCATCCCAGCGGTTCGGTCCAATGAGGGGGACTCCGGTCCGGGTGGCGGCCTCCGATCAGGGAGGGAGGCTTAAGCGCAAGCGCTCCGAGATGCAGCCCACAAGATGCTGCGGAGTCACGGCAATAAGGATGCCATCCACCATCAGGTAGTTGGCCAGTGGCAATTGGTCCGATACAGGATCGAAGGAGGGGGTACCGTCCTCGTGGCGGAGGGCCAGCATTCCCGCACGCGTGGGGTAAAGAAGGTGGTGCAGAGTCACCAGACTGAGGGCGGACTCCGCGGCAGCATCCCGCAGCGGAACGAACCATCCCCCCTCGGAGCGCCGGGGAGAGCCGGTTTGCACGTTGACGGCCATTAGAGCCGGCAGGGGGCGGCGCACCGTGGCGAAAACGTGGCGGGCCGTGACGGCGTGCAGCAGGACGCCTTCCAGACCCCGGAGCTGCCAGAGCAAGCGGCCATCGTGAGCATCCAGGGCGAAGATGCCGTCACTATCCGTCGGAGCCACGAAGACCCGGCCATCGTCGTAAATCGCCGGCGCCGGTTGAGCCAGGGTATCTTGACTGGTACTGCGAGAAGCTCGCGGATAGCGAAACGCCCACAAGCGCTGGCCCGTCGCAGCATCCAGGGCCATCACGACGCCGCTATTCGTGTTGAAGACAATACGGCCATCGGCCCAGGTGAGCAATTCCAAGCGGGTCCGCCCCGCGGAGAGGGGCAACCATGGACTGATGCTGACCTCCGCCTGCCACCGGAGAGCCGGAGGGTTGGCCGCATCGGCCGGATCATAGCACGCGACTCCGTGATGGAGCCGCCCTCCCTCGAAGCGGCCATAGGCGGCCCAGAGTTTGCGTCCGACGACCAGCGGCGCCCCTTCCCAGAACGCGTTGGGAATCGGAGGAGCCAGCCGCCAGCGTTCCTGCAATGTTACGCCGTTTTTCTCGTGGCGTTGGATTTGGACATGCACCAACCGGCCTGTCCAGCCACGATCGCCACGTGCCCCTGCCGGACGAAGGAGAGGAAGGCCGGCGCGCAGGTACAGTCCGTCTCCTTCCAGGGTCAAGGTCGGGCATGCCAGGGTGCCAGGGGGCCAGACTTCTCGCGCCAAGGGCGGTGGAGCCAACAACTCCAGGGTGGCGTGGGGACGCCCGCTAATGGCATCGAAGGCATAAAGACGGAAACCATCCGTCAGAAAAATGCACTTCTCGGCAGCCACGGGATGCGGCCAGGGCTGGCGGAATCCGGCAAGTTCCCCCTCAGCGGGCAGGCGCGGGACGAGAGATAACTCCCGGCGCCAGGCGGGCCGGGTTTCTCCCGGTCGATAGCTCAGGGCTAAAGTGGGGTTGCGCGTGGGCCGGCTGCCAAAGGTGCTCCAACTCCGCCCCACATTCCCAGCGCGCGGATAATGGGGCGGCTGCCGCAAAAGTTCCGCGAGAACTTCGTGGTACACCCCTTCTTGACCCGCCAATCGGCCCCGTGCCTGGGGATACTGCTGACGCAAACGTTCGTAGTGTTCGCGGGCTTGGCGGACTTCCCCCTCCAGCCACAGTGCCAACCCTTGCCGGGCCATCGCTTGCGCTACCAAGTCCGCATTCTGGCTTAGCCGCACATCCGGATGGGTCCATTCCGCAGTTCCTTCCGGCTGCAAATGTTCCCAGAGTGCCCGTGCCGCTGCCGCCTCGCCTCGTTCCAAAAGGGCATCGCCCGAAAGCAACAGTGCTTGCACCGCAGGTCGGGATAACCCATACCGTTCGACGACGCGGCGCAACCCGTGTTCCTCCCCTTGCTGGCGGGCGCGGGCCAGCATCTGCTCGGCTAAAGGATCGACCCGCAAGCGATAAGTCTGGAGTTGCTGGGGTGAAAGCCGGCTCAACAAAACTTGTCCCCAATACCTTGCCGGGACATAGCGATGGGCGTCCACCTGGATCAGGACCTCGCCGTCTTCTTCCATCCAGCGGAGGACTTCATCGACAGCTTCTGCGTCCGGCAGGCGACGCAGGCGCTCCTCCAATTCCGCAAAACGCTTGCGGGTCTGATCCGACGCTCCGGCCACCTGCACCGCCTCTGCGGATGCACCCCCCGGATTTTGATTCCCGAACGAGACCGGCCACCAGGCCAGGAGCGCCATCGCCATCCCGACTGTGACCCTGCGCATGAACACCTCCTACCCTGTCGGACATTTTCCGCTACCTTTCCATTCTTGACAAAACTCCGCGGAATACAAGAATCAGCAGGGGAGGGATAGGCAAAACCTCCGGCATCCACACTCTGAGTTGACAGAGACAATGGCACGAGATTTCTCTTGGCTAAAACACGCGGGCGTCGTCCTGGTCATCGGGCTGACAGCCGGGTGTAGCTCCTCCACGGACTCGTTGTCGATTGGGGAACCGCGCTCCGCTGGAAATGAGGCGGTGGAGCATTATCCGCTCCGCACGGATTGGCTGGTGGTAGGGAAAACGGGTCTGGATGGCGCGCCTAAGCGTTGGCCGACACCGGGATTTTCCCCTCTCAAGAGCGCTCAGTTTCCGCAATTGACTCCCGACCGCGATTTGGCGGAGGACATCCGCGCCCAGCTAGGACGGAACGTGCTGGACCCCGCCAATCTCACAGCCACTCAGCTCCGGCGTCTGTCCCACCTCATGGATAGCTACTTTGGCACTCCTGTTCAGCCTAGGGTCCGACTTCCTGATTGGCCCAGTTGGGTACTCATCACCCAAACACGCCCGGACCCGCAGAAAGGGGTATTTGCAAATCTGGCCAGCATCCATGCACGGTTGCAGAGTTGGGCAGGGGCGGAGCGTCAGCAGGCACGGCAGCAGTGGGAGCAGGTCCGGCATGTCTGGCAGGACCTGCGTCTGGATGATCAAATCTTGGCCCGCGGTTCCGTTTTGTACCGCCGCTGGTGCCTCGTGTGTCATGGTCCCACGGGAGCAGGGGATGGCCGGCAGGCCGTCGCGCAAGCAGCTCCGCCACGGGATTACCGCCAGGGCATCTTCAAATTCATCACCGCCTCTCCGCCCCCGGACTTGCCCCGTGTCGGCCGAGGAGCGGCGGGCAAACCCCTCCGCAGCGACCTGGTCCGCATCCTCCGCCGCGGTGTCGACGGCTCCATGATGCCCGCCTTCCCGCATCTTCGAGACGATGAAATTGATGATCTCGTCAGCTATGTCATCCACTTGAGCATTCGCGGGGAAACAGAGTTTGCTACGATGGCCAAAGCCATGCAACCGACGGAGGAAGACCCGGATTTTGAAGGGCCGGAACTCGATGCCCTCTTCGTCAAGAACCTGGCGGATGTTCTGTATAACTGGGGCGTCGCCGCTCAATACCCGATACCCATCCCACCGCACCATATCCGGAACGAAGACGACCGGCTTCTCTCCGCCCTGCGGGGATACAAGCTGTACAACTCCGCCGAATATGGCTGCGCTTCCTGCCACGTCAAGTATGGCAGCGAACCGCAACTCAAATGGGACCTCTGGGGCGGCGTCGTACAACCCCGCAATCTGCTGCTCGGTGTTTACCGGGGCGGGCGGCAAGGCCACGACCTCTACGCGCGCATCTACGGAGGCATCTATCCCAGCGGCATGACTTCCTTCCGCAACACTCTAACCACGGGGCCTTCCTATCCCGACCGGCCCGATAAAATCTGGAACATCGTCCACTTCCTCCAAGCCCTTGCGGACCCCTACGACCGCGATCGGCTGCAAGACCCCCAACTCCTGGAACGGTTCAAAAGACAACTCCGCCAACAAGGCGACTTTTTCCTGGATGATCTGGCCCGCGTCACCATCGAACGCTGAAAACGAGATGCTCGCCGCCGAAGCCTGCAAACGATCTTTCCTCCTTCGATTCCTCCGGCTCACCAGCCCGCCGCTCTGAGCTTTGGGTTTTCCCGCATCGGCCCTCCGCCTGCCTGGCATCCCCCAGATGTTCAGACCTCCTCTTGCGAAGGTCTGGCCACAACGTGAAATGACGGCGGTTGCTTCCCTTTTACTACCATCCAAGCTGTTGCTTCCCCATGCTACCATCTAAGATGAGGGAAAGAGCTAGGATGTGGAAGAAGCAGGATACTTCTGCAACCGCGGTTGATTGTGGAGATAACTTTGTGATGCGACCGAGCAACAGGGGGAGAGGCAGCGGCCTTGGCGCGCTGGTCCTCATCGCCATGATGGGTTGCAATCCTGGTGCGGCACCCCCCCCGGCGTCTACGACTCCCGCGGGGAATTCCGGTACTTCGGCTCTGCCAGCGGGACCTCCGATTTTTGAGGATGCCACCGCCACGACCGGCATCGCTTTCACCTACCGCAACGGCGAAGAAGCCAACCACTATGCTATCATCGAATCGCTCGGCGGGGGGGTCGCCCTGCTCGACTACGACCAGGACGGACTGCTCGACATCTTCCTAACCGGTGGGGGATATTACGTCGGGACCAAGGTCCTTGGACATCCTTGCAAGCTGTATCGCAATCTCGGCCAATTCCGCTTTCAGGATGTGACCGCTCAAGTCGGCCTCGACGTCATCTCCTTCCCTTACAGCCACGGTGCCGCCGCCTTCGACTACGACCGCGATGGCTGGCCGGACCTGCTCATCACCGGATACAATCGCCTGGTGCTCCTGAAGAATGTAGCCGATGAAAAGAATGGCCGCCGGTTCATCGATGTCACATCTGCCGCCCGGTTGAATGACAACCTCTGGTCCACCTCCGCCGCCTGGGGCGACCTCGACGGCGATGGCTATCCCGAAATCTACGTCGCTCACTACGGCGATTGGGGATTCGAGACGAACCATCCCACGGATTGCACCTACGACGGGAAAACACGGGACGTTTGCCAGCCCCGGCGCTTCAAACCCCTGCCCCACACCCTCTACCGCAACAACCGGGATGGGACCTTCACGGACATTTCCGAGGCCTGCAAGATTCGCAAAGATGGCAAAGGGATCGGCGTTATCCTCGTTGATGTGAACAACGATGGCCGACCGGACATCTACGTGGCCAACGACACCGATGACAATCATCTGTACATCAACCGGAGCGAAGCCGGGCAGGTCCGCCTGGAAGAGGTCGGCCTGTTTGCGGGAGTGGCGCGAGACGATCGAGGCATCGCCAACGGGAGCATGGGTCTGGATGCTGCCGATTACAATCACTCCGGCTGGGCTTCGCTGATCGTCACCAACTACGAGAACGAATTGCCGGCGTTGTACAAGAACCGCAGCGATGCCAAGCAGATTCGCTTTTTGTACGACACCATGCCGAGCGGCTTGGCGGTCATCGGCGGCACCTATGTCAGTTGGGGCGTCGGGTTCTTCGACTTCGACTGGGATGGCTGGCAAGACCTGCTCATTGTCAGCGGGCATGCCATCCGTTTCCCGATCAAATTGGATCGCCGGCAAAAACCGCAGTTACTGCGGAACGTCCAGGGACGGTTCCGTGTTATCACCCCCCAAGGGGGCAGCTACTGTCAGCAGCCCCATAACGCGCGAGGTGCGGCCTTTGGAGATTTGGACAACGACGGGCGCATTGATGTCGTGATTAGCCATCTCAACGAGCCGGTGTCTGTGCTGCGCAATGTTTATTCCGCTCCGGATCATCACTGGCTGGGTCTGCACCTTCAGGGTGCCAAGCATGCCGACATCGTGGGGACACGTGTCGTCCTCGAAACGGCCCAGGGGAAGCAAACCGCCTTTGTCAAAGGGGGAGCCAGTTATGCGAGCACGAATGACCCCCGCTTGCTCTTCGGACTTGGGCCAACCACCACCATCCAGAACCTGACCATTTACTGGCCTTCGGGCACAATCCAGAAAGTCACGGGATTGGAAGCGGATGCTTATTGGGCCATCACCGAAGGCGAAAGTGCACCCCGGCGGCGACACTATCCCACCTCGACATCATCCGCCTCCACCGCCTCGCCTCACGAATCCCAGAAGAACGAACCCTCCCTGACAAAAACAAACCTTCCATGACTGCTGACGATGTCATCCGCCTGCTGCAACTGGAACCGCACCCCACAGAAGGGGGGTACTTTCGCGAAACGTATCGTTCGGCGCTGCAACTGCCGTCAAGCATCTTGCCCGCGCATAGCGGGAGCCGTTCCTTGTCCACCGCCATTTATTACTTGCTGCGTCCAGGCCAGGTTTCCGAACTCCATCTGTTGCCCAGCGATGAGATTTTTCACTTCTACCTGGGCCAACCTGTGGGCATGCTGCAATTGCATCCCGACGGCAGCGGCCGGGAAATCATCCTGGGACAGGACCTGAACGCTGGCCAACTGCCGCAGGTCGTCGTTCCCGCTGGTGTATGGCAAGGCAGCCGTTTGCTCTCGGATAGCGGTTTCGCTTTGCTCGGCTGCACCGTCGCTCCAGGTTTTGACTACGCCGACTATCGCCGAGGTTCCCGTGCTGAGTTGATCCAGCGCTGGCCCGCCTTTGCTCAGATTATCACACTGTTGACTCCCAACGGCTGATCCTCAGCGATCGCTCCCTTGCTGGAGAAGAAACGTTATTGCCAGAGGGAAACGTTGCCCTCAGCCCGTCAACGTTCCGGAGTCCCTTGGTCCGCCCAGCGACGCTCCAGTACGAGCCGATCGTACCACGAGGGGAAGAACCACGACTCCGGCCACAGGCCGAGCAAACGGCAGTACAAGGGTGCCAGCCAATCGGGCAGGAAGCGAGCCAAGACGGAGGGGCCTGTTTCACCGAGATAAATGAGATCGCCGGGTTGGAGGGGAACATTGTACAGCGTAGGCAAGCCGTAGAGTGCGGAACGGACATCGCAACGAAACACCTGCGGGCGCTGGCCCTGAGCCACTCCGGGACGGACGACATAAATCTGACCCAGTTGCGTGCCCGGCGGCAGCCCTGAAATCCGCTTGAGGAAATCCAGGACGGTTTCGGGACCCTGATAGGGCACGATACGGAGCCGACCGCGGATTGGGCCATGCACGAAGAGGTATTGGCCTCGCGGTTCCACCAATCGCAGTTGGACAGCATCCGGCGGAATCTGTACGGACTGTGCCAGCAGGTCTCGGCTTTCGCTGACCGTCAAGCCTTCCACGCGCGGTTCCGCGGGCAGCCCCAAGGGCAAGCGTCCATCCAGACTCACGGCCACCAAGGCATCCCACTGCGGTTGGGTGTCAAAGCGGACTTCCACCACGTCGCCACAGGCTAAGCGGTAGTGCGGATGCGGTTCGATGGCCCGGACCGCCTGCGGCGCTTCCAGCCCCGGCCTTGGACAAGTTTGCCGCAAGAGCTGCTGCTCCGTACAGCCACTTCCCAAGATAAGCCACGCCGACAATAGGCTAGCTGTGCAGAGCAAACCCCTCTGCGCTGGCGCAACTGTCCATCTTCTGCCTTCCGTACATAAGGACACATATCGTTTTTCGGCCAATGCAAGGCCACATCTTCAGCAGAATCGGCCCAGCTTAGCATCGGTCCACCTCAAACCCTGTAGCCTTCTCGGCTACTCGCCGCCCCCGCAGAGGAAAGAGGCGGAGTCAGATTCCCCGGACCGCCGGCGGGTCAGAGAGGTGGACCGGAACGCGGGCGCCGTTCCCGCCACAAGAGGGTTTGGTAGCAGCGGCGGATGGCTGTGGTGTGCCGGCGCCAGTCGTCCCAGAAGGACTCCAGCCGGGGATAACCCAGGCGTCGGGCCAAGCGGGTCAACTCCGCCGGGTCCTCCGGCAGTTCGTTGAGCGGCCGGTCCGTAACAATGCGCAATCGGGCCTCGACCAGGCGGAGGAAGGAGTAGCCGGCGCGCAGAACGGCCAGTTCGCCCTCCGCCATCAGCCGCTGTTCTTCGAGTGCATCCAAAGCATCCCAGACATTCGGCTGGAGGATAGACGGATATTGCGCGCCATGCTTCATTTGCAGCAACTGGACCAGGAATTCCACATCCGCCAGGCCGCCGGGCGCCCGCTTGAGGTTCCTCGGACTGGCGTTGATTTCCAATTTGCGCCGCATGGCTTCCCAAGCGTCCAGGCTCTCGGCGGTCCACGGACGGGCAAAGAGAGCTTCGCGCAGCAAGGCGTGCATTGCTTGGCACAAAGGCGGCGGACCCCGGAGAACCCGCGCGCGGGTCAGAGCTTGGCGTTCCCAGTCTTGGCAATCGGACTGAGCAAAGTAACGCCGGAACTCGGAAAGCGGCAAGACGAGCGCGCCGGATTTGCCAGTGGGCCGGAGGCGCATATCGACCGCATAAAGCCGGCCCCAGGGTCCCATCTGGCTCGCCCGGCGAATGATCGCCCGCACCAGTTCGGTGAAATACACAGAGTTGGCTTGCCCTTCGGTCGTTTGTCCCTCCGCTTCGTACAGGAGCAGCAAATCCAGATCGCTGTGGTAACTGATCTCCCGGCCGCCGAGCTTGCCCAATCCCAAAAGCACGTAAGCGCAAGGCTCCGCCGCACCCCGGTCAGGGTGCAGGGGAATCCCCCAGCGGCGCTGCATCTGGGGTTCCACCAAATCGATAATCTGCAAGAGGATCGTCTCGGCCAGATCCGAGAGGGCGGCTGTCGTCTGCCGGATGGTGGATCGTCCTAAGAGGTCGCTGACGCCGATGCGGAGCAATTCCTTGTCCTGGAAGCTGTGCAAGATCGGTTCAGGGTCATCGGCTCCGCGGCACAGCTCGGCCAATTCCGCTCGCAATTCCGCGGCAGTCCGTGGTTGATTCAGGACGAGACTATCCAGCAGCTCGTCGATCATTCCCGGATTATTGATCAGCAGGCCCGAAAGAAAGGGGCTGCTGGCACAAAGCTCGACGTAAAGCTGCAAGCAGGCGGGATGCTGGCTGAACAACTCCCAGAGGACGGCCTTGGCCCCCAGCGAGGCAGACACCCGTTCCAGTTGGGTCAAGGCGTCATCGGGATCGGGAGTATCTGCGACGGCGGCGAGCAGGCGGGGTGCAATGCTGGCGAGAAAGTGCCGACAGCGGCGGGAGGACAAAAAGGGTACGGACTCCCGCGCCAACTGCGTCAAGTTCAGATACGCACGGGGAATATCCCGGAACCGATAACGGCTCAGGACCGCCTGGATCATTTCCACTTCGGGTTCGGGGTCGAGGATCAGATCGCTTTCCGGCTCGGCTTTATCCCCCGCGTCGGCGAAAGTCTGATGCAATAGGTGATTGAGAATGGTGCGGGTCAAACTTGTCTTGTCCTGCAAATCTTTGAGAAAGCGATCGAGAGGATCGACGAGGAGAGCGGAGGTATTGAGCGAGGGGAGGGGAGGCTCTTCGTCGAGGGGTGAGCGCCGTTGCGGCGCATGACCGGCTTCGGTCGGTGAAAGGGTGCGTGAGCCTGAGAGTGTGAGCGATCCCAGTGAACGATGGGGTGAGGCGGCATATCCCAGGCGTAGGGCCAATTGCCGCAAGCGCTCGGTATCGGCGGGCAAGGTGTGGGTTTGCAGGTCGCAGAGCAACTGAAGGCGATGTTCGGTGGTGCGGAGGAAGCGGTAGGCGTCGGCGAGCAAATAGGTCTCCTGGGGAGTGAGGCAGCCCGCGATTTCCAGGGCTTCCAGAGCCAGGAGGGTGTTGCGCTGTCGGACGGCGGGCAAGTCTCCGCCATTGAGCAACTGGAGGAACTGCACCGTGTATTCGATGTCCCGGATGCCTCCTGGCCCATGCTTAATATCTCTGGGAAAATCTCCTTCCCCCCGGCGGCGTGCTGCCCGTTCCTCCATGCGGCGCTTGAGGGCTTTGACCTCGTTGATCTCCGCGAAACTGAGATATTGCCGATAAACAAACGGCTCCAGGGCGGCCTGGACCTCCCGGCCCAAGGCGGCATCGCCAGCCACCGGGCGGAGTTTGATCAATGCCTGGCGCTCCCACGTCCGCCCCATCGTGTCGTAATAATGCAGAGTGCTTCGCAGGCTCCGCGCCAAAGGACCGCGTTGCCCCTCTGGACGCAAGCGCAGATCGACACGATAAGCGACACCCTCCTCGGTATGACTCGACACGAGGCGCACCAACTCGGCGACAATCCGGGAAAAACACTCGCTGTTCGTGATCCCCGGCCGGCGCCCGCTTGTGGTTCCCTCATGGTCATACACCACGATCAGGTCAATGTCGCTGGAGTAATTCAGCTCTTCTCCGCCGAGTTTTCCCAGGGCCAATACGGCCAGCCGGGCCGGAGAGCCGTCCGGAGCGGTTGGAACGCCGAAACGTGCGGTGATCGTGCGGTAGGCATGCTGCAAGGCGGCTGCGATCAAGGCCTCGGCCACGCGCGACAGTTCCCGCGTGATCTCTTCCAGGGAACGCTGGCGGATGATGTCGTTGATCCCAATCCGCAGCAGATGGCGGTGGCGGAAGCGGCGAAGAGCCTGTAACACGGAGACATCATCTGGGGCCAAGCGAATTTCACTTTGCAGCTCGGCGAGAAGTTCTGCGGTGGTAGGGACACTGCGGGGGGGATGGCGGACCACCTCTAGCCATTCGGGATAGCGGGCGAGGGTGTCAGCAAAAAACTGGGACACTCCGAGGAGTTGCACCAGGATTTCCAATCCTTTCCCACGTCCTTCGAGGAGGTGTGCCCAGCGCTCCTGCATGCCCGGCCGGCTGGCCAAGCGCTCCAGGTGATTCAACGCCATGTCCGCGTCGGGGCAGTGAGGCAGGAAACGCCGCAAGAGAGCACAGAGTTGCGGCCAGTGTTCCTCTCCAAGGTGGTGGGCCAATCCCGCAAGGTTCCGCCGGCCCCGTTCCGGGTCGCGGAGGAATTTCAAAAGTACCTCGTCTGCCGCGCTTGGCATGACAACTCAGTATCCGTGAAAGGGATGTGCTCGTGAAGACCCCCGGCCCTTCACGTCATTGGCTCATGAGCTAACGGAACCTGCTCCGCTGATTCGGCCCAATTCCTGTCGATACAGTTCATAGTCCCGCGCACCGAAGGTGCAGAAAATGAGGCGCTCGCAGGCGTCGTGCCGCTCCAATTCTTCCAGAACAGTGCGTACAGCGATCGGGCAGGCTTCTTCGGGCGGATAACCGTAAGCTCCGGTACTGATCGCCGGAAAAGCAATCGAGCGTAAGCCATGCTGCCGTAACAAAGCGAGGGAGTTGCGATAGCAGGCGGCCAGGCGCTCGGCTGCTTCCGCCGGCGTCCACTCACGGTACACCGGCCCCACGGTGTGGATGACATAGCGGGCCGGGAGTTGTCCGCCGCCGGTGATCACAGCCTCGCCCGCGGCCAAGGGCCGCCCGCCCCGCTGCTCCATGATCTGTCGGCATTCCTGAAGGATGGTTGGCCCGCCGGCACGATGGATCGCTCCGTCCACCCCGCCCCCGCCCGCCAGCCACGGATTGGCGGCGTTCACAATCGCGTCCACCGCCAACTGCGTGATGTCGCCTTGCACAACCTCCACGCGGCACCCATTCCTGGTCAACTCTGTTGCCACCATGCTTCTCTCCTCACTCCCGCTGACTTTGCCTGGGCGGATGTGGGTACAATGTCATCCCCACCCAAATGCCCTAGATGAAACTCCCAGGACGCTGCCCACTTTAGCTCACCTTCCACCTCGGCTCACTTTCATTATGGTGTGTCTCTCTCTCAGAGGGCAATCATTCCCGCTGCCAGAGGATGAACCAGATTTGTCAGGTGGCTAAGACGGATATGCCAGCGGAATCACCAGACAAGCATGCCGCGGAGCCTCCAGATAAGGAGGGGCCTTAAAGGCTGGAGAAAGAGTTCCTCCGGCGTGCCCTGAGTATGTCAAAGCCAGAGCAACTTCCAGCGCGAGAGTGGATGAGCCATTCTGATGGCGGGCGGCGTTCATCGAACTGTTGGACTGATGAGGATAACGGAGGCGGGATTTAGGGGTTGAGTGGCAGCCAACCCTCGCGCAGGCGGCCTTCGCGGATGACGTAGTATTTCAAGGGAAGGAAGGCGGCGAAGTCTTTGTGCTGCAACACGAAGGCGATGTTATCGTGGTTAAGGATTTCCCAGGTGTGCAAACCGACGAGGATATCGCCCCGTTGCAGGCCGGCAATGGCAGCGGCGCTTTGCGGCGCCACCTCGCTGATGAGCATGCCGCCGCGTAGCTGCGGATTGGCCCGGCTGACGGCATCCGCTCCGACCGCGATGAGCCGCAGGCCTAACTTCCGCCACACCAACTCCGCCGAGCCTGCGGGCACCACTCGCGCAGGTCCCAGGGGCAACACGGCTTCGACCGCCTCATTCCCACGCCGGAGCTTGACCGAAACCGCTGCTGTGCCGCCGAGATCGAGGAGGGCACGCTCCAGGTCCATCGAGGTGAAAACCGTCACATCCCCGATTTTCTCAACGACGTCACCCACTTTGGCTACACTCTGGGCAGCGGAGGACCCCGCCTCGATGGCTTCGATGACGACCTTGCGGCGGACGGGACTGTCCAATTCTTCCCGCTCTGCGACATCCCGCACGACCCAACCGTGCCGCCACGCCCGGCGGCGCGCCAGCATCTCGGCTGTCCGTCCGATGACCTGATCCACGGGCAACGCAAAACCGATATTTTGGGCACCCGCGCGAATGGCGACATTCACTCCGACTACCTCTCCCAGCAGATTCAGAAGCGGTCCGCCGGAGTTGCCCGGATTGATCGGAGCGCTCGTTTGGATCAAGCCCCGATATCCCATCTCCTTGTTCAAAGTGACATCGCGTCCCTTGTAGGAGACGCGGCCATCGGTGATAGAGTGCTCATAGCCATAGGCATTGCCGATCGCAATGACGGCTTCACCCACCATGAGGTCGGCAGAGGTTCCCCAAACGAGTAGCGGCAGGGGTTTCTGGGGATCGATCTTGATGATCGCCAGGTCAGCTTCCTTATCCACGGCGAAGATGCGGGCCGAGTAGCCGCTGCCATCGCACAAGCGGACCCGCAGGGTCTGCACATCATCCACCACGTGAAAATTGGTCAGGATGTAACCCCGCGGATCGAGGACAATTCCCGTACCCATGCCATTGACCCGCTGGGGCTGAACGTGCAAACGGAAGGGGTCCTCCCCCGCCGGCACTACTGTCCGCTCACTGTGAATGTTGACGACGGCGCCTTTCACTTTCTCGTAAACGGCCACCACTGGGTCGCGGCGTTGGCTGTACAGCCGTGTGCCATCCCGGCGTTTCGGGCCGCTGTTCGATGCTTCTTCCCCCCGCAGAGAAACTCCGTCCCCTCCCAGCACGACCCCCAGCACCAGCAGCGTCCCTACCCCGCGAAGCAATCCCGTGTCCGTTCGGCTCAGGCTTCCTCGTCGGCTGGTGCTCACCGTTGAGTCCCCCCATCTCGGTGCGATGATATCCTCTGCGACGGTTTCTAATCCGCTGCCTTTCAAGTCTGCGGCTCTCCAGCAGGCTAGCATCACTCAAGTCGGTCCGCGGGCGGGAAAAGCTCCATCGCCAGGGATTTCCCGAGAATCTGGCAGAGCGGAAATGCATGCAGTTACACCAGCAAAGCCAACGGCAACGGCTGGTACGATTGGCCATTTTGCACGATCGTAACGAACGGATGGACGATACCAGGCTCCGGCCCCGACTCTTCGGAATGCCGGGTCGAAAAGAGGCGGCTTTGGAGGGTGAATATCATAGCCGTTGAGGACGGCGAGCCGATACATCCGTCGATCTACGGGAGCTTGATTTATGAAACGAACGCCTCGGATGGAACAACTGGAAGACTTACTCCGTCAGGACCCGGATGATCCCTTCCTTCGCTACGGTTTAGCTCTCGAACATGCATCAGTCGGGGATGACGAAACGTGCGTTCGGCTGCTGTTGGAATTGATCGCCCGGCCAGCAGGCCCGCCCTACATTCCCGCTTACTTGCAAGCAGGCCAGGTTTTGATCCGCCTCGCACGCTATGAGGAAGCCCGTGAGGTGTTGCGTCAAGGGATTGAAGCGGCCCAAGCAACCGGTGATCTCCATGCGGCGGGAGAAATGCAAGGATTCCTCGACAGCATTAGCTAAGGCCTGAATTGTAGCCGCAGAGTCACTCAAAACCGCTTACTCGCAGCGTCAAAACTCTTCCATCTGCCGCGGTGGAGGGCTGTAGCCACCAGAACGGCATCGGCACCGGCAGCTATCAGCTCTTGAGCGTCTTGCGGATTCCGCACTCCGCCCCCGGCTACGATTTCCATGTCCGGCCAGCGCAGCCGAATGGACCGTACCAGAGCGCTAATTTCCTCGACCCCGCTTTCCGTTCCCACCCGCGCAACATCGATGACGACCAAAGCCTGATAACCGATAGCGCGAACTTGGTCCACCAGGGCGAGGACCGCCTCCGGACCGGGAACATCCCACCTCTGATACCCCTCCGCCAGTTGAGCCTGCCGCAAATCAAGGGAGAACAGCGGCCGCCGCGCCTGCCATCGCCGGAGCCACAGCGCGTGTTCCTCAGCGGACCAGGCCGCCTCCAGGGGCAACACCGGCCGCACGTTTGAGGGCAACTCCTGGCTCAACTGCCGCCCGCGGTCCAGGAGGATTTCACACTCCCGCAGCTCGTGGAGTAATTCCGTCACCGCGTCACCAGGAGCTTCACCCAAGAGGGCATCCAGATCGGCCACGTACAGCCGGGTTGAACCCGCTGTTTGAAGCAGATTGACAGCGGTTTGCTTCAAAGTTTGACCGATCAACAGGGACCGCAGAGGACGATAAAATTGCCTCTCACCCGCCCGTGCATGGACGACTTCACCGCGTCGAATGTCCAGGACCGGAATGAGCCGTTCTGGCGTCATCATGGCCGCCCCCCCTGCTCGCTGCGGACGATGACAGGAGTAACCCCGCTGGTCCTTCTTGGAAAACCCCAGGTCGGGAAACAACGGCGTATTCGGCCATGCAAGGCCAGCCCCCAGTCGGGGGAGAATGCCCTTCGCAACGGCCTGGGAAAACATCGGGAGCAATGCGGAACGTTCTATCAACGGCGACACAAAAATTGATGGCAGGGCGGAACGTCCTAGCAACGGCGGCCCAGGGAACGTGGTGGGGTATGCCATAGCAGCCGGCGGGAAAAGCGAGGGGTTGGCCAAATCGGCAAAAAGTATTATATTACCAGTCTTCGGCCCCTGAAAAATGGGAGTGGGGCGTATCTGGGTTTGTTACGGAGGGTTGGCCTCGTCATGCCACCAATGTGCGTGAGGGTTGCCGAATCCCCGGAGGAGGCGCCGTGACTACTGCATTGAGCACGATCGTAGATGTCAAAGCTCTGCTGGACGCCGGGGTCCATTATGGGCACCGCGCCAGTCGCTGGAACCCCAAAATGCGGCCGTACATCTACGGCAAGCGGAATGGCATACACATCATTGACCTGCGCGAAACAGCACGGGGTCTGTTGCGAGCGTACAAGTACCTGGTTCGCGTCGTCAGCCATGGCGGTGTCGTGCTATTTGTCGGGACGAAACGGCAGGCCAAGGAGATCATCGAACGCGAAGCCCAGCGCTGCGGCATGCCGTATGTCAGTGAACGTTGGCTCGGCGGCACCTTGACCAACAACCGCACGATCCGCGCCCGCGTCAAACGCCTTCAGGAACTGGAAGCGATGTGGCTCCCCGCCGGTGTCAATCCCAACAAAGAAGACCTCAATGCCTACATCGAAAAGATGATGACGGAAACCGGCAAACTCGATCCGGCGAAGGCGCCCGAAAGTGCCGATATTCGCACGCACTCCAAGAAAATGATCGCGCAACTGAGCCGGGAATTACTCAAGATCCGCCGCAACCTCAAGGGCATCCGCGACATGGTCAAGCTGCCGGAAGCCCTGGTCATCGTGGACCCGAAAAAAGAGCACAACGCGGTCCGCGAAGCCCGGCGCATGGGCATCCCCACCATCGCCTTGATCGACACCGACAGCGACCCCGATGAGGTCGATCTGCCGATCCCCGGCAATGACGACAGCATCCGCTCGATCGAGATTATCATCTCCAAACTGGCCGACGCCTGCTTAGAAGGGGCCGCCGCCTTGCCTCCGGAACAACGGGCCATGATCAAGCCCCGTCCCAGCCGCGCCAGCAGTGTGGTGCCTGCTTCTGCCACAACTTCCGGCAACGGCAACCACAGTGCACGGGACGCTGCCGCCGAAGCAGCTACGGCTACACATTCCGCATCCGCCCCGACGGCCTGAGGATTTTGACTGAGGAGACTCACAACCATGAGCACACCCATTACGCCACAACTGGTCAAACAACTGCGCGATCGCACCGACCAGCCTATGGGCTTATGCAAGCAAGCCCTCGAGCAGAGCGGCGGCGACATCGACAAAGCCATCGAGTGGCTGCGGGCCCAGAATGCCAAAATGGGCGTCAAACGCGAAGGCAGCGAGACCGCGGAAGGCCGCATCGGCTTGTTCTATGACAACACCCAGCGCATCGCCGCTATCGTCGAGGTGCGTTGCGAAACCGCCCCTTCCGCGAAAAGCGACCCCTTCATCGCCTTGGTCAATGATTTGGCCCGGCACATCGCCTCCAGCCAGGCGGCCGATGTTCCCGCTCTTCTGGCGGAACGTTACGACGCCCGCGGCACGGTCCAGGATCGCCTCAACGACACCATAGGAGTCATCCGCGAAAAAATGGTCATCCACCGCTTCGCCCGCCTCCAGGGCGGAATCTACGGCGGCTATGTCCACTTCGACGGAACCGTGGGAACACTCGTCGAATGCCAAGGGAGCGGACCCAATGACGAACTGCTCCGCGACGTGGCCGCTCACATCACCGCCATGAACCCTCCCTACCGCACTCCCTCTGATGTGCCCGCTGAGGTGATCGAAAAGGAAAAGGCCCTGATCCGGGCGGAAATCGAAGCCGACCCCAAAAACGCGGGCAAACCGGCGAACATCCTGGACAAAATCGCGGAAGGCAAGCTAAAAACTCGCTTGGCGGAGCTTGTCCTGAGCGAGCAGACCATGGCCAACGCCCAAAAATACCCCAACTTGACCGTCAGTGCTGCCCTGAAGAGAGCGGGACTGGAATTGACCCGGTTCGTCCGCTACAAAGTCGGTGCGATTAGCCTGGTGTGATCATATGATCAGCCGGACGGGAATGCTGATTTCCCTGATTTATCCACGATGACCCGACCTTCGACACGATGGGACCTGGGATATTGAGGAGGATTTGACCCATATGCCCCACACACAAAGTGCCTGGAAACGCATGCGGCAGAATGAGCGGCGTCGACGTCGCAACCGCGCTTGGTATAAACGCATCAAAAAACAGCGCCGGGCCGCTGCGGAAGCCATTGCCGCCAAGGATTCCCAGCAGATCCAAGAGCAGTGGCGATTGACCCAACAACTGCTGGATCGCGCCGCCGACAAAGGGTACATTCACCCCAACAAGGCGGCACGGTTGAAGTCCCGCCTGATCCGCAAAATCCGAGCCGCTCAAAAAGCGTCAGCCTCCACGGGCCAGAGCTAGCCCCTTGGGCGGTTCTTCGGCCTTGGGCCACCCCTCCACGAGACGAGACGCCTTGGTAGGACTGGGAGGATTCCGGCGAGAGTCACCGGACCGAATCCAGTACCGGCGGCGCAAGGTGTTTGCCTCGGCCTGCCCTGCCAGTCCTTACAGGGCGAACGGCTAGAAGACGGCTAGAAGACGGCGGCTTCAGAGTTGGCCTACCGTTCGCAGAGAATCTGCCGCACCTCTGCCAGGGAAACATGATCTACCAAGCCGACTTCGCCGAGACATCGCGGAAGGACGAAGCGGAGGCGTCCTGCGGTGGCTTTTTTGTCCCGTTGCATGGCTGCTAGCAGGGCTTCCACGTCCCAATGAGGCAGCGGGCGGATGGGCAAATCCAATGCTCGGAGAAGCTGCTCTTGGCGTGACGGCAGGCTGTCATCTTCGAGATAGCCGATGCGCTGCGCCAAACGGACGGCACACATCATCCCGGCTGCCACCGCCTCGCCGTGCAACCAATGGTCCGCCGCTCCCACAATTTCAAAGGCATGCCCGAAGGTATGGCCGTAGTTGAGGATGGCCCGTAGGCCCGTCTCCTCGTATTCATCCTGTTCCACCACCTCGGCCTTGATGCGGCAGCAGCGGGCGATGATGGAGGGCAAGAGGGAAGCGTGGCCAGTCCGCAAAGCCGGAGCATGACGTTCCAAAATCTCGAATAACTCAGCGTCCCGGATCACGCCGTATTTGATCACTTCCGCCAGGCCGCTGCGGTATTCCCGCCCCGGCAAGGTTGCCAAGTAGTCCGTATCGATCCACACTCCCTTCGGCTGATGGAAAGCGCCGATGAGATTCTTGCCGCGGGGATGATTGATCGCGGTCCTCCCGCCGACGGAGGAATCGACCATCGCCAATAAGGTCGTCGGGACCATGATCAACGGCAGGCCGCGATTGTAAGTCGCCGCGGCAAAACCGGCCAAGTCCCCGATCACTCCGCCTCCCACTGCAATCACCGGCGTGCGCCGGTCGGCTTTAAGTTCGTAAAGGGCATCGTAGAGACGAGCGAGTTGTTCGAGGGATTTGGACTGTTCCCCCGCGGGAACTACCGCCAGCATGGTCCGAAAGCCTGCTTCCCCCAGCGGGACGGTCAAAGGGTCGGCCAACGGACGGGTGTGCTCGTCAGCGACGAGCAAGGCGGTCTGGGATTGCGGCAAAAGTGTTCGCACAAAGAGGCCGAACCGGGCGGTCATACCACGCCCCAAAATGATGTCATACGACCGCGGACCCAAGCGAACCGTTACGCGATCTTCTGCTGATTCACCGGAGGGAACAGGAGTCATGAGGCGTTACCTGGGGAGCCGTCGAGGCAGAGGCCATGCGGAGGCAACAAAGAAGCCGAAAGGCAGAGCGTGCTCCTGGACAGGAACACTGCGGAAAATTGATGCCCCGCCTTGCCTAGATTAGCATATCAGGCATGGCCAGGAGGGGAGTGTGGTTCTTCGATCCCAGCAGTCCGGAATTCCCCAAGCGGAATGCGGCTTGGCGGGAGTTCTGGCGTGCTCCGCTCATGCCAGTCGCCGGGAGTGCGACTGTCGGCCTGCTGGCCTCCCGCTATCTTCATGTCCCGCCGTGG
>ENA-ORXB01001741-ORXB01001741.1-sediment-metagenome-genome-assembly--contig:-NODE-1741-length-22883-cov-4.366088_pt1 | contig 22883 bp, 19 predicted proteins | sample MGYA00237863_ERZ511475 | MGnify/ENA primary metagenome ERZ511475 (study PRJEB26305, sample SAMN06343858) | sediment metagenome | isolation source: hot spring sediment | place: Canada: British Columbia... | reverse complement strand
TTGGGCACCTCCTTCTTTTGCTTTTTGCTTTACAAGCAAATTATAGGGGGTGTCCACTATGTTTCTGAACCTGGGCAGCATGTTTGTATTTTTCCGCGAGGGCATTGAACCTTTCCCCAACGCCCTGACACGTTTGCCGTTTTCCGCTCATCCTGCATTCCGCCCTCATGTCCCATCCGCGTCCTTCGGGTAACGACCCTTACGCAATTTTTACAACCCGGCAGTGACAATACAGTGACAAAACTAACTGCCGGTCTTTAGTCGATGCCTCAAGCCGCTTTCCATGTTGAGTTGAGACTATTGTTTCCCCGGGGAGGTTCCGCTCCGGTGGTACATGAGGCGCTTGGAGAGGAGTTGGGGTGTGACCGTCTCCTGACGTGAGCGTTGCGCTTTTGGCGCGGCGAAGCCGGCCTCGTCCTCCGGGTGACCGGCGGTTTAGGCCCGATTGGAAAGATATTCCTCGAGGCGGTTGACCCCCTCCGCCAGGTTGTCCAGGTGGTTGGCATAGCTGAAGCGGATATAGCCCTCCGCGCCGCTTCCGAAGTCGATGCCCGGCGTGGTGGCGACCTTGGTTTTTTCCAGGAGCTCCATGGCGAAGGCGTAGGAGTCGTCGGTGAACTTTTTGGCGTTGGCCAGGATGTAGAAGGCGCCGTGGGGTTCGACGGCCACCCCGAAGCCTATCTCCCGCAGCCGGGGCAGCAGGAAGCGGCGGCGGCGGTCATAGGTGCGCACCATGGCCTTCACCTCCTCGCCGGCCTGAGTGAGGGCGGCGATGCCCGCCCATTGCACGAAGGCGTTGGCCGAGATGAACAGGTTCTGTTGCATCTTCTGGATGGGCCTGATGAATTGCGGTGGGGCGATGAGGTAACCCAGCCTCCACCCGGTCATGGCGTAGAGCTTTGAGAAGCCGTTGATCACGAAGGCTTGGTCGGTGAACTCCAGGATAGTGTGTTCCTTCCTCTCGTAGACCAGGCCGTGGTAGATCTCGTCGCTCACCACGTAGAGGCCGTGTCCCGAAAAAGAAGCGATCTCCTCCAGCACCTCCGGCTCCAGGAGGTTCCCGGTTGGGTTGGAGGGCGAGTTGACCATGATGGCTTTGCTTCGGGGGTTGAGGCGCTTTTCTATGTCCCGGGGCCTGTACTGGAAGCCGTCCTCCTCGAAGACCGGCACCTCCACCGGTTTGCCGTCCACGAACTCCACGATATTGGGGTAGCAGGCGTAGCAGGGGTTGGAGAGGATCACCTCGTCCCCCGGGTCCAGGAGGGCCGCGAAGAGCAGGAGCATGGCCGGCGAGCTGCCGCTGGTCACCACGATGCGCTCGGGATCCACCTCCACATGGTATTTTTCGTAATAGTGTTCGGAGATGGCCTGGCGCAGCTCGGGGAGGCCTCTGCTGTCCGTGTAATGGGTCCTACCTTCCTGCATGGCCCGGTAGGCGGCCTCCTTCACGCAGTTCGGGGTATCGAAGTCGGGCTCTCCCACTTCCATGTGAATGACGTCGTGGCCCTCTCTTGCCATGCTCATGGCCCTCTCTAGGACCTCCATGACGATGAAGGGCGGTATGCGCTCTCCTCTTCCGGCGATCATTACGTTCCCCCTTTGGTTGTCACAATTATAGAAGAAGGGCTCGGACATGGCGAGATGCGGCGTGTCGCTTTCTTCTGGACGCCCGGGGCCTTGGGGTAACGGTCTCGCTCGGCGCGCATGGATCCTTACCGTGAAAAAGAGACCGCATGCGGCGCGTCCTCGCTCCGACCGACCCCATAGTTCCCCGGGCAGCGGGAGAGAAAAGACAAAGGCTTGCCTTAGCCTTTCCCGTAAGGACGCCCGGGGCCTTGGGGTAACGGTTTTCGAGCATCCCTTTTCCCAAGACCCAGAACCAAGGTCATCGCGAGGCCCCAGTGGCCGACGAAGCGACCTTTAAGTTAGCGGCACGCCTTCCCTCTCAGGCCGAAAAGTGGCAAAACCCTCCATCCTGACAGACGAGGATACGGCTATCGGGGGAGAGCAAGAAGGCGGCATATACGCGGTTTGTGGCTTCATATCCGGGACATCGCTAATATATATTTGGAATGACCGAATTATAAATATGGCTCTTCGCCATAAAGTGTGGATGATGCGCTTGGTATCGGATGTTCGACGGCATGCCGGAACCTTAACTACCGGGTATTTTCGGTCAGCGGTAAAACCAGCCATCATCTCTGTCCACACTTCCAGGAGAAGAAGCATAAATAATATGACGGCCCTCTAACTTGGAAGGGAGCAGCCATGGATCTGGAAAGCCTTCGCAGCCGCATAAAGGCGGACTTCGACGCCAAGAACGCCACCCGGGAGGAGGTCCTGAAGTTGTGCCGCTCCCTGGTCCAAACCTCCAGCTATATCATCAGATCCGTGCACCGCGGCGAACGGGAAGAGGCGCTTGGTTTGCTAGAGCAGGCCAAGAAGATTGCGGCCAGCATCGCCGAGATGACCCGCGACCACCCCGAGGTATACACGGCCGGGTTCGTTCACGATGCCCAGAAGGAATATGCCGAAGCCAGGGCCACCTACGCCCTCATAAACGGTGAGCCCCTGCCCGAGCCGGAGGCTTTGGGGGTGGAATACCCCGCCTACCTCAACGGCCTGGGTGAGGCGGTGGGGGAATTACGTCGCAGCATTCTCGACCTCATCCGCGAGGGGCACTTGGAACGAGGAGACGAGCTGCTTTCCCACATGGACGACATATATTACCTTTTGGTCTCATTCGACTACCCGGACGCCATAACCGGCGGGTTGCGGCGCACCACGGACATGGCTCGGGCGATCATGGAGCGCACCCGGGGGGACCTAACCACCGCCATCAGGCAGAGCAAGCTCAAGAAGGCCATCTTTGAGCTGGAGGAGAACCTGAAGCAGTCACGGCCGGGAACGGCTTGAGCAAGGCCTTTACCTGTGCGGTGGCGCACACCGTGTGTGAAGCTCCATTACTCTTTCCCTCATCCGAGCAGCGCCTCCAGGCTGGATTAGAGCCAAATCAGGTGAAAGGTGGATAAGAGGCAGTTCGGGCAAGTCGTCGGCTGGAATATCCTAGCAGACCGGTTTTAGGGCATAAACCGACCGCTTTTAAATTTGGTTCATCTCCCATGAGTGTGGGTAGGGTTTGAACCTTTGATGCGGCGCGCTTCAGAAAAAAGCGGGCAGTTAAGGTAATGGTGAACTGTCGAACGCCGCATGTCGGTCGCATTACCTACTTTTTTATGGCGAAGAGCATTAAATTCAAAATCATAGTAAAAGAGACGCTACTTGAAAAAGCCAGGCACCTTAAACTATATTATTCCCCTAGTTTTTTCTTTAGCGTATTCTCATTGGTTGGGCCGGTTGTGGGAGCCTTTTTATATAAACAGGAAACAAGGAATTAAGGAACTTACGTTTTAAGTGGCCGACTTGGAAAGGGAGTGAAACATGGAATACTGGGCCTTGGCTACCGGGGGGGCCGCCCTGGTCGGGCTGATCGTAGCACTGCTGTATGCCAAAATGGTGACCAAGGAGCCTCCGGGGGACGAAAAGATGCAGGAAATCGCGGGCGCCATTCGCGAGGGGGCCATGGCCTTCATCAGGCGCGAGTATCAGGTGCTGGCGGTATTCGTGGTCATTGTCTTTGCGCTCATAGCTATCTTCATCTGGTATAAACCGCCGGAGGGAGGGAAAAGCACCTACATAGGCATATACACCGCTATAGCTTATGTTCTCGGGGCCATCTGTTCCATGAGCGCCGGCTTCGTGGGCATGAACATCGCCACCAAGGCCAACGTACGCACCACGCACGGCGCGGAAAAGGGTACCTTCGACGCGCTGATCATCGCCTTCCGCGGGGGCGCCGTGATGGGCCTGACCGTGGCTGGGCTGGGCCTCTTGGGCCTTTCGTTTGTGTACCTGGTCTTCGTGAAATGGTGGCAGGTGATAACCGAGCCGGCGGGGCAGGCCGCCATCATCACCGGCTTCAGCCTGGGCGCGAGCTCGGTGGCCCTCTTCGCCCGCGTGGGGGGAGGCATATACACCAAGGCGGCCGACGTCGGGGCCGACTTGGTGGGCAAGGTCGAGGCCGGCATACCCGAGGACGATCCGCGCAACCCCGCCGTCATCGCCGACAACGTGGGGGACAACGTGGGCGACGTGGCCGGCATGGGGGCCGACCTCTACGAGTCCTACGTGGGCTCCATAGTCGCTCCCATCGCCATGGCGGCCACCGTTTTCGCCATCTCCGGAGCCGATGGCATAACCAAAGGGATACTACTGCCCATGCTCATCGCCGCGGTGGGCATCGTGTCCTCGGTGGTGGCCACCCTTTTCGTGAGGACCAAGGAGGGGAAGCATCTATCCCGGGCTTTGAACAACGGCAGCTATGCCGCCGCCATACTGACCACCGTGGGCACCCTTTTCTTAGTCCTCTACTGGCTCAAGGGAGTGGAGGCGGTGCGGAATCCGGTAGGTTTCTGGATCTCCATCGTGGCCGGTCTTGCGGCCGGTCTAGCCATAGGGTGGGTATCCGAGTTCTACACCTCGGACAAGTACAAGCCGGTTAGGGAGATCGCGCAATCCTCGCAGACCGGCGCCGCCACCACCATCCTTACCGGGTTCTCCGAGGGCATGGAGAGCACCGCCGGCGCCATCCTGCTTCTGGTAGCCGCCATCGCCGGCGCCTATATCGCCGGAAACTGGGCCATGCCCGACGTGGCCAACAGCGGCATCTACGGCATCGCCCTGGCGGCCATAGGCATGCTCTCCACCACGGGCATGACGGTGTCGGTGGACGCCTACGGACCCATAGCGGACAATGCCGGAGGCATTTCCGAGATGAGCGGCAGGCCTCCGGAGGTCAGGCGGATAACCGACAGCCTGGATTCCCTGGGCAACACCACCGCCGCCATCGCCAAGGGCTTCGCCATCGCCTCCGCCGGCGTGACCGCCCTGGCCCTTTTCAAGGCCTACACCACGGCGGTAGGCATAGAGATTATCGACCTGGGCAGGTGGCAGACGGTGGTGGGCCTCTTTCTGGGAGGCATGTTCCCCTTCCTCTTCTCCTCCATGGCCATCAAGGCGGTGGGGCGAGCCGCTTACAACATGATCGAGGAAGTGAGACGGCAATTCCGGGAGATACCAGGGCTCAAGGAGGGCAAGGAAGGGGCAAGGGCCGAGTACGCCAAATGCGTGGACATAAGCACCAAGGCCGCCTTAAGGCGCATGATACCTCCGGCCACCATTGCCGTCGTCAGCCCGGTGGTTATCGGCCTCTGGGACAGCCAGGCCCTAGCGGGATATTTGGCCGGAGCCCTGGTGGTGGGATTTCTCCTGGCCATTTTCATGGCCAATGCGGGAGGCGCATGGGACAACGCCAAAAAGTTCATCGAGGCCGGTAACTTCGGCGGAAAGGGGACCCCGACCCATGCCGCCGCCGTGGTGGGGGACACGGTTGGAGACCCCTTCAAGGACACCGCGGGGCCCTGCATGAACATTATGATCAAGGTGATGTCGGTGATCGCGTTGGTCTTCGCCCCCATCTTCATCAGGTAAGCACGGGGCACGGGCTTTGGTTCCCGCGCCTGAGCCCGACGTTTTGCCCTGCCATATTGTGAGAAGATAAGCGCCGGCGCCGCTTGCGGCGCCGGCGCTTACGCACTACAGACTACTGAAAGAGAGAAGAACTTTCCAACCACCCCATGCTGTATCGTTTCGGTAGGCGCTTTAAGGGTTGAAATAAATTGAGAGACCACCCCATCATCCTGACAAAACAACCAAATTAGACAACCACCCGTATTCCTTGACGCCCCCGTTCTAAATATGATACGGATATTTGCCGAATGTACGGAGGTAGATGGGAAGAGGTGGAATGAAACTAATAATCACCGAGAAGAACACGACGGCGAAGCGCATTTCAGACATCTTGAGCGACGGCAAGGCTCGGGCTCTGTCTAAATCGCGCAATCCCATATACGCTTTCCGTCTCGATGGGGAGGAGTATCACTGCGTGGGGCTGAAGGGTCACATCCTCAAGGTGGATTTCCCGCCCGAATACCAGCAGTGGCAGGACGTGGAACCCAAAGAGCTCATCCACGCCCGCATCATAAAGGTTCCCACCAACAAGACGTTGATCAAAACCCTCCAGGGCGAGGCCAGGAAGGCGGACGAGGTCATCGTGGCCACCGACTTCGACCGCGAGGGCGAGCTCATAGGCGTGGACACCATTAACAAGATCAAGGAGATAAGGCCGGACATACCGGTGAAAAGGGCGCGCTTCTCGGCCTTGACCCCCTCGGAGATAAGACGCGTCTTCGCCAACCTGGAGGAGCCTTACTACGACCTGGCCTCGGCGGGAGAGGCCAGGCAAGACATAGACCTCATCTGGGGAGCCAGCCTTACCAGGTTCATCAGCCTGGCCTCGACGCGATTAGGTAAAAATTTCCTTTCCGCGGGTAGGGTGCAGAGCCCCACCCTGGCCTTGATCGTGGACCGGGAGAGGGAGCGCAAGGCGTTCGTCCCCACTCCCTTCTGGACCCTGAAGATAAACTGCCTGAAGGACGGGGAGTCGTTTCCGGCCGTACACGCCAGGGAGCGCTTCCAGAGAGAGGAAGAGGCCAGAGAGGCCTTGGCCCGGCTGGAAGACAAGGCGTTGGTCAGGGAGGTAAAGTCAACCGAGAGGAGGGTAAAGCCCCCCATTCCCTTCAACACCACCGGACTGCTCGCCGCGGCGGCTTCTCTGGGCTTTTCGGCGGCCAAGGCCATGAGTATAGCCGAAAACCTGTACATGAACGGCTACATCAGCTACCCGCGCGTGGACAACACCGTCTATCCGCCCTCCCTGGATCTGCGTGGAATACTGCGGGAGATCTCCTCCTGCCCGGAGTTCGGGGAGCTTTGCGCCTCTCTTCTGGAGAGGGATAAGCTCGTGCCCACGCGTGGGAAAAAGCAGGCTACCGATCATCCTCCCATCCATCCCACGGCGGCGGCGGGGCGCGAAAACCTCTCCAGCCAGGAGTGGAGAATATACGAGCTGGTGGTGCGCCGCTTCATGGCCACCCTAGCCGGGGAGGCGGTGGTGCTCAACGTGCGCGCCGACCTGGATTGCGGGCCGGAGCCCTTCATAGCCCGGGGGAGCAGGGTAACCGAGGAAGGGTGGTACCGTTATTACCACTACGGGCGCAAGAAGGAGGCCATGCTACCCCATCTCGAGGCGGGAGAGACGCTGGTGGTGGACGGCCCTCCGGAGTTGAAAGAGGGGGAAACGCAGCCCCCGCCCCGTTACAACCAGGGGAAGCTTATTGAGAAGATGGAGGAGCTGGGGCTGGGAACCAAGTCCACCCGCCATGCCATCATCGAGAGCCTCTACGAGAGAGGATATATCTACGGCGACCCCATCACTCCCACGGAAACGGGAATCGCCGTGACCGAGGCCTTGCGCAAGTTCGCCGGCGTGATCTCCTCCCCCGAGATGACCGCCCAACTGGAAAAGGACATGGACGCCATCGTCGAGGGCATGGAGACCCAGAACGAGGTGGTGGACAAGTCGCGCCATATGCTGGCCGAGGTGATGCACCTGCTGGAGAAGAGCAAGGACGAGGTGGCCACGGAAATCCGCAACGGCATAAAGGAGGACCGCGTACTGGGCGCCTGCCCGAATTGCGGCTCCAACCTGCGCGTGGTGAGGGCCAAGAAGTCCAGGAAAAGGTTCGCGGGTTGCAGCAATTACCCCGAGTGCACCACCACCTACCCCTTGCCCCAGAGCGGGACGCTGACTCCCACCGGAGAGGTGTGCGCCGATTGCGGATCTCCCAAGGTGAGGCTGGTCAACAAGGGACGTCGACCCTGGGTTTTCTGCCTGGATCCCGATTGCCTCACCAAGAAGGAGAAGAAGGCCGAGGAGGGCGGCCCCTGACGAGCTGCGGCGAGTGCGGAAACCAATCGAGGCATGTGATGGCGCGATCACGCCTTTTTATATGAAAATATCTTCTTTCCGGCCTGGGCGGTTTTGTTTGCCGCTTTATGGAAGCGTTCCCAGCCGGGACGTTCACGAAACCGTGTCGCCGTCTTGGGGTGGGTTTGCGCCTTCCGCTGCGGTTATAGGAAAATAGCGTAGACGTACATAAAACCCGAGAGTGAGGCAAAAGGAGCATCTATGCCTAAGGTCGCCGTGGTGGGCGCCGGGCAGGTGGGGTCCACCACCGCCATGCGTTTGGCCGAGCGGGGCGTCTCGGATGTGGCGCTTATCGATGCCCAAGGGGAGCTGGCCTTGGGCAAAGCCCTGGATATCGGGCAGTCGCTGGCCCTTGCTTCTTCGGGCGTGGAGATAACGGGTGGTGGCGAGTACCGTCTCGCCGAGGGCTGTGAGGTGGCGGTGATCACCGCCGGCTATCCGCGCAAACCCGGAATGTCCCGCCATGATCTTTTGCGCGAGAACGCCGCGGTGGTCAAGGAAGTGGTTGCTTCCTTAGCCGAGGTGGCTCCGGACTGCGTGCTGCTTTTGGTGACCAATCCCCTGGACGAGATGTCCTACCTGGCCTGGAGGATAACCGGCTGGGATCGCCGGCGCATCATGGGCATGGCGGGGATGCTGGACGGCGCGCGCTACGCCTATTTCATCGCCCGAGAGATGGGAATATCTCCCAACCAGGTGCGGGCCACCGTGCTGGGCAGCCACGGGGACGCCATGCTGCCCCTGGCGCGTTTCACCACCGTGGGGGGAGAGCCGGTGGCGGAGAAGCTGGGGGAAGAAAAGCTCAAGGAGCTGGCGGAGAGAACCAAGGCGGGCGGAGCGGAAATTGTGTCCCTCCTGAAGTCGGGAAGCGCCTATTTCGCCCCCTCGGCCTGCGTTGCCGCCATGGTCGAGGCCGTCCTTGAGGACCGGGACCTGCAGGTGACGGCGAGCGTTTTACTGCGAGGGGAATACGGGCTGGAGGAAGTTTTCCTGGGGGTGCCCGTGATCCTGGGCGCCGGCGGCTGGAAAAGGGTGGTGGAGCTACCGCTCATCCCGCCGGAAATGGAGGCGTTGCGGGCTTGCGCCGGCATGATAAGGGAGAAACTGGTGGAGCTCGATGAGTGGCTTGAGGGTTCTGGCTGAGGAGGACATCTCCGCCGCGGTGGAGAGCTTGGCCGAGTCGGCCAGCGTTGACCTGCCCGAGGATGTTGAGGAATCGCTGCGCCACGCCTTGGAGGAGGAGACGGATCCCGATTGCCGCTACGTCCTGGAGATGATCCTGGAAAACGCGCGTATCGCCCGCGAGGAACGGCTTCCCCTTTGCCAGGACACGGGCTTTTTTCACCTCTTCGTTGAGTTGGGGGACGGGGTTTGCATGCCCCGGGGTTTTCGGGCCGCGGCCGGCGCGGGGCTGTCCAGGGCGACGCGCAAGGTGCCCCTGAGGTCCTCCGTGGTGGAAGACCCTCTTAGGGACCGAAGAGATCGGGGGGACAATACCCCCCTCCTGTTCCACTTCCTGGAAGGAGGGCCGCCGGGGGGGGCGCGCCTGACCCTTCTGGCCAAGGGCGGAGGAAGCGAGAACGCCGCCCGCCTCTGCATGCTCTTGCCCGGGGAAGGAAGGCGCGGGCTGGAGGAGGCGGTGCTCCGTGCGGTGCGCGAAAAGGCGGCTCACACCTGCCCTCCCGTGGTGGTGGGCGTGGGAGTGGGCGCGGACGGCGGCGGCGCCATGGAGCTGGCTTTGAAAAGCCTTCTACGACCCCTGGGGAGCCGCAACGCCAACGTGTTCCTCGCCGAGGCGGAGTCGCAACTGCTGGAGTCCGTGAACGGGCTGGGAATCGGGGCGGCCGGTCTGGGTGGTGTAGTTACCGCTCTGGACGTTCACATTGAGGAGGCGCCGACGCATATGGCCTGCCTTCCCGTGGGCATTGCCATATGCTGCCATTCTTTGAGGCGCCGGACCATCGAGGTATGACATGGGCATCAAGGAAACCGAGGCAAGCAAGGAATGCGTGGATGCGGGGAGCGAAAGGGCATCCAGGACTTTCCAGAGAACCGAGGACAACCTCCAGATAAAGCCCGCCGCCTACAAGGATCTTCTGCGCAACCGCGATTTCCTGCTTCTCTGGGCGGGACAGATGGTCTCGGCCATCGGGGATTGGGTCATCGTCGCCGTTCTCTTCGCCTTCGTGGACCAGATCTCCGGAGGCAAGAGCTACGCCATCAGCCTCATGATGCTGGCCAAGTTCCTTCCCGCGGTGCTTTTGGGCTTTCTGGCCGGGATTATCATCGACCGACTGGATCGTAAGAGCACCCTGATTCTGTGCGATATCTGCCGGGCAGCTCTGGTGCTTCTTCTGCCTTTCGCCGGCAACCTCTTTTTCATCTGCATCCTGGTGTTTGTAATAGAAACTTTTACCATCATCTACGGCCCGGCCAAGGACGCCAGCATCCCCGATCTAGTGGAAACGGAACAGTTAACCAACGCCAACTCACTGAACATGCTCACCCTATACGCTTCCATGGCCTTCGGGACCGCCATCGCCGGTTCCATAATCGGGCTCTTCGCCTGGCTGGCCAGGGTAAACCCCGGCTTTTTCGGCCAGCACGTGGATCCCAACAAGGCCGCCTTCTTCGTGGATTCCCTGACTTTCCTGGTCTCGGCGTATCTCATCTTCCGCATCGCCGGCTTCAAGCGGCGTCCCAAGGAAGAAAGGGTGAAGATGACCTCCGTTCAGGTGAAGAGGGACTTCAGGCAGGGTTTCGATTATCTCAGGCATCAGCCGCTGACCCGCATCGTGCTTATTCTCACCCTGACCTGCTTCCTGGGAGGGGGAACCATCTACGTGCTTACGGTGGGGTTCGTGAAGTACGTCCTCTTGGGAAGCAACTCCACATTCATGTATATTCTCACCACCCTGCTTTTCGGCATGATGGGCGGTTCCGTTATGGCGGGGCTGCTCAAGGAGCGCATCAGAAAGGAGAGGGTGCTGGGCTTGGCCATCGCAGGCTTCGGAAGTGGAGTGGTAATATTTTCCCTAATCACCGTGCGCTGGCTCACCTTCATCATCGCCTTCAGCGGTGGGGCATGCATGGGTTACGCCATCGTGGGGATGATCACCCTTTTACACGAAACCTTGGAGGAGGAATTCAGGGGACGCGCCTTCGCCACCATCCAGGTGATCATGCGCGCCTCCATCTTTCTTTCCATCATGGTGGCCGGCCCCTTGGCGGACCTGATAAACGCTTTGGGGCGCCGTGTCGGCCTGAGCCCTGTTTCCTTGAAGGTCATACGCATCGGGGGAGCCTACGTGGGGGATATCGACGGCAAAACCGCGGACTTCAATTATCTCTTAAACGGGCCGCAGCTGATCCTTTTCGTGGGGGGGCTGGTAATTCTCGCTGCGGGCGTATACGGCCAGAGGGCGTTCCACCATTATTTCGGTTGGAAGCGCCACAGCCCCATCTTCCTCCGCAGCAGGACGGTGAGCGATGAGGTGATTTGCGAAACGGAGCAGGGCGACGTGGAAGAGGCGCCGCTGCTCTTCGGCGGAGGTTCGGGCGTCGGCGAGGCAAGCGAAAACGGAGCGGAGCGGGACGAAGAGGGGAAGAAAGGAGATGACCCCTGATGTCCGGTCGGGGCTTGAATAAGGGAAGGGGTGGCGGGGAAAGGAGGATCACTCTCCCCCTGCCCCCGGAGAGGCGTCGGGAGCTCAGGGCGGGAGACAGGCTGCTTTTGAGCGGGCGGCTTTTAACCGCCAGGGACCAGGCTCACCGCAGGATGGCGGAGGCGTTGCGGGGAGGCGAGGGCCTCCCGGTCGACCTCGAAGGGCAGGTGCTCTTCTATGCCGGCCCCACCCCGGCGCCGCCGGGCAGAGAGGCTGGTTCGGTGGGACCGACCACCTCCGCGCGTATGGATCCCTACACGCCGTTGCTGCTGGAGCAGGGGATAGCGGCGGTCATCGGCAAGGGGCCGCGCTCGGAGGAGGTGCGGCGCGCCCTTAGGGAACACGAAGCCCTTTACCTCCTGGCGGTGGGCGGCGTTGCGGCCTTGCTGGGCTCCAAGGTGCGCTACATGCGGGTTGTCGCCTATCCCGAGCTAGGGGCGGAGGCGGTGCATGAGCTCGAGGTGGAGGGGTTCCCGGTGATGGTGGCCTGCGATCTCTGGGGCGGTTACATATTTTCCCATTTAGGAGCGGGAACTTGAAGCCGATTAAACTGGCGTTAACATATTATAAGATAATAGTCCGAAGGTCGGCGAGGAAAGAGGATGCGAAATGGTTGAAAGAGCGGAACCGTCGAGAATTACGAGAGGAAAACCCCTTTTTGTCACCTTCGAGGGGGTAGAAGGCTCGGGCAAGAGCACTCAGCTGGACATGCTCCACGCCCACCTGCTGCGCATGAACGTCGATGTGGTAGCCACGCGTGAGCCCGGAGGCACCCGTTTGGGGGAGGAGATAAGGCGTTTGCTTCTGAATCCGGCTTTCCGGGAAATGCATCCCATGACCGAGACCATCCTCTATGCGGCCGACAGGGCGCAGCATGTTCATGAGGTGATAAAACCGGCTCTCAACCGGGGCAAGGTGGTGTTGTGCGATCGTTTCGTGGATTCAACTCTAGCTTATCAGGGGGTGGCCAGGCGCATCGGTATGGAGGGAGTCCAAAACCTCAACGAGTGGATAACCGAGGATCTTTACCCCGACCTGACCATCCTCCTGGAAATACCGTACCGCGTCGGCCTGAAGCGATTGGAGAAGAGGAAGAGAAGCATGGACCGCATGGAAGGGCAGCCGGAAGCCTTTCATGAGCAGGTCCAGGAGGCTTACAGGACCCTGGCCAAGATCTTTTCCAACCGCTTCCTGGTCGTTGACGGCACCGACAAACCGGCCAACATACATCACATAATATTTCAGGAAGTTATAAAACTCCTGACCTAGGCGGATTTCAAGCCGGGTTTTTCGGCTTGGCGACGACGGGGCCAAGACTTCCTTTCGCCCGCTTTGTCGGACAACCCTTTATTGGTGGGGGAGGTGTGAAAAACGAGCGAAATGAACTGCAGCGGCTGGGGCGAGATTTACGGGCAGGAGCGCCCCATCGCCTTTCTGCGCGCCTCCCTGGCGAGAAAGGAAGTGCCTCACGCCCTGTTGTTTACCGGCCCGAGAGGGGTGGGCAAGTTCAGCACGGCCCTGCTTTTCGCGGCGGCTCTCTTTTGCCCCTCCGGGGAACCGGACGGCTGTCCTTCCTGTCTCAAGGTGGCTAGGAGGGTGCACCCCGACCTGCATGTGGTGGAGGCGGAGGGAAACGTTATCCGCCGTGAGCAGATAACCGAACTGGAGAGGGAGCTGAGCCGCAAGCCTGCCGAGGCGGGGAAACGGGTGGCGTTGATCGACGAAGCCCAGTTGATGAACGTGGAAGCGTCCAACGCCTTTCTCAAGACCCTAGAGGAGCCGCCTCCCGAGACATACCTGTTGCTGGTGGTCGAGAACAAGGAGTCCCTGATGCCGACGGTGGAGTCGAGATGCCACGAGGTACGTTTTTCAACTCTGGGAAAAAAGGACATCCAGGACTATCTCACCGCCAGGGCGGGGCTGGACGAGGCGGATGCCGAGAGGGTGGCGAGACTGAGCGGCGGCCTCTTCGGTCGCGCCCTGCTTTGGGCCCGCAACCCTGAGTTCGCGCGGCACTGGAACCGTGGGGTGGAGATCGCCGCTCACATGCGCAGGTACTCGCTTCTGGAAGCATTGGAAAAGGTTGAGGAGGCCCGCCGGTCGCTGCGCGACGCCGCGGCCGCGTCGGAGGAAAGAGAACGGGAAAGCTATCTCCAGGCCATGGACAGGCAGGGCAGGGAGCGACTGGAGAAAAGGTGGCAGGAGAGGGAAAAGCGCGAGAACGCCAAGGCGCAACGCCAGGCGGCGGTTGACTTTTTGGATGGCATGAGTTCCTTTTACCGGGATATAATGCTCTTGAACCTGATGCAGGAGGGTGCCGGAGAGCCTTCCGAGACGCTGCTGCTCAACCTGGAGTGGAGGGAGGAGCTGGAAAGGGAGGCTCTGCATATAGGAGCAAGAGAATCGAAGCGGTGCCTGGAAACGCTTCTCAAGGTTAAAAAGGCGCTGGAAGCCAACGTCGATCTCGGACTTCTTCTGGACAACCTCGTGCTCGAGCTGAAAAGCGCTGCGAGGCCGTAGGCTCGAGGGAGTAATCGCCCGAAGGCCTAGTTTCAGTGGGACCCGGAACGGGTCCCGAGATAAACGGCACCCTAGCGACCATGGAGGAAAGGTTATGGCCATGGTGGTCGGAGTTAGCCTGGAAAGTACCGGCAGGGTTGTATACTATGACCCCGACCGCCTCTCCCTGCGCATGGGGGACGAGGTCATTGTGCCTACCCCCAAGGGCATAGAGTTCGGGGTGGTAGTGGCGCCCCCTTATCAAGTCCCGGACGAATGCATGTCGAGGGAACTGCAAAAGGTGATCAGGCGGGCCACGGACCGTGACCGACAGCAGAGGGAACGCAACAAGTTCCGCCGTGACAGGGCCTTTCGAAAATGCAAGGAACTGATCGCCAAGCATCAGCTGGCCATGAAGCTCATCGACGTGGAATTCGTTTTCGACGGCAGCTCCATCACCTTTTACTTCACCTCCGAGGGCCGGGTGGATTTCAGGGCCCTGGTGCGTGACCTGGCTTCCGCTCTCAAGACGCGCATCGAACTCCGCCAGATAGGGGTGCGGGACGAGGCCAAGATGATCGGGGGGCTCGGCCCTTGCGGGCGCACCCTGTGCTGCGCCCTTTTCCTGGACGAGTTCCACCCCATATCTATTCGCATGGCCAAGGAGCAGCATCTGCCCCTCAACCCGGCCAAGATATCGGGGGTATGCGGACGCCTAATGTGCTGCTTGCGCTACGAGCAGGATTCCTACCGCCGTTTCCAGCTCTGGGTACCGGCCATAGGGGAGAAGGTGGAAACGGAGCGCGGCGAGGCCAGGGTGATCGGACACGACGTGCTGGAGGAGAAGGTCACCCTGGAGCTGGAGGACGGGGAGAAATTCACCCTTCCCGCGGAATATTTCGGCCCCATGCCGCAGGAGGTGGAGATCGAGGCGGAGGAAGGCGAGGACGAGATCGTGGAGGATACCGACGAGGAGCTGGCCGAGGATTAAGTGAAGAGGATGCGAGACCGGCGGATCTCATCGACATTTTCATCCCTGGTGTGCTATATATTGGTACTGTTCTCCCGCATGGCGCCAGCCGGGCGGACGCGGAAAGGTATATAGGATAATTATGGTAGAAGTCAGATTTCACAGCCTGGGCGGCCAGGGAGCCGTGACCCTTATTAATATGCTGGCTCGTGCCGGCGACCTCATAGGAAAGTACGTGCAGGCCTTCCCCTTCTTCGGCGCGGAGAGGCGGGGCGCCCCGGTGATGTCTTTCGTGCGCGTGGATGACCGGCCCATAGCGCTGCGCAGCCAGATTTACCGGCCCGATTTCCTGGTGATCATGAGCCCGTCCCTGGTGGATACGGCTCTCGAGGAGGGAACCAAGCCGGAAACCGTCCTATTGGTCAACATGCCAGAAGAGGAGGCCAAGAAGCGCCTCAACCGCCTTCCCTTCGCCGTTTACGCGGCGGACGCCACGCCCATCGCCTTGGACTTGGGCATGGAGGTGGAAGGCATGCCGGTCATCAACATGGCCTTTTTGGGAGCGGTGTCCTTCGTCACCGAGCTGGTCCCCCTGGACGCCATAGGCGAGGTGCTCAAAGAGAACGTTTCGCCCTCGCGCTTGGAGGCTAGTATAGAGGCCGCCAGAAGGGGTTTCACCGCGGTTAGGGAGATAAGGAAGGCGAGAGCGGCGGGAGGAGAGATAAAGAAAAGCGCCGCCTCGTGAGCCGGGGAGGATCCCGGTCGCGAGCGCTCGCGGCGCGACTGAGCGGTAAAGGATAACGGAGATGCCTAAAACGGGAAAGAAAAGAGCGGTCAGGAAGGAACCGGAGGACATCGGCTTCGTAACCACTCTTTCCGTCCCCTCCGAGGGAAGCGCGGGGTTGACCGGGGGCTGGAGGATCTTCCGCCCGGTACTCGACGAGAGCAAGTGCAACAAGTGCCTGCTTTGCTGGATATACTGCCCCGAGGGATGCATCACCAAGGACTTGGTGATCAACTTCGATTACTGCAAGGGATGCGGCATCTGCGCCGAGGAATGCCCCAGGAAGGCCATGACCATGGTCAAGGAGGAAGGCAAGTGAGGTTGGTGGAGACCGGAAACCACATCGTCGCCCACGCGGCGCGCCTGGCGCGTGTGGAGGTGGTTTCCGCCTATCCCATAACTCCCCAGACGCAGGTCATCGAGGAGATATCCCGCTTCATAGCCGAGGAGGGGATGGATTGCGAGTACATTCCGGTGGAGAGCGAGCACAGCGCCATGGCCGCCATGATCGGCAGCGCCTCCATGGGGGTGCGCTCCTTTTCCGCCACCTCCAGTCACGGGCTGGCCTACATGCACGAGCTCTTGCACTGGGCGGCGGGCATCCGCCTGCCCATGGTCATGGTCAACGTCAACCGGGCCATGGGCCCGGGATGGAACATCTGGTGCGACTATCAGGATTCCCAGGCCTCGCGGGACACGGGATGGATACAACTCTACTGCTCCTCCCACCAGGAGATCCTGGACACGACCATCCAGGCCTTCCGCATCTCCGAGGATCTCAAGGTGATGTTGCCGGTGATGGTGTGCTACGACGCCATCCTCCTCTCCCACAGCTACATGCAGGTGGAGGTCCCGGACCAGGAGACGGTGGACCGTTTTCTTCCCCCTTTCCGCTGCCTGTGGAAGCTGGACCTGGATTGCCCTTTTACCCACGGTTCGGTCATCTACCCCGAGGATTACGAGGAGGTGCGTTACTCCATTTTCCGGGCCCTGGAAAACGCGCGCCGCGTCATCAAGGCGGCGGCCGAGGAGTACCGCGACATCGTGGGCGGGTACCACGGCGGTCTGGTGGAAACCTACATGATGGAGGACGCCGAATTCGCCCTGGTGGCCATGGGTGGCTTGGCCTCGGAGGCTAGGGTGGCGGTGGACGCCATGCGCTCCTCCGGCCATGCCTGCGGGCTGGTGCGCGTCCGCTCTTACCGGCCCTTCCCCGTGGAGGAGATGCGGGAACTGCTCTCCGGGTTGTGCGGGGTGCTGGTGCTGGACCGTGGGGTGTCTTTCGGGATGGAGGGGGCTCTGTGCTCGGAGACCAAGGCGGCGGTTTACGGCAACGGCACCGCCCCCATCTACGGCGTGGTCACCGGCCTGGGTGGGAGGGATGTCACCTACGAGATGATCGCCGAGAGCGCGTTGGCGGCGATAGAGGGACGCCTAAAGCAAGAGAGCCACTGGCCCGGCGTGCGCATGAACGAGCACCACTGGATAAGCCGGCGTGGATTGGAAAAATTCTGGAAGAAGGAGAGGCTGCGGTGAAGCTGCGCGACTTCCCGGAAGAGGAGCTCTTCCTGCAGGGCAGCGCCGCCTGCCAGGGCTGCCCGGGGAGCATTGCCCTGCGCGTGGCCTTCAAGGCCCTGGGCCGCAACACCGTCATGGCGGTCGTCGCTTCCTGCACCTCGGTTTTCCAGAGCCCCTACCCTCTCTCAGCCCTGGACCTGCCGGTCATAAACATGGCCTTCGCCAGCGGGGGCGCCGTGGCCTCGGGGATCAGCGCCGCGGCGGACCGCCTGGTGAAGAGGGGGGCATGGGAGGAAAAACCTACCATCCTGGTATGGGCGGGCGACGGCGGGACCTACGACATCGGCATCCAGGCCCTTTCGGGGGCGGCGGAGCGGGGCGCGGATTTCATCTACGTTTGCTACAACAACGAGGCCTATTCCAACACCGGCACGCAGCGCAGCGGCGCCACGCCCTTCGCCGCCTGGACCACCAACACGGTCAAGGGGAAGGAGGAGCACCGCAAGGACGTGGCCCAGATAATGGTGGCGCACGGCATCCCCTACGTGGCCACCGCCTCCCTGGCTTACCCCACGGACATGTACCGCAAGTTCGCCAAGGCCAAGGAGATCAAGGGCACGCGCTACATAGAGATACAATCGCCCTGCCCGCCGGGCTGGAAATTCCCTTCCAGCCGCACCATCAAGATCAGCAGGCTGGCCGTGCAGACGGGGATGTGGCTGCTCTACGAGCACGAGTGGGGCAGGACCGTTTATACGGCAGGGACGCAGCGCATCATCCAGGGGCAGTCAAAGCTTCTGCCCGTGGAGGAGTACCTGGAGGCGCAGGGGAGGTTCGCCCACCTCTTCCGGCCGCAGAGGGACGAGGAGAGGATCGCTGAGATCCAGGGACGCGTCAACCAGCTTTTCGAGACCCTGCAATTCACCAGCAAGATGAAAGAGCACCTCATGGACGTGGAGCTCTCCCCTCCCCACTAGGTGTAGGCATGAGTTTCTTATGATTGGTTCATCTCCCAAAATTGTGGGTAGAGTCAAGATATCCGTTTCGGCGCCATTCAGGGGGCATTACCTCTATACGCATATTTTGATATCATTTTCACGGATGCCGGCGTAGCTCAGCAGGTAGAGCAGCTCACTCGTAATGAGCAGGTCTGCGGTTCGAGTCCGCACGCCGGCTCCATCGCTGTCTCGGGCCGGCCAAGTTATCCTACCGGCCCTTTGTATGCATAAGGGAAAATATGGAAGCATGTGTTCATTTTTTCCGCATCATGATGTCCTGCGCCGTAGAACCATTAAGTGAATGAACAATTTCGTCTATTTGTTAAATTGAACAATTAGAGCTAGAATTGTTTTGGAAAATCGGGCATTACGGACGCATAGGCGAGGAATCGATTGGGGAGGTAAAATGGGCAACAAATTTTCCTTTGTTATCGTGTCGTTTATGATCTTGCTGCTCTCTTTCATTCCCATCGGGCCGTCATTGCTGGCGGCGGCGACGCCGGCGGACAGGTATACGGCGCGGACCGCGGACGGGGTGGATCTGGCTCTGAAGCGCTACCGCCCGGACGAGAAGGCGGGCTTCAGGAAAAGAGGGCAGCCGGTTATCCTCATGCCCGGAATGTTGTGCAACATAAACTACTTCGACGTGTGGACTCCTCCCGGCAAGAGCTACAGTCCCCAATTGCCCTCCCTCCCCGACTGGGCCAGGCGCGATCCTTACATTAAAAAGGACCCCATGCGTTACTTCAGCCTGGCCCATTATTTGTGGCTGCAGGGGTACGATGTGTGGCTGGCCAATTATCGCGGCCAGGGCAGGGAGCCGTACATGAGCGGGGGGGCGGAAAAAGCTTACACGCCCAATGATTGCGGGATATACGACCTGCCGGCGATAGTGGAGAAGGTTTACGAGGTCACGAGGAAGCACCCCATCTGGATCGGACACAGCATGGGGGCGGCGATGGCTTATATATATCTGGAAGGAGCGACCTACGTCGATGGTGACAGGATGAAAATCGTCCTCGACCCCGCCCTCGCGGCGGAAAGGAACGGCGGTCGAGGCAAACAATCGCTCAGGGGATTCGTGGACCTTGACGGCCCGGTGCAGGCGGCCGGAAACCCCGCCAATAATAATCCCGAAAGCTACAGCCACCTTCCTGCTTATATCGATATGCGCTACCTGCTCGAGAATTACGGGGACCTCATGGGCACGGTGCAGTATTTCAGCTCCTTGATCCTATGGTGCTTGTACCGGGCGCTGGGCAGCCCGGATCTAGGGTTTTTCAACGCCCTTTTGGTGTGTGAGCCGAACAATGTGGTGCAGGACGTCCTGAAATACGTGGCCACTTATGTAGCGGACGGCATAAGCGGCGGCGTCGCCGCTGTAGTTACGGGCAATATGAATGGGAACCCGGATGTGCCCCCGGAGGTTGCCAATTTCTATCAGAACAACCTCGACAAGATAACCCTGCCCGCCCTGGTGGTGGCGGACGGCACCAAGGACCTGACCGATCCGGAGGGTATCCGGCAGGTCTATGTGAGCAAAACGAGGCATAAGGCGGATAAGTTTTTCGAGTTGCCCGGCACGGCCCATATGGACCTGGTTTTCGGGCTGAAAGGACCGCAAACCCTCTTCCCGGAGATCAACAGGTGGATAAAGCGGCTTCCAAGATGAATTAAGGCTTACGGTGGCGATCCTTCGATCTTCGTTGAAGGACAGAGCCGAAGATCGAAGGATCGTAATGAGTCGGATGGGCTTCGCCGATTCCCGCGCATAGTTTTCGGAAGAACGCCTCATTCTCTGGCAAGTATTGGTTATCCCTCTTAAGGCTTTTTCGGAGTATGGTGTTCAATATATAGTGCTGGCCACTTTACCCCTTGCTGGAGCCGGCCACGATTGTTATATATAGATAAACAAGGTGTAGGGGAAGTTGTCGGCGCAAGCATGGCTTTCGCTTGGGGGTGATGTAGGATATCCTGGCAATCCCGGTTGTACCTGGCTTTATTTTTCCTTGCCGCACTGGCTTTCACGGTAGGCATCGAGCGCCCCGGTCTCGTGTTCAGGTGGGGCGGCATGAAGACGCGCGTTATAGGTATCATGTCCGCCGGGCTGGTGGCCATCCTTTTCCTGGCCCTTTTGCTCCAGTCCACATTTAACTCGGCGTCCAGCCAGGAGATGAAAGACATGGTGCGGTCGTCGCCTTGTGCCCTGAAGAGAGAGGTGGCGGCGAAGGGCCTCGCCAATCGGCTGGACCCGGGGGTGGCGACTTGGATCACCAATCTTTGCGGCAAAGATCCCCAGGCCGCGGAAAGTCTGGAGGTAATGAGGCGTTGTTACTGCGATGCCTACCGGAAGGGGAGCGTGGCCGAAAGGAAAAAGGCCCTGGTTTGCCTGGGAAAGATCGGCGACGCGGAGGCGGCCGAATTCATAGAGCAAGCTTTGCTGGAAGACGGCAGCCGGGAGGTCAAGGAGAAGGCGGCGCTTTCGCTGGGGGATATGGGTTTCCGGGAAAGCTGCCCCGTGCTCATCGATGCCCTGCTGGCCGAGGAGGAAGGTAGCTGGCTTATAGAGACCCTGCAGGGCGTGCTTACGGACTACGGGGAAATTTCCGTTTCCTCCCTGGTGGAAAGGCGGTGCGCCATGGGTCCGCAAGAGGCCGGCGCCGGTCGCCTGGAGGAGGTTCTGGTAGAAATAGGGGAGCCGGCCATCTACCCCGTTCTCAACCTCTTCGGTTCCGCCAACTCCTACTGGGCCGAGGAGGTCATATACCAGATGGGCAGCGTGACCAAGGAGTACCTCATAGGCAAGATGAACAACCAGAACCAGGATTTCAATATCCGCTGCGCCACGGCCGTTCCGCTGCTGAGGATGGAGGAGCAGAGGGACCAGCAGAGGATAGGCACCCTCATTTACTATTGCCGCAACCGGGACTGGAACAACATCGCCCTGCACGTGTTCAACAACTACCGGGAGTTCATAAACCTGGGCATCGACGGTACGGAATATTTTCTTATCGATGCCCTGAACGCCCACGGCGATATTGCTATGGCCGAGGTTTTCCTGAATTGCGGCAGCGACAAGCTGGACCAGGCGGCGAGGGCCTGGGTGGCGCGCCGCCCCTGGCTGTATATCAGCACGGGAGGCGGGGTATACCAGGGCCCGAGATGGGGAAGCGATTAGCGAGTTTCTCCGGTACACCCGGCTTGCGGGGACGGTTCTCGGGACCATTTCCGGGCGAACCATGTAAAAGAGATAGGGGATGGGTGAGATGGGAAAAGATGCGGGACAAGGCCAGCACGATAGCTCGGGGGCGCACGCGTCCGGCGCGAGTACCGGGGGGGATTCTGGAAAAAACTGCCTCTTTTGCGGACACTTTAACCGCGCCGTAAGCAGGTACTGCGTCAAGTGCGGCGCCCAGCTGGAGGCGGCGGAAGCGGGCGGGGCTCCCGGCATGCATGAAGCGCCCGGTGCGTATGAAGTGCCGGGCGCACGAGAAGCGCCCGATACCGGCAAGGCGTATAGTGCCGCCGGCATCCATGCGCCTGGGGGGACGACCGGGGGGATTGCCGCACAGGCACCGCCGTCGCCGTCCACGCAATTCGTCCCGGAGACGCAGGGGGGCATTCCTTGGGGAGCCTTTAAGACGGACGCCTTGGTCAGGGAGCCTGCCCCGGCGGCGGTGTTGCCCTCTCGCTTCAGGGAGGTTAGCGTGGTGAATGGCAGGGCCTTCCTGGCGGGCGCCTGCGTGGTCATGCTGGCTGGAGCGGTGGTGCTGGCGAGCACCTGGCTGGCCTGGACCTCCGGATTGCCGGGGTCGCTCACCGGCTGGGACTGGTTCGATATGGGCAGGATGGCCGCCGTGGACGGGGACTTTACCACGCCTTTCCTGGTCAGCCTGGAAGGCTACGTGGTCTTTACCGGTTTGTGTTCCCTTCTTTTCGGTGGCCTTTTATTAATCGCCGGGGCCGCCATGCTCATATTTCGCGGCAGGATAATGGCATGGGCGGCGGTTTCCCTCTCGGGGATCATGCTGGCCATGGCCCTGGTGGGGATGATTTCCGTATTACTGCGGCAAGGCGCGGGCATCGGCGTGGGCTTGGCGCTTCTTCTGGCCTTCTCCGCGGCCGGGGCGACGGCGAGCATAATCGCCCTGAGGAGCACACGGTGGGCGGAGGCGAGAGGGGCGGCTTACGCCAAGGTCGGCTGGGCATAAACGGGATATCGACTCGTTCGGGGAGGTTTCGAGGTCTTACCTAGCCGTTCTTGTTTGCAGGTGCTAATGGGAAGCAAAATAGGAACGTCAGAGTCATTGGTGGAGGTATCGAGGAGGTGATGCAAGAGCCGCTATGTATAAGGGCCGTGAAGGGCCGTGATATCCCGGTCGTTTTTACGATTCCCGCGTGGATGCTCTTTGGGGGAGGGGTGAGAAATGAGAAGTAAGGTCTTGAAAGCTTGCCTGGTTATTCTGCTCACGACGCTTTTGTGGGGGTCGATCGTGCTGAT
>ENA-ORXB01001736-ORXB01001736.1-sediment-metagenome-genome-assembly--contig:-NODE-1736-length-22965-cov-4.239383_pt1 | contig 22965 bp, 18 predicted proteins | sample MGYA00237863_ERZ511475 | MGnify/ENA primary metagenome ERZ511475 (study PRJEB26305, sample SAMN06343858) | sediment metagenome | isolation source: hot spring sediment | place: Canada: British Columbia... | reverse complement strand
TGCGCTTTTTAGAAACGACAGCACAATAATAATGCGCGTGAAGGCGGTCATCATCAGCAGAATCGATGGTGCGACCGAGAGAAGGGTCAATAACGCCAGGATTTGCAGGGAGGTAGAAACCTCCTGCGGGTTGCGTGCCGTGTCCACACCGACGGTAATGCGTGGCACTGGCAGGCTCTCCTGCGCAAGCGACAGGACAGGCACCAGCATGAGAGCAATGACCAGCAGCCATTGTCCAGACTGGGCATGAGCAATGGGAAGCGAGAAATGGAACGCCCGGATGTTGGGTGTTGATGGATGCGTCATGGTTTCCTACCTCCTGTGACCATGCGTGCCAGGCGGGCACGTGCCTGTTCGATATGTGCTTGCAATTCGCTTTCCGTCTCATGCTGGAGGTCTGTCTGGGGCGCACCACGCCTGTACATGCTCGACTTTGCATCTGCAGCAGCGGCACGGCGGAGGATCTGCTCGAAACCGCTCCGTGCAGGCTCGTCCTGCGAGGTGGTAGTCAAGTCGGCGAGCAGTTGCATGCCCTGGGGTGTGGCACCGATCAACAGCAGGCGGTCACGCGCTTTGACCATCAACAAGCTGCCCCCGGGCACCGCGCGGCTTTCCAGCAGGCGAATCTCGCCATCCAGCCGTGAGCCGATACCCGCCTTGCCTGCCCAGCCGATCAGGCGCGGTAGCCCATAGCGCAAGCCCAGAGCAACCAGTACAAGTGCCAGGGTCAGTTGCAGCCAGGCATAGCTGTTCCCGGAGGGCGCTGCCGAGCGCATGGGTGTATTACTTCGTGTGCCCAATGCGCCTGGCGCCAGCTGCGAGTCGACGCCTTCGCGATCCATGCTGCTTTCATACGAGGCAGAGAATGCACCCTCTGGCGAGCCGAGCGCCTTCAAATAGCAGGGTGTTGTCCCAGCCAAGACCAGCAGCCCTATCCCTATCCAGCGGTACACTCGCATGGCTATGCTCCCAGTCGCTGGATGCGTTCCGCCGGGGAGATAATCTCCGTGATGCGCACAGCGAAGTTATCCTCCACCACGACCACCTCCCCGCGCGCGATAAGCCGTCCATTCACCAGTACCTCCACCGGCTCACCCGCTACTTTTTTGAGTTCCACGATGGAGCCTGTGCCAATCTCAAGCAGTTCGCTAACCAGCAGCGTGACGCGCCCCAGCTCCACCGACACCTCCAGTGGGATGTCCATCAGCAGGTCCAGATTGCGTGGGGGCGGTTCTTCCGTCTCTCCGAAGGGATTGAAACCCATCGGGGCAGGTTGAGTAGTGGCAGGGGGAGGCATTATAGGTTCCTCATCCAGGGCGAGCGCGGCTAACGGGTCGGTTGCTTGTGCCTGCATGCCGACCAGCTGCGCCGCCAGCGCGCCTGTCAGCAGCCAGGTGAGGAGGATCGGCTCACGCTCCGGAATGTTGATGGTTAGCCGCGTGGCAATTACCTCGTCTACGCGCAGGAAGTTCGGCGGGAAGACGATGGGGGCATGCTTGAGTTCGACCTCGGAGGGGGTGAAAGTCGTGTTGCGCAAGTTGCCGAAAGCAAGTGCCAGCCCCTGCATCAGATGAGTAAAGAATTCACGCAGAGATGCAAAGGGTGCGTCGTCCAGCGTTTCCGGCGTGTTACCCAGTACCGCTTCGTACAGTGATTTTTCAGCCGTTTCGCGTTCGGCAGGTTGCTCGCCCACGATAAACAAGCACGGCTCATCCACCACCTCTGCGAATCCGCCCTGCCCATGCAACACGGCGTTCATGCTCAAACTGCTGAACGTGCCGATTGGTGCCGATTCAACAGTGGGAACTGGGATTTCCACCGCCACTCCACTCTGCTCTGACAGGTAGCTTGCGACACTCTGCCATATCTGCCCCTGCTTGACCACGAAGCTGGTCAACACCTCCGGTGCGACCTCGTGCATGCTTTCATGCCTCCTGAACAACTTGAGTGATGCTCAGCACCAGTTTGCGGTTGCGAATCGCGGGCTTGCCGCGAAACTTGCATCGCCCCTCCACCAGCAGATCGATTGCGCCGTTGGCGGGAGTATCCACCACAATCAGATCGCCTTCTTTAAGTTGAAGCAACTGGCGCAGGTGCATGGTCGTACTGCCCAGACGAGCGACACAGGTCAGTGGCGAATGACGCAGATGCTGGGTGAGAGCCTGACGAATAAGTGGGGTGGTGCGCTTGCCGGAGGATGCCACCCAGTTTTGCGAGCTGAGGCGCGGCGTGATGGGCTTAATCACCATATGGGGCACACACAGGCTCATCGCATCGCGCCGATCGCTCACGCGTGCCTCCATCAGCACCGCAATCACAATATCGCTGGGCGGCGCAATCTGCACGAACTGCGCACTGGTCTCCATGCCCTCGATATGGGGATCAAGCTGGAGAATGCTCTCCCACGCGCTCTTAAAGGCGAGCATCATCCGCTCACCAAGTGCCAGTACAAGTGGGCGTTCGATCTCGGTAAATGCGGTTCGTTCCACTGGACGCCCTGGACCTCCCAACAAGCGGTCCAGCAGGGTAAACACCAACGAATACTCCATCTCCAGCACCGCTTCGCCTGAAAGGGGAGGTGCACTGAAGATGATAAACGCCGACTGACGCAAAGGACGCAGGTAGTCCTCAAACGATATCTGCTCCAGCGAGATGAGTTCGATATGCACTGGAACACGCAGGTAAGTTGCAAGGTTTGTGGCGCACAGGCGGGCGAAGGTCTCGAAAATCATCTGCAACGTGCGCAGCTGGTCGCGCGAGAACTTGTCGGGGCGGCGGAAATCGTACACCTCATAGGTGACCGAACGCTTCTGGCGTGTCGTTGATGGGCTGGGTGACGCCTCGTCCGGGGCAGCTGTCCCTGCGGGCGCGTCGGACGCCAGCGATGCCAGCAACGCCTCAATCTCTGCCTGCGACAGAATCTCGCTCATCGCTCCGATACGGGGGAAGGTGGCTCTATTGAGCCATTTCCTCCATGCCACCGATTATCGGCAAGCACGGAAGCCTTTTTCAGGCGGTCCGCGGTAGCGGCGGGCAGGGGAAAACGGCGAAGGTACCGAATCGTCCAAATGAATGGCAATGAAGCGGCTTCTCGGCTGGATCGTGGTGATTTCTATTCTACTCGCGGGCTGTGGTAAGGAGCAGAAGGTGGGCATCATCTCCGGCACCGTCACCGATGTGGAGGGCAATCCGGTGGCGAACGCGGAGGTCACCGCCATGGGCAGAACGATCAGCTCCACTCGCACCCTACATAATGGCACTTTTTACCTGACCAATGTGCCGGAGGGCTTTACCACCATCCTTGCTCGCGCTCGGATTGGCAATCGTGAATATACAGGTCGGCAGGTAGCCCAGGTGTTCCCGAACGAGCAGAGTAAGAATATCAATATTATGATCGCGCCCTCTGACCTGCAGGGGTCCGTGGAAGGGTTCGTACTGGATCCGCTGGGGCGGGGCATTGAGCGTGCTCGCGTGTTTGCAGGGGGTGCACTCAGCAGCGCGCTCGCCATCACCGATCGGCGTGGCTATTACCGCATCGACGGGCTGCCTGCAGGCTTTGAGTACCCCATCGTCGCTTCTGCGCCCGGCTACGAGAATGACCGGCGCACCGTGGCGATTCGCGCCCGCGAGACCAGCTTGCGCAGCTTCACGCTGAACTACTCCAGCAATCGCCCTGTGAACGCCCCGCAGAATCTCACAGCAACCGCTTGGACCATGCCACGCGAGCTGATGGTGACACGCGATAACCGAACCCTACATGCCTATAATGCTATCCGCGCTCTGTTCGACAAAAATCTCCGCCATCGTCCGCTGCGCCCGCCCAGTCGAGCTGCTGGCGATTACTGGATCGAGGTGGATCTGAGCTGGGAATTCGAACAGCAATCGAGCCTGCTGGGCTACGGCATTTTTCGGGGGACGACGCTGCAGGAGCTCGAATCGAACGCGATTGCCTTCCTGCGCGACCCGTTAGCCGACTTCTTTGCCGACCTAGACCCTGGATTGCAACCAAATGTGACCTACTACTATGAGATGGTCGCGCTTAACACCGACTATCTGGACGACCTGCCCGGTTCCTCTTCTGGTCGTAGCAATCGGGCGATTGCGCGCCCGTTCGTGCCGATTCAGATAGTAGCGCCGCGCCCAAATACGCTGGTCGATTCGCGCTCGTTGATTATCTCGTGGACTGCAGTGGAACGGGCGGACTACTATCTGGTGCTGGTTTACGATCGCCTCCCTGACTATCAGGTGCAGCCGTTCTACCCGTCTGATCTGGATAATCCGGGTGCGGCGAAAGTATTCGCACCGAACACCAGCCTCGTCTACACGGGGCCCGCTTTCAGTCCGGGGCGCACCTACTATCTGGTGGTGCTGGCGTTTAGCAACGATCGGTCAACGCGCGCCATCAGCCCGCTGGTGGCGGTTCAGGCGCGGTAGCGGGGTCGGGCAGGCGACGGAACGCGATTAGCCCCTCGGAGGGCGTGCTATCCATCAGCCATTCAACCCCATACGCCTCCGCCATCTCTTGAGCTTCAGGGGTCGCCCATTCTGCGCCGGCGACAAAAGGCGTGACATCCACCCCCGCCTCGCGCAAAAGTTGTGTCCATCGCAGTACACGCCACACATCGTGTCTATCAATCTTTAGCGAGACCTCACCAATGAGCACCTTGTCGCCCTTCCACCAGATGATGTCGGCTAAGGATGGATCTTCGGCTGGTTGCAGAAATCGTTCGCCCAAAAGGGGACGCAGCCACTGAACCAGCCGCTGTTGAACCAGTGGGTTATCTGTTGCGCCACCCTGCCCCCCCATGAACAACAGAGCTGCGCGTTTGACAAAGTTGCGCTCGTAGCGTTCGCCCTCGCGCCGTCCCGACTCGCCCCGCTGCCATTCACGAAGGCTTCTTGTCTCCTCGACCAGCTGCGCCACGGTCTCGACAAGCTGCGCTATCTGTTCTTCGGTACGGCGGTGGGCTTCTTCGCTGCGTTTCTGAGCTTCTGTGAGGGATGCCAGCTGCTCTTCCGTGCGCTGTTGCACCTCTACCAGCTGGCGCACGAGGCTCGGCAACTCCAGCAGCTCATCGGTCAGCAACAGCCGTCGCAATTCCGCCTGCCATTCTGGATGCTCCGTTAGCAAGCGTACCAGGTCATGCAGGTCGTTGACCGTCATCTGTTCTCAAGCCTCTCCGGAGGAGATTCTACCTGAATTAGGTGGAGAATCTTACTGGGCGTGTGCCTCGGTTTTGGCAAGGCTGGAGGCACCTACAATCACGATGCTCATGCGCTCAGGCAGCAGGTAGCGGGCGCATGCCTGCTGCACGGCGTCCGCAGAGATTGCCTGCACCATTTCATGATAGCGGTGCCAGTAATCCAGTGGCAGACGATGCACCACTGTCTGCACGAATCGGTCCGCAATGCCGCCCAGCGTGATCCAGCCAAGCGTATACCGACCAATCAGGTAGTTTTTGGTTGCCTGCAGCTCGCGCTCCGGCAGGGTGTCATGGAGCAGACGGTCAATCTCAAGCTGAATCTGGTACAGCGCGTCGCGTGTGTTCTCGGTGGCGGTCTGGGCATTGACGACAAAGGTACCGATGCGTCGGTAGTAATCGAGGTGGGCCCCCACGCTGTAGGCATAGCCATGCTGCTCGCGTATGGTGAGGAACAGGCGCGAGCTGGTGCCACCACCCAGCAAGTTCACACCCAGCAGCAGGTCCAGGCTATCGGGCGCATTACGCGGTGGCACAAGAGTGCCAAGCATGAGGTGGCTCTGGATGGAGCCATCTCGCAGCACAAAGCGTTCACCCTTCTCGGCTGGTTCGTTGGGAGGCGAGGGCAGTTTATCGTCGGGCGGCTCGCCCTGCCACGCACCCAGGTGGGTCTCCAGCAGGCGCACGAGGCGCGTTGTTCGAAAGTTCCCTACCGCAATCAACACTGCGCCAGCAGGGCGATACCGCTGCGCGTGGAAAGCCTGCAAGTGTTCAGATTGCCACCGCTCAAGCGCACCCTCATCTGGGGCGACACGATGGTATGGATGCGCCCCAAAAAGTGCTTTGCGCAGCCGCTCGTCCGCCAGAAAATCGGGCTGGGTGCGCTGTAGACGCAACCGCTGAAGCGTGTTCGCACGATCGATTTCAACCTCCTCTGGCGGAAAGGTCGGGTTCAGCAGCACATCGGCAATCAGCTCTATCATCTGGGGCAGGTAACGGCTCAAACAATGCGCCTGCAGCAGGGCAGCCTCTGTATTTGCGCTGACTGATAGCGAACCGCCGCACCGATCGGTTTCCCCTTCGATCTGAAAGCTGCTGCGTGTGCGTGTGCCGGCGGTCATCAGTCGGGCGGTTGCGGCTGCCAGCCCCACCATCGATTCCTCATCGAAGGCGCGTCCAGCGGTGGGAATCATCAGGCGCAACTCCACGCGCGGGGCGCGTGAGTCGGGGATCATCAGCAGTTGCAAACGGTTGGGCAGTGTATGCTCTTCCGGTAGTGGCAGGTGCAGCTCGCCCATCGGATGATCAGGGGGCGGTGTGGTAGGGAAGCTCATTCGACACCTCCTTGAGCGCAAGCGATAATGGTCATCACGGTGCGATTGCGTGCCGTATTCAGGTAGCGCTGCACGGCTTGCTGCACCGTGCCGCTTTCGATACTCAGCAGACGCTCCAACTCACGATTCACCGCATCGGGGTCGCCGTCGAACACGGTGGCAAACGCCAGTCCCAGCGCGCGCCCCAGCGGGCTTTGCAGCCCGTAGTAGAGGTGATCGCTCCAACGCTGGGCAATCAACTGGATACGGATGCGTTCCAACTCCTCGTCTGGCACACCCTCTTCAGCAAGGCGCGTGATCTCCTCATAAATAATCGCCTCGATGCGTTCGGGGGATATATCGGGGCGGTGCAGCACAAACAGGCGGAACAGGCTGGGAGCAGGACGCGCCTCCGCGCCGCCCGACACGCTGACCGCGACCGCTTCCTGTTTGACCAGTCGTTGATAGAGGCGCGACGCGCGTCCGCCGACCAAGATCTCGGCAGCAATCTGCAGCGCATCATTATTGAACGAATGGCGTGGCGGTATCTTCCAGGCAAGCGCCACGGCAGGCACACTCGCCAGCGGGTCATGGAACACCTCACGCCGCTCGTCCCGATCAGGTTCCGAGAGGTCAACCGCTGGGGGTGGCGACTGCGGTGGAATCGGCTCAAAGAGCTGGCGCACCAAAGCCAGATCCCGCCGCAAATCGTAATCACCTGCGACCACCAGTACCGCGTTATTGGGCGCGTAATAGGTGCGGAAAAAGCGTTGCACATCCTCTAAGCAGGCACGATCCAGATCCTCCATCGAGCCAATCACCGAATGTTGATTGGCGAAGTTGTCATAAGCGATTTCGCGCAGGCGTTCGATGGCGCGGGCGTAGGGCTGATTATCGATGCTCAGCCGCCGCTCCTCCTTCACCACCGCGCGCTGGTTGTCCAGGTTCTCCTGGGAGACCTGCAGCGAGCGCATCCGATCCGCCTCCAGCCACAGCCCCAACGGTAGCTTGGACGCGGGCAACAACTCAAAGTAGGCGGTACAGTCGTAGCTGGTGAAGCCGTTCAGCACGCCCCCATTCGATTCCACATACTCAAAATGTTTGCCACGCGGCACATGTTCGGACCCCTGAAACATCATGTGTTCGAACAGGTGCGCGAAGCCCGTTTTGCCTGGCGGCTCATCGCGCGAACCAACTTTATACACTACCAGCACCGCCGTCACAGGCGCCACGCGGTGGGGCGAGAACAAGACCTGCAGCCCGTTCGCCAGGGTATAGCACTTGAACTCAATCCTTGTTCGCGCGGTTCGATCCATCGCTTTCCTATGATACCTGAATCGGATAGACCCGCACGCCTCCGACAAAAGTAGCGCGTACCTTGCCTGGCAGTGTCCAGCCAGCAAAGGGGGTATTTCTGCCCATCGAATAAAACTGCTCCGGCTGCACCTGCCAGCGGGCGTTCGGATCAATCACCACTACATCCGCGGGTGCGCCGATGCGCAGCGTGCCAGCAGGCAAGCCCAGCACCTGTGCCGGGCGCGTGCTGAGGCAAGCAATCAACTCCAGCGGGGTCAGGGCATCCCCTCGCTCAGCGTTCCATTTCAGCAGGCAGCTCAGAGCGGTTTCCAGCCCCACGATGCCGAACGGCGCAAGTCCAAAGGGCTGTTCCTTCTCGAAACGGGCATGAGGCGCGTGGTCTGTCGCCACACAGTCGATCTCAGCGCGGATCAGTCCCTCACTCAGCGCGTCAAGATCGGTAAGTGAGCGCAGCGGCGGGTTCATCTTCGCATTGGTGTCGAACCCCTCACAAGCGTGATGGGTCAGCAGGAGATGGTGCGGGGTAACCTCCGTTGTAATGGCTGCGCCCCGTTGCCGAAAGAAGCGAATGAGTTCCAGTCCCATGGCAGTGGAAAGGTGCTGAATGTGCAGGTGGCAGCCTGTATCGAGGGCGAGGAGGGCGTTTCGGGCAATCGCGATTGTCTCTGCCGAGCAGGGCATGCCACGCAGTCCGAGCTGTGTACTGATCTCGCCCTCGTGCATGCTGGCGCCTTCGGTTAAGCCGGTCTCCTCGCAATGGGTCAACACGGGCAGTCCAAAAGCGGCACAGGCACGCATGGCACGGCGCATGACCGCTGCCGATTGGACGGGGTGGGCATCGTCGCTGCACGCAACGGCGCCCGCCCGCTTCAGCTCCGCATAATCGCACAGCTGCTCGCCGCGCATCCATTGCGTGAGTGCAGCGACCACATAGACACGGCATGGCGATTCGTACGCGGCGCGCTGCAGCAGCTCACGCACCAGCGCAGGGCTATCCAGTGGCGGCTCCGTGTTTGGCATACAGCAAATCGAAGTGAACCCGCCAGCGACGGCTGCTGCCCCACCCGTCTGCAAGGTTTCCTTATAGCTCTGCCCTGGCTCACGCAGATGCACATGCAGATCCACCAGTCCGGGCGCAACCCACGCATCAGTGCAGTCAATCACCCGCTCAGTCCCCTCCGGGGTCAGATGCGGGGCAATCTCGGCTATGCGTCCCTTGCGTATTCGCAGGTCCGCCAGAGCATCTAGTCCTTGAGAGGGGTCTAATACACGCCCGCCACGAAGTAGATAGTTCGCCATTTTCGCCGTCCCAAAGTTCCCTCACCCATACCCTCTCCCCAGAAGGGAGAGGGGGTCTTGCCTCAACTGAATTCGTGCTTACGGGCTGTTTTCCTGCTGCTCTGGCGGTTGTTTAGGGCGCGCACACGGGTGCGCTCCTACTTGCGGATTGCGCGACGCCAGGCAATCTTCGCGACGGCGACAGCAGGCTTCATGATGGGCGTGCGGAAGACAGCTTGGGGGAAAGTTTCGCGGAAGCGCGTTTCGAATGCCTTCCGAAACAGAGTACGCCCGCGAAACATGCCACCGGTGAGGGCGATAGGGAACGAATCGCTTGGCGCAAACAGCTCACGGGCACAGGCGATGGCGTCTACTGCAAGGATGAACGCTCTGGCAATCACTACCAGTTGCGCTGTTTGGTCACCTCGCTCAGCTATCTGTACCACTTTCGGCGCGAAACCTGCGATCTGATGGCGCTGGATGCCCTGTTGATAGAATAGAGGGATCAACTCGTCCAGTCGGCGCACCTTGAAGTAGCGCTGTGCCGCTTGAACAAGGCGGGTCTCCGAATCGCGCCCGTCCCACGCACGGACCGCGGCGCGTAGCGCATGCATCGCCACATCATACGCGCTTCCCTCATCCCCTAACAGGGCACCCCAGCCCCCCACTGTGCGGACCAGTCGATCTTCCACAAACGCGGCAATTAGTGAGCCAGTCCCTGCAATCACGGCGATGCCATGTGCGTGCATGCGTCCCGTGCTGACGAACGCCATGCGGGCTTCCTCAACGGAGACAACCACCGGATTGCCCAGTCGTTGTAGCAGCCATTCCCAGTTGGCACGAGAGCCAGCAACGCTGTAGCCCAGCACCTGTACCGGGGCATCGATGCCCTTGAGCGCACCTTCCAGAGCGGTCTCGAACGATTCGCGCTGGACCGCCTCGCTGACAAAGTTCAGGTTGGCGGGACCGCCCTCGGCGTAGGCAAGCAGTGTGCCCTGTTCACTCAGGATAGCGCACCCGGTTTTCGTGCCGCCACCCTCCAGCCCGACCAAGATGCCCATTCGCTTGTTCACCCCCTCAGCCATACCCTCGCCCCTAAAGCGGGGAGAGGGCTAAGTTGTCCTCCCTCTTTCCTATAGCTGCTCGAACAGAGGGCGCAGGGCTGGATAGATCTGGCGATACAGGGTGTAGGCACGCTCGTAAACCTCCTGGTGGCGCGGGTTTGGCTCTGTGCGGTCGGCAAGGCGCACCACCGCCTCGCACGCCTCAGGCACGCTACTCCAGATGCCGATGCCCACGCCCGATAGCAGCGCAACACCGAACGCCGGCCCCTCCTCCACCTGCAGCGTGTGCAACGGGTAGCCCGTTACATCCGACAGGATCTGCCGCCAGAGCGAGGCTCGCGCTCCGCCACCCGTCATGCGCACCTCTTGAATTTCGATGCCCATCGCCTGCAGGATCTCGAACGAGTCGCGCAGCCCGAAAGCGACACCTTCCAGCACAGCACGGGTGAAATGGGCACGCTGGTGCGCTAAGGTGGCGCCGACGAACGCGCCGCGCGCTTTCGGGTCGGCATGGGGGGTGCGCTCGCCCGAGAGATAGGGCAGAAAGAGCAGCCCTTCGGCACCCGGAGGAATCGGCTCCGCCTCTTTCACCAGGCGATCATAGGGGTCTTCCCCCGCAGCATGCGCGGCATATAGGTCTGCCTGCGCGAAGGTATCGCGATACCACCGTAGCGCGCCGCCTGCCATCAGCATCACGCCCATCACATGCCAACAGCCGGGCACCGCATGGCAGAAGGTGTGCGTGCGATAGTGCGGGTCAACACGGGGCTGGTCCAGATGCGCGAACACCACCCCGCTGGTGCCGACCGACACCGAGACACGCCCCCTCTGTACAATCCCGGTACCGACGGCTCCTGCCGCCTGATCGCCTGCACCGCCCACCACTGGCGTGCCCTCCGCCAGACCCGTTGCCGCTGCTGCCGATGCATTCACACGCCCCGTAATCTCAGGCGATTCGTACACGCGAGGAAACCACTCACGCGGCAACTCCAGCGTGTCCAGTATCTCATACGCCCAATCGCGTTTCGGCACTTCGAACAGCGCGGTGCCTGAAGCGTCGGACACCTCCGTCGCATACTCGCCCGTGAGCATGAAGCGAATGTGATCTTTGGGCAGCAGCACACGACGAATGCGGGCGTAATTTTCGGGTTCATGGCGGCGCAGCCAGATAATCTTGCCCGCCTGAAAACCCGTCAGCACGGGGTTCAGCGTTGTCTGCAGCACCTTCTCCTGCCCGACGCGCTCGGTAATCCATACGCACTCCTCGGCGGTGCGCTGGTCGCACCAGAGCAGCGCGGGGCGAATCACCCGATTCTGCTCGTCCAGAAAGACGGAGCCGTGCATCTGCCCGCTCAGCCCGATGCCCCGGATCTGGTTCGGGGCGACACCGCTTTCGGACAGTACCTGCCGAATCGCGCTCACTGTCGCCCGCCACCAGTCGTGCGGATTCTGTTCCGCCCACAGCGGTTGCGGCGTGTGCAGCGGGTAAGTATCGCCGCCGCTGGCTAACACCCGCCCCTGCAGGTCAATCAGCACCGCCTTCACACCCGTTGTGCCAATGTCAAGCCCTAAGAGGTACATATGCATCCTCCATGAAAGCGATTAGGCATTTATCGTGCAAGTTGCCCGAACGCAGCCCCTATTCCTCCCCTGTCAGGTTTGGCTCGGTCATTTTGTAGGGATCGAACACCTCGCGAATCTGCTCTTCGGTGAGCAAGCCGCGCTCGCGCACGATGTCAATAATGCTACGGTTCTCGCGCAGGGCTTGCTTGACCACCTCGGCGGCGGTGGCGTAGCCCACATAGGGGTTCAACGCGGTCGCCAGGCTGGGGCTGGTCTCCGCATACCAGCGACATTTCTCCTCGTTGGCGATAATGCCACGGATACACTTTTCATCAAAGACGCGCAGCGCGTTCGTAATAATCTGCAGGGCAAAGAGCGCATTATACGCCATGACCGGCATCATCACATTCAGCTCCAGCTGCCCTGCCTGCACCGCGTAGTCGATAGTGGTGGCGCAGCCGATCACCTGAAAGCAGACCATGTTGACCATTTCGGGGATGCTGGGGTTCACCTTGCCGGGCATGATGCTGCTGCCCGGTTGCACGGCGGGTAGCACGATTTCGGCGAAGCCCGTGAGCGGTCCCGAAGCCAACAGGCGCAGGTCATTTGCGATGCGGGTGATTTCGAGGGCAAGCAGTCGCAACGCCGCACCCACATAGGCGATGGGCATCTGGCTCTGCATCGCCTCGCACAGGTCGTCCGCCGGTCGGAACGGCAACCCTGTCCATTCGCGCAGCAGCTCCACCACGCGAAAACGGTACTTGGGATGCGTGTTCAGCCCCGTGCCGACCGCGCTACCCCCGATGCCTAACTCCTCCACCTCAAAGGCTGCCTGCTGTAGAATGCGCTTGCACTTGCGCATGGTGGCTGCATAGGCAGTGAATTCCTGCCCCAGTCGGATGGGCACGGCATCCTGCAGGTGCGTGCGCCCCGATTTCAGCACATGGTCGAACTCGCGCCCCTTAATGGCAAACCCTTCGGCAAGCTGATCCAGCACAGGCAACAGGCGTTCCAGCGCCATGCGCGTCGCGATGCGCGTGGCGGTGGGAAAGGTGTCGTTGGTCGATTGCCCGAAGTTCACATGGTCGTTGGGGTGAACCAGTTGGTAATCGCCCTTCTGCCCACCGAGGATTTCGATGGCGCGGTTTGCCAGTACCTCGTTCACATTCATATGGAACGAAGTGCCCGCCCCCTGATGGAAAATGTCGGTGGGGAACTGGTCGCGCAATTTGCCTGCCAGGATCTCATCAGCCGCCTGTATAATCGCCTTCCCGATAGGCTCCGGGATGATTTTCAGCTCCATATTCGCCTGCGCACAGGCTTTCTTGAGCAGCACATAGGCATCGATCATTAGGGGCGGCTCGGTAATCCCACTAATGGGAAAATTTTCCTGGGCACGCAGAGTTTGCAAACCCCAGTAAACTTCAGCGGGTAGCTCCCGCTCGCCCAAAGCATCCTTTTCAATCCGTTGCGCCATTGCGTCCTCCTTCAAGAAGGGATTATACCGCATGCCGATTCGCCTGCGCTGGGGTAAAATAGCCTTATCGCGGGAAGCCTGACCGAGTGACTGGTGGGGGTACCGCACTACGCAATCGACGGGTGAAAAAAAATGATGTACGGTGGCATGCGTGGTTCCGGGAGAATGTTTCGCTTGTTGATCCGCCATGCGGGCGTAACGCGCGAGATGGGTGGTGAGGAACTCTCGCTCGCCGTGCAGCGCGTGGATCGGATGTTCATCGAAGCGCTCGAAGCGGGTGCGTCCGATATTCACATGCATCCTGAACGCAACATGCTGCGCATCCGCTTCCGCATCGACGGCGTGCTGCACGAACATGAAACCATTACCGAGCCGGACCTGTGGCAGGCGATGGTGGCCCGAGTGAAACTGGCGGCAAATATGCACCTGGATGAGAAGCGCGACACGCAGGACGGGCGTATCGATATGGAGTATATGGATCGACGGCTCAGCGCACGCGTTTCTTGCATCCCCTCACTGAACGGCGAGCGCATCGTGATGCGTATCTTAGACCCCGCCAAGATGCAGGTCAAGCTCGACACGCTGGGCATGCCGCAGGATGTGCTGGCGAACTGGCGACGCGCCCTGCAGGTCGCCTACGGCATGCTGGTCGTCACGGGTCCCACTGGTTCAGGAAAGACCTCTACCCTCTATGCCTCACTCCATACCCTCGACAGAGTGCATCGCAATATCGTGACGGTGGAGGACCCGGTGGAGTATGAGTTCCCCGATAATATGATGCAGGTTCAGGTAAGCGAAAAAATTACTTTTCCACGCGCGCTGCGAGCCATGCTGCGTCATGACCCCGATGTGATAATGATTGGCGAGATTCGCGACCGCGAATCGTTGCAAATTGGCATTCAGGCTGCGCTCACGGGGCATCTGGTGCTTACCACGCTGCACACGAATAACGCCATCGAGACCATCAGCCGCATGATCGATATGGGAGCAGAGGATTATCTGATTGCGGCGACTCTGCAGTGCGCGATGGCGCAACGGCTGGTGCGCCTCATCTGCCCAGATTGCCGCGTGCCCTATCAGCCAACCGCAGACGAGCTGGCAGCGTTGCGCATCCCTGCAGAGGCAGCGGGACAGTTCACCTTCTATGTGGGCAAGGGCTGCCAGCAGTGTCGCGGCACGGGCTTTCGCGGGCGCACAGGGATTTTCGAACTGCTGCGCATCAGCCCTGCGATTCGCGAAGCGATCGTCAATCGCGCGACAGGCGACCAGATTCTGCAGATTGCCGTCAAAGAAGGCTTCCGCACAATGCTGGATGATGGGCGCGACAAGGTGCTGCGCGGCATGACCACTCCGCATGAGGTCATTCAGGCGGTCTATGCAGGCGTCTATGAGTAAAGAGATGAGCTGCGAATGACGCACAGCCTCAGATTCGAAATCACCGCTCGTGCTCCACATAGCCAGGCACGGGCAGGACGATTATATACTCCGCACGGGGTGATCGAGACCCCTGCTTTTATGCCCATCGGCACGCAGGCAAGCGTCAAAACGCTCAGCCAGGAGGAGCTGGAGCAGCTGGGCTATCGCCTGATCCTGACGAACACCTACCATCTCTACCTGCGTCCGGGTGCAGAACGCATTGCGCGGCTGGGCGGATTGCACGCCTTTATGAGCTGGCGTGGTGCGATCCTGACCGACAGCGGCGGCTTTCAGGTGTTCAGCCTCGCCCCATTGCGCCAGATCGACGACGAGGGCGTCACTTTCCGTTCGCATCTCGACGGCTCGCTCCATCGCCTCACCCCCGAACGCGCCATCGAAGTGCAGCAACGGCTGGGCAGCGACATCATGATGGTGCTGGACGAGTGTCCTCCTTATCCTGCCGAGTACGATGCGGTGGCGCAGGCGGTGGAGCGCACCTATCACTGGGCAATCCGCTGCAAGCAGGCGTGGCAAGAATCGGAGGCAGGCAGCGGCGCCCTGTTTGGCATTGTGCAGGGTGGGGTGTATGAGGCGCTTCGGCAAGTGAGCATCGATCAAATCACCGCGCTGGACCTGCCCGGCTATGCGATTGGGGGCGTCTCGGTGGGCGAGCCAGTAGAGCGGATGCGGGCAGTGGTCGAATTCACCACGCCACGCCTGCCCCCCAACCGCCCACGCTACCTGATGGGGGTTGGCACACCCGACGACATTCGCCATGCCGTTGCCTGCGGTGTGGACCTGTTCGATTGTGTGCTGCCCACGCGGCTGGGGCGGCATGGAGCCGTGTTCACCTCGCGGGGCAGACTGAACCTGCGCAACGCCCGGTTCGCCGAATGCACGGAGCCGATAGACCCGGCATGCGATTGCGCCGCGTGCCAGCGTTATAGCCTCGCCTATATTCACCACCTGTTTCGCGCGGGCGAAATGCTGGGCTATCGTCTGGCATCCTACCATAACCTGGCGTATTATGCTCGCTGGATGCAGACCTTGCGGGAGGAGATTATTGCGGGCAGGCTTTAGCGGCTGCTCAGCACCTGCCAGAAGGTGTGGGCATAGCGGCGGAAGCGAGCGAAGCGCCCCAGTGTGAGCAGGGTAAGCAAGCTTCCCACCAACCAGCGTATAAATGCACCCAGCCGATTCAGCAGCCAGCAGACACCGCTTGCCCAGCGCCCATGAAACTTGCGGAAGAAACGCTCCTTGCCCCGATTGTAGTGGATAATCATCCGGGCACGCATCGGCTCGCCACTTGCGCCTAAATGGTGAATGAAGACTGCGTCATGCACATAAAAGATTCGCCCGCCTGCCTGACGCAGTCGATAGCACAAATCGGTGTCCTCGCAGTACAGGAAATAATCCTCGTCAAACAGGGGTGGGCTCCCGTCGGGCAAGCGACGCAGCAGCATGCATGCACCCATTACTTGCTCCACCTCAATAGTGCTGTTGAAATCCCACCAGGTGCGCCAGTAGCCGCCGAACAGGCGTGTGCGCGGGAATAGCTTGGCAAGCCCCGTTTGCTCGCAAAAGACCGCCCAAAGGGTCAGCTCAACTGCGCAGGAGGGTTGAACCCGCCCGTCGGGATAACGCAACTGCCCCCCGCATGCCACCGCCTCCGGATGGGCGTCCATAAACTCAACCAGCCGCTCCAGTGCCCCCGGCGTCGCACGCACATCGGCGTTCAGAATCAGCAGATAGCGTCCCTGCGCCACCCGTAGCCCCTGATTGCATGCCGCGCCAAAGCCCCGATTCTCGCTGTTCGCAATCAGATAAACCTAGGGGAATTCGCGCTGCACCAATTCCACGCTGCCGTCGGACGACGCATTATCGACCACAATCACTTCGCAGGGGATATGCTCGCCGTGCAGGGAGGCGAGGCACTCGCGCAGGAGTTCGCGCGTGTTGTAGCTCACCACAATAATGGAAAGCACGGTTTGTTTGCCCCCTCACCCTAACCTTCTCCCTCTAAAGCGGAGGAGAGGGCTGAAAGGTTAGCTCGCTCTGCTGCATTGCGGCGTCCAGCTCGCGTAGCGCTTCCGTCCGGAGCAGGGTTGCCTGTTCCAGATCCTCCTCTTTACGGAGCAGCAGGTATCGCGCCATCTGCTGTGCCGCTTGACCCATCAGATAGGCTCCGAACTGCAGGTGGGCATGGGCATCGTGCGTCGACTCATCAGAGCGGAGTTGCCCCAGCCATGCACCAAAGTCGAGAGCCTTTATCACAATCTGTTCGCCACGCTCGCGAAGCAATTTCCAGTCAGGCACAGGGTCGTTGGCAAGCCGTTTCAAATCGAGTAGCTCGTTCGCGAGATCGTTCATGACGCCACTCACCACAAAGAGCAGTGCAGGCAGTCGTTCCTGAGTCAGTGGCTGCCCCTCGTGTCCCCGATCGAACCGGCGTTTAACCCCTTGCATCAGATAGGCGCACCAGCGCACTTCGGGCGCACTTGTGGGGCGCATCGTAGCGAGTGTCGCTTCTGCTCCTGCAAAATCACCTGATCGCAGCTGGAGATCGAAAAGTAGCAACGCCAGCGTTAGTCCACCCTCTGCTTGCAACATCTCCTTCAAGGTGCGGATTGCGTCAGCGACTCTGCCCTGTTCACGCATCAGCTGTGCCCATCGGGGCACAAGAGGCTCACTGTGCGGCATTAGGCGCATAGCGCGTTCACACTCATCCAGCGCGGCGCCCCTCATGCCAAGCCGCTGATACAGCTCGATGAGCTGCAGACGTAGCGTGGTGTCCAGCGGGTTTTGATTGACCGCCGCACGCAACAGGGGGAGCGCCTCATGCAGTCGCCCTTCACCGATGAGCTTGTTCGGGTCTCTCACCTCTGTTGTTCCCGCCCCCGCGGAGCTGGAGCGTGCTTTCGCAGGCTCTTTCTGCTCTGTGGAGCGTGAGGGGAGCGGTTCACCTTGAGCCGATGGCGGTGCAGGCATACGGGGTAGCTGGTTCCACAACTCCGTGTCCAGCCGGAGGGCGATGGTGCGTGTGAGTGATTTAAGCGCGGCCTCTTGGTCAGTATCGCGCTTGAACGTCTGCTGGGTGCCCCTTGTACGCCAGATAGGCGTGCGCCGTCCGGGCTGCCACACCTCTGCCTGATATTCCAGCGCCCCGTTCTCTCTCTGGCGGGTGCAGCGCACGATGAGCACAAAAGTTGCGTCCAGTGCGCGCCCAATTTGCAGCAGCAGGGGTGCATCGGGCGACTCGAGCGCGTCTGGCTTCAGATTCTTTTCATGCGCGAACCGCTGCACGGTCGGGTGTTGCGGGCTATAGGTGATCACATCCACCTTATGCAACTCCTTCAGATAGTGGGTCAGATGGGAAACGATGTCGCTGTTGGGATCGTAGGGACCTTGTTCCGTCTGCACCAGCGGGGCGCGAGTTTGGGCAACCAGCACCAGCGAACGATCGGTAAAAGCCCATGCGCCCTGCACCCCGATCACCTGCAGCACCAAAACTCCTGGCAAAGCAGCTCTTCTCCACCCCCTGCGACTTATGACCTGCCACGCGCTCACTCTTCGCATAATTTCAGCCCCTGCTCACAGGCGCGAATCCCCTCGCGTGCAGCATTGACCTCCTGCCCACGCTGGATTTGCAGCTGATAGGCTTGGATCGCCTGCTGGAAGTTCGCCCGGGCGTTCGCTTTATCGCCCAGACGCAGGTAGCAGATAGCGATTTGCTGGTACACTTCACCTTGCGAGGGTGCGGTAGGGAGTGCCTGCTGATACGCTTCGATAGCTTGCTGGTAGTTTCCCGCCATTTGATGGCGCCGTGCGATTTCGAGTGGATCCTCGCGTAGTGGCGAAGGTTCTGCGGGCGCATTCGCATTCTTGTGGACATAGATCTCGTAGACGCCCTCTTGCGGGCGCTCACGCACCTCCACATCGGGCAACAGCTCGCTCTGAGTATCGGCTGCGTTAGCAGGCTTATCTAACTGGCTGGACTTGCTGGGCGGCCCGGCGGTGTTAGACTGCTGGGTGGAGGGTGCCGGAATCGAGCCGCGAGGCGGGGCGCTTGCTTCCGATGCGGGCGCGATTGCAAGACGCGACGGATCCACCATCACCGGCGGGACAGTCGGTGTGGACGGCTCAGGTTGAGCAGGCAGGTTCACCGCGGGCGCAGACGGTTGAGGGGCGGTTTGGGGTGATGTCGCTACGGTTTCACGAGCGGGAGCGACCGAAGGAGCAGGCGATGTCGTGGGCGCACTCAGGCGCAGCAGGGCAACGAAACCAACGACCAGCACAACGCCCGCGCCCACAAACGCCAGCACCGCTGGCAGCGCGTCCAGCCAGAGCGGGCGTGCCGCCAGGCTCTGAACACGCACCGCGGCTCTCGGCTGGCGTTGCAACGCCTCCAGCCGTGCCCGTTCCGATACGCTGAGCGGGTTCAGTTGAACCACGCGCTGATAGGTCTCTATCGCCTGCGCTATCTGACCCCGTTTCTCGTGTAGCAGCGCCTTGAGCGACAGGGCAGGTAGCAGCTCAGGTTCCAGTGCAAGCGCGCCTTCACAGGCGAGCAACGCCTCCTCGTCTCGCCCATGCTCGTTCAGGCTCATCGCTTCACGCAGCAGGCGTTCCGCCTGTTCGCGCCGCCAGCTTGGCGGCTCCACAGGTTCCACAGGCGCACCACAGCGAGAACAGTAGTGGGCGCCTTTCTCGACAGGATGCTCACAACGCATGCATACCATCGCCCCAATCCCCATGGAGCTTATTGTACCCCTTTGGACGGAGGCACGCCGATTTTTGTTGCGGGGAAGCTATTTACGAGCGAGCAAGGCAAACGCCCCGGTCTGTGCCTACCCGATCTTGCTGCTGGGGCGCACGGCGATGGTTTTTTCGTGGGTGTAGAGGGCGAAGCCGGGAGGTGCATTGCGTGGCTTACGCACATATTTGCGCAGGGTGTAATCCACTTCCACCACTCCTGCATGGCGGTCTGCGCTGTGCTGGGCTGCGAGGTGGGCAGCGAACTCCAGTGTGCGGCGGGGCACGCGCTCCGGAGGTCCATCCGTGCGGATAATCACATGCGCGCCCGTGCCCGTACGCACATGCAGCCACCAGTCGTTCGGGCGGGCGATGCGCGTCAGCAGGAAATCGTTCGCCTGAGCGTTCTCGCCCACCAGCACCTGATAGCCGTCGGGGCTGAGATAGACCTGCACTTTATGCCCTTCGAAAGGGTCTTTCTCGGCGCGGGTGGCGCGTTGTTCAGCGGCTATTTCGCGCAGCCAGCCGTGTTGGCGGGCGGTCTCCAGCAGTGTGCGCAGCGGCTCCACTCGGTCGCCCGCCGCCTCCAGCTGCTGCAAGGCGTCCCGAATCGCTCCGATTTCCGCTTCGAAACGCTGCAGGCGTGTCTGGAGTCCGCTCTGCCCCTCGCGAGCGCGACGCGCCTTTTCAAAATAGCGCTGCGCGTTCTCCGTAAGGCTTTTCTCCGGGTCCAGAGGGATCTCGATCAGCGGTGCCTCCGGCTGTGTGTAATCGGGTGCCTGAAGCACCTGTGCGCCCTGTGGGAGGTTGTGCCCAAACGCCAGGATTAGCTCCCCAAACAGCCGATAACGGTCGGCATGCTGGCTCTCGGCGAAGGCGCGTTGCAGCTCCTGAAGGGCGCGCTCGCGTGCCTGCAATGCACGCCGCAGTGCAGGCTCCAGGGTATGGCGCAGCGCATCGGCTTCCGCCCGCTCGATGCGCTCGGTGAACGCATGCTCCCATGCCAAGTTCACACGACTGCGCGGGTGCTGCCATGGGGCAGGTAGCTGGCGGCAAGGGAATGGGTATGCCCCCAGCACGCGACCGCTCGACGGCTCACGCACCAGCACCGGCTCCCAGCGTGCCTCTCGAAGGCGTCGCGCCAATTCCAGCAACCCTTCGGGTCCCTCTTGTTGCGCGATCAGTTCCAGCTCCTGTGCAGTGAATCGGCTCAGCCCCTCTAAATACGCGCCCCAGTCGCGTTCCGGCACCGATTGCACCTGTGCCCACAGCTCGCGCCATTCCGCTTCGTCCATCAGCAACGGGTTGCGCAAACCCTCCACGCGCGTGGGTGGCAGACGATACGGCTCACCTGACCGAATCGGGCGCAACTGGCTCTGGCGCGGCGAGACCCATTTCAACGCGCTCTGAATCACCCCCGACGGATGCACCAGGAACAGGTTCGAATGCTTACCCATCAGCTCGGCAATCAATCGAAAAACGCCCGCTGGCGTCTCGAACTCGAACTGCACGATCCGATCGAAGCCGATTTGCACGATTTGACGCAGCAGGGCACCCTCGATATGCTTGCGCAGGCTCTGGCAGAAAGGGGGTGGCGTCGGCGCGTTCGGCAACTTTTTGCCAATCAGGTGCAGGCGGGCAAATTGCGGGTCCGCCGAAAGGAGCAGCCTGTGCTCCTGACGCTGGGCATAGAGATGTAGCACAAGGGTCAACGGTTCTGGCTGACGGATTTCCTGCAACCGCCCGCCAATCAGAACGCCACACTCGGTCAGCGCCGCATACAAGTTCAGGCTGTCAAACGGGATGGCTTTCTGTTTCATCTGAAGGAGAGCATACCATGCAGAAAGCGTTGCAAGCCCTCTCCCCTCTGGGGAGAGGGTCGAGGTGAGAGGAGAAGCATACCCTGCGGCGCGCATTTGGGCTATAATTAAGACGCTATGGAACGAAAAGGTAGAGGGACAAGCACTGGGCGAACACCGCTTTTTCGGTTGATACGGCGCTGGCTGAATGCTGCGACACTGGAGCCAACCCAGCTGGAACGGATGTGTGAGCAAGCGTCTCGACGAACGCTATCTCGGCGTGAATTTCTCAAAGCTTCGGGCGCCCTGACCGCGGCGGCAATCACGGGTGGTCTGCTGCGCCATTCAAGCTGGGCAGCTGAACCGAGTGATCCGCACCATCCGCGGATTGCCATCGTGGGCGCCGGCATCGCGGGACTGAGCGCCGCCTACCACCTGCGCCGAGCGGGACTACACGCTACCATCTACGAAGCCAGCAATCGCACTGGCGGGCGCATCTTTTCCGCGCAGAACCTCTTCGCGCCTGGACTCACCACCGAACTGGGTGGCGAATTCATCGACAGCATCCATCGCGACATGCTCTTCTTCGCACACCGGTTCGGGCTGGAGCTGATCGATCTGGAATCGCCTTCGGAAAGCGGCCTGCAGACACGCTACTTCTTCAACGGGCAGGGCTACACCGAGGCGCAGATTATCGAGGCGTTGCGCCCTATCGCCCGGCGGATCAAGCATGATGCACAGCGGGCGGGCTACCCCGTAACCTATGACAACTACAACGCGCATGCCTACGCTCTGGATCACACCTCCCTCGCAGAGTACCTGACCCAAATCGGTGCCACCGGCTGGCTCTATGAGCTGCTGGAGGTCGCCTATGTTACCGAGTATGGACTGGACGCAGGCGAGCAGTCGTGCCTGAACCTCATTTTCCTCATCGATACCCAGCTCAATGACGGCTTCGAGATCTTTGGCGACAGCGATGAGCGATACAAGATTCGCGGCGGTAACCAGCAAATACCCGATCACCTTGCCCAGATGATGGCGGCACAGATCCATCTGGAGCATCGTTTGATCACGATTCGAGAGGGAGCACATGGCTATCGGCTCACCTTTGAACAGGCAGGGGGTGGAAATAGGGAGGTGGAAGCGGATATTGTGCTATTGACGCTGCCGTTCACCTTGCTGCGCGAGGTAGATATTCGGGTTGACCTGCCTCCTGTCAAGCGTCGCGCGATCAACGAACTGGGCTATGGCACGAACGCGAAGCTTATTTTAGGCTTTCAGACCCGCTTCTGGCGCGATCAGGGATACAATGGTGACTTCTTTACCGACGAGCCGTTCCAGAGCGGTTGGGACAGCAGCCGTTTACAGGCAAGCACCGTAGGCAGCCTGACGCTCTTTCTGGGTGGAACGCCAGGCGTGCAGGTGGGTCAGGGCACGCCCCACTCGCAAGCGGCAGCGTTTCTGCCCGGGGTCGAACGGCTCTTTCCTGGAGCGACGATGCACTACACGGGCAACGCGGTGCGCTTCCACTGGCCAAGCTACCCCTTTGCGAGAGGGAGCTACTCCTGCTGGAAGGTAGGACAATACACCTCCATTGCCGGTGCAGAGTTCGAGCCAGTGGGGCGTCTCTTCTTTGCTGGCGAGCATACCAGCATTGACTATCAGGGCTATATGAACGGCGGTGCGGAAACCGGTCGACGCGCCGCGCGCCTCATCCGCCAGTGGGTGCGGGGACGATAGGGTATCATGAATCGGGCTGACAGGTGTGTGGGCCCGTAGCTCAAC
>ENA-ORXB01001731-ORXB01001731.1-sediment-metagenome-genome-assembly--contig:-NODE-1731-length-23001-cov-17.919080_pt1 | contig 23001 bp, 30 predicted proteins | sample MGYA00237863_ERZ511475 | MGnify/ENA primary metagenome ERZ511475 (study PRJEB26305, sample SAMN06343858) | sediment metagenome | isolation source: hot spring sediment | place: Canada: British Columbia... | reverse complement strand
TCTACGAGCATAGCCCGCGTTTTCGTCTCGCCGCCGGCGCTCCCGCGGACCGGATCCTCCGGCGACCAGCCCGATTGGCTTCCCCGGCGCGGCCCCGGGCCGAGACCGCGACGGGTAGCCGGCTTGTGGCGCCCTGCCCGGGCCGCCGGCCCTCCCGGGAGGACGTCACCGCTTCTTAAGCGGCGAGTGCGTAGTTGGTGTTGACGCTTATCGCGTCTGCCAGTTGATTAACGAGGTCCTGGCACCTCGGCTCGCCACCCTGCTTCTTCCCACCCAGTCGAGACCGATCGCCCCCGTATCCCGACCACCAAGAAGTATACCAGAAGTTACCGCCGGCCAGACCCCCTGAGGCCGCGCTTGAGCGCCTGTGCCATCTCCCGCTGCGCCTGGCGCCGGGCGATGGCCTCCCGCTTGTCGTAGGCCTTCTTACCCCGCGCCACCGCCAGCTCCACCTTGGCCAGGCCCCGCCGGAAGTAGAGGCGCAGGGGGATAAGGGTGTAGCCCTTCTGCTGCGCCTTCCCCAGCAGCCGGTTGATCTCGCTGCGGTGCAGCAGGACCTTGCGGGAGCGCATCGGGTCGTGGTTGAAAACGCTGCCCGCCTCGTAGGGAGGGATGTGCATCCCGTGGATCCAGACCTCGCCGCGCTCCACCCGGGCGAAGGCCTCCGCCAGGCTTGCCCGGCCGGCACGCAGCGACTTTACCTCGGTCCCGGTGAGGACCAGGCCGCCCTCCACCGTCTCCTCGATGTGGTACTCGTAGCGGGCACGGCGGTTTGTGGCTATGTCGCGCTGGCGCTCCGTTCCAGCCATCAGCCCTCCGGCAGGCCGGCGGCGCGGGGCCCCACCATGACCACACCCTCCCCCTCGGCGACCAGGGTGCCGTCGGATCGCATCACCCTCCCCCTGGCCCGCTGCATGGCCGAGCGCCGCGCGCCCACAGGCTCGGCGAAGACCCGCAGCCGCTCTCCGGGACGGACCGGACGGCGGAAGCGGACGGAGATACTGGTGGTCACCGCGGGCGTGCCGCGCCAGGCCCAGATGTTGGCCATGGCGTCGTCCAGGACCGCCGCGATCAGGCCGCCGTGGATCACCCCCTCCCAGCCGATGTGCTCGTCGCCGGGGACGAACTCGGCGGTCACCCCGGGGCCATCCTGGGAAAACCGCAGGCGCAATCCCACGGAGTTCTCCGAACCGCAGATAAAGCAGCGGTTGGCTGCTCGCGACGCGCCGTCCATGGCGCGGCCAGCATAGCGAAGCCCCCCGCCGCTGTCAAACGCAAGGGATGCTCTCTGGATGAGGCGAACCCCCGCGGTGGGCCTGGGCGATGAGTAATCCCACCGCGTAGCGGTCCCGCTCCGCCACCCACGCCCTGACCCCCGGCCGCTGGAGGACCGCCTCGACCTCAGCGGGCGCGGGGGTGTAGCACTCCCTGTAGATGCGGGCCAGCTCCGGGACATCGGCACCCACCGCCCCGCGGATGGTGTACCCCTGCGGCGGGCGCACCGCGCGGCGGCCGCGGGGGTGCAGACGTGCTGCAACAGGGAGGCGCCCAGCCGCCGCGGTAGGCCCGCTCGTGGAAGTCCACCAGCAGGGGGACGTGGTCGGGTCCGGCGGGGCGCAGCGCCAGCAGCACCGCCACCTACCCCGTCCTCCCGCCGGAGACGGCCACCTGCGGGGCGCTGGCCCACATGCGCTCCAGCTTATAGAAGGCACGCGTCTGGGGGCTGAACACGTGCACGACCACATCGCCATAGTCCAGCAGCACCCACTGCGCCTCCTCATCGCCCTCCCGCGCCAGCAGCCGGTAATTCGCCCGCTCCATGGCCTCCTCGATACCCTCGCGCACCGCCCTCATGTGCACGCGGCTGGTGGCTGAGCAGACGACGAAGAAGTCGGTAACCAGCGTCAGCGTCCGCAGGTCGAGGACTACCACCTGCTCGGCGGCCTTGGCCTCCGCCGCGGCTGCCGCTGCCCGCGCCCGGAGGAGGCTTCGAGGCTCACTCATCAGGGCAGCGGAAGGCCCGGGCGGGGTCCGCAGGCGCCAGCCGGTAGAGACCGTGCTTGACGATGTAGTGCTCCACCGGCTCGGGCACCAGGTACTTGATGGGCTTCCCCTGAGCGACGCGGCGGCGGATGTCGGTGGAGGAGATGGCCAGCGCGGGGATCTCCATGAAGTGGATGTTGTCCAGCCGCCTCCCGGTCACGTTGTTCGCCCGCACCGCGTCGTGGTCCAGGACGAAGCCCGGGCGGGTGGCGGCGATGAAGTCGCACAGACCCAGCAGGCGCGGGGAGTCCTCCCACTCCCCGCGGAGGATCTGCAGGATGGCATCCGCCCCCGTGATGTAGTAGAGTCCCGCCTCCGGGTAGCGCTCCCGGAAGGCCAGCAGCGTGTCGATGGTGTAGGAGGGCCCTTCCCGCTCAATCTCCACCCGGGAGACGGTGAAGTACGGGTTGGTGGCCGTGGCCAGCACCGTCATCAGGTAGCGGTGGGCAGGATCAGAGACCTCGCGAGGGTCTTTGTGCGGCGGGTGGCGGTTGGGGACGAAGATGACCTGTGCTAGGTCGAACTGCGCCCGTGCCTCCTCGGCGGTGACCAGGTGCCCGTAGTGGATGGGGTCAAAGGTCCCGCCCATGATGCCCAGGCGACGGCTGGCGGCCATCAGGTCGTGGTTCGCCCCGCCGCATGGGCGGTCCTCTCCTGTTCCAGCAGGTCCGCTGCCGCGAGCAGCAGATCGTCCACACCCTCTCCGCTGGCAGCGGAGATGGGCAAGGCCCGCAGGCCGCGCGCGCTCAGCTTTGCCGCCACGGCGGGGACCCGCACGCGCGCTGACGGGAGGTCAATCTTGTTCAGCGCCACCAGGGCCGGCCGCTGCACCAGGGCGGGATCGTATAGGCGGAGCTCCTCGTTCACAGCGTCCAGGTCCGCCAGCGGGTCGCGATCGGCGGCCATGTCCAGGAGGTGGATGAGCACACGCGTGCGGGCAATGTGCCGGAGGAATTCGTGTCCCAGCCCGGCGCCCAGGTGCGCTCCCTCGATCAGTCCCGGGATCTCCGCCAGGACGAAGGAGCGGCCGTCGGGGACGCGGACCACCCCCAGCGCCGGTTGCGTGGTCGTGAAGGGGTAGTCGGCGATCTTGGGGCGGGCCGCAGAGACGCGCGCCAGCAGCGTGGACTTGCCCACGTTGGGCACCCCCACCAGGCCCACGTCAGCGATCAGCCGCAGCTCCAGCTCCAGTATCCGCTCCTCGCCCGGCTGCCCCGGCTCGGCGTGACGTGGCGCCCGCTGCGTGGGGGTGGCGAAGCGGGCGTTGCCCCTGCCTCCCCTGCCGCCGCGGGCCACCACCACCCGCTGCCCCGCCACTGTCAGGTCGGCGATCACCTCTCCCGTCCGGGCGTCGCGGACCACCGTCCCCGCTGGCACCGCCACCACGGCGTCCTCGCCGTCGCGCCCGTGCCGCTCGCCTCCCTCCCCGTGGCGTCCCCGCCCCGCCCGGATGTGCTGCCGGAAGTGGAAGTCCAGCAGGGTGCTCATTCCGGCGTCGGCGACGAACACCACGTCCCCGCCGCGCCCCCCGTCGCCCCCATCGGGGCCGCCCTTGGGGACAAACTTCTCCCGGCGGAACGAGACGGCCCCGTTGCCGCCGTCTCCGGCCCGCACCTGCACCCGCGCTCTGTCTATGAACATTTCACTCTCCACAACAACGAGGCCCGGAGTCCAGGGGACCCGGGCCTGACCACGCTACATCCGCTCCCCTCAGTGCAGGGGATCCACGCTCACCTGCCGCCCGTCCCGGCCGCGGCGCTCGAAGGCCACGATCCCGTCGATGAGGGCAAAGAGGGTGAAGTCCCGGCCCATGCCCACATTGCGGCCGGGCCGCACCCGGGTTCCGCGCTGCCGGATGAGTACCGACCCCGCGCTGACCCGCTGCCCTGCGAAGGCCTTGACGCCCAGCCGCTTGCTCTGGCTGTCCCGTCCGTTGCGCGAACTCCCGCCGCCCTTCTTGTGTGCCATCTATGCGCCTCCCGCCTCTGAGACCTCCGCCCTGGACCGCCGGGGCACCGGCCGCGCAGCCTGCCGGCCGGTGTCCTGCTCCGCGGGGGCAGCCGTCTCGCCCAGCTCGATCTTCTCGATACGCAGCTCCGTGAAGGCCTGGCGGTGTCCCTGCCGCCGCCGGTAGTGCGCCTTCGGCTTGTACTTCATCACCCTGACCTTCCGCGCCCGCCCCTGCCGCAGCACCCGGGCCCGGACCGTGGCGCCAGCGACCAGGGGGGTGCCGATCTCAATCCTGCCGTCGCCCACCAGCAGCACACGATCCAGCGTCACCTCGTCGCCCACAGCGCCGGGTATCCGCTCCACGCGCACGGAGTCTCCCTCCCGCACACGCAGCTGCTTTCCTCCCGCCTCGATGACCGCGTACACTGCCTCTCCTCCCCGGGCTCCCAGGCACCCAGGGCCATACTTTAGCAGGCGGCGGGGGAGCCGTCTAGTTGCGCCGCGTGGAGAAGAGCTGGCGCAGCCGTGCCAGGATACCCCCGGAGGACGATGCGCCGGCCAGCGCGGCGCGCTCGTACTCCTCCTCTTCCTCCTCCGCCAGCTCCACCGTCTCCTCGGGCTCCTCCTCCAGCCAGCGCAGTTGCGTGCGTCGCCCCGTGTTCGCCAGAACCTCCTCCCGCTCCAGCGCCGCCGCGTCGGCCGCCTCGGTGACCGTGATCCGCTCCAGGTGCAGCCCCTCCCGCGGTCGCAGGAGGATGCGCTTGCCGCTACTCTCCTCCAGCTGGCGCAGCCATCGGTCGTCATCACGCGCCAGCAGCGCATGGACCTGAGGGTGGACCTCCACAAGCAGCGCCCGCGCCCGGTTGGTGCGCGCCAGCCGCCGCACCTCGCGCCGCGCGCGAAGGCTCATGGTCTCCGGGCTGAGCACCCGCCCCCTCCCCTCGCAGTAGGGGCAGGGTATGCGCATCACCTCCTCCAGGTCCTGGTACACCCGCTTGCGGGTGATCTCCACCAGCCCCAGCTGGGTCAGGTCGATGATATGGATCTTCGCCCGGTCCCGCTTCACCGCCTCTTCCAGCGCCTGCAGCACCCGCTGGCGGTGCCGCTCGTTCTCCATGTCGATGAAGTCCACCAGAATGATCCCCCCGATGTCTCGCAGGATGATCTGGCGGACGATCTCATCCACCGCCTCCATGTTGGTCTTGAAGATGGTGCTGGCCAGGTCGGTCTTGCCCACGTACTTGCCCGTGTTCACGTCGATCACGGTGAGCGCCTCGGTGCGGTCGATGACGATGTAACCGCCGGAGCGCAGCCAGACCTTGCGCCGCAGCGCACGCTCCAGCTCCTTCTCCACGCCGAAGTGCTCGAAGATGGGCTCCTCCCCTTTGTAGAGCACCACCCGGGATTTCAGCGTCGGGGCGAAGGAGGAGAGGAGGTCGAGGATGCGGCCGTACTCCTCCGCCGAGTCGACCACGAAGCGCTGCACGTCCTCGGTGAGCAGGTCGCGCACCACGCGGCGGATGAGCCGCACGTCCTGGTAGATCAGCGCCGGCGCCCGCCCGTTGCGCGCGCGCTCCGTCACCCGGTTCCACACCGAGAGGAGGAAGTCCACGTCCGCCTTCAGCTCCTTCTCGCCGACCCCTTCGGCGGCGGTGCGCACGATCACCCCCATCTTCTCCGGCTTGATGGCCTCGGCGATCTGGCGCAGGCGCTTTCGCTCCGCCTCGGCCTCGATGCGGCGGGAGACGCCCACGTAGTTCACGGTGGGCATGAGCACCAGGTAGTGGGCGGGCAGGGCGATGTAGGTGGTCACCCGCGCCCCCTTGCTGCCCATGGGCTCCTTGGTCACCTGCACCAGGATCTCCTGGCCGGGGCGGAGGCGGTCGGCGATGGCCCCCCGCCCGAAGGACTCGTCCACCTCCTCCCCGGCCAGCCGCTGGCTGCGGATGTCGGTCACGTGCAGGAAGGCGTTGCGCTCCAGGCCGATGTCCACAAACGCCGCCTCCATGCCAGGGAGAACGTTCACCACCTTCCCCTTGTAGATGTTGCCTGCAAGGGGCTCGCCGCGCTCCACGAAGATGTTCACCAGGGTGCCGCCCTCGGTGACGGCAACCCGGGTCTCATAGGGCTCAACGTTGGCAAAGATCTCGCGTGCCATATCCACTCCTCACAAGAGAATCTTCCTCCGCCGCGCGCCGACGCCAAGCAGCAGCCCCGTGGCCACGCCCATGGTGAGCAGGGAGCTGCCGCCGTAGCTGATGAAGGGAAGCGGAATCCCCGTGATCGGCATGAGCCCCACCGTCATCCCCATGTTCACGAAGACGTGGAAGACGGTCATGGTGGCGATGCCGCCGGCGATGAGCATCCCCAGCCGGTCCGCGGCGGTGTAGGCAATCCGCAGGGCGCGCCAGACCCAGACCATGAAGAGCAGGAGAAGGAGGACCCCGCCCACAAATCCCATCTCCTCCCCGATCACGGTGAAGATGAAGTCGGTGTGCTGCTCGGGGATGAACCGCAGCAGGTTCTGTGTGCCTGCAAACACCCCCTTTCCCCAGACCTGCCCCGAGCCCACCGCAATCTTGGCCTGATTGAGGGCGTAGCCTGCGCCCAGCGGGTCGATCCCCGGGTCGAGGAAGACCAGCAGGCGCTGCCGCTGGTAGTCGCGCAGGACCGACCAGAGGAAGGGTGCGGCCATCAGGCCAAGCCCCCCCAGGCCGGCCAGCAGCCTCAGCCGGACCCCGGCGAGGAAGAGCATCCCCAGCATGATGGCCACCAGGACCATGGCACTGCCCACATCCGGCTGTCGCAGGATCAGCACCACGGGGAGCCCCACATGGCCCAGGAGGGGAAGCAGGCGGGGCAGGGTTGACGGGAGGTTCGGCGTGCTCAGGGACCGCGCCAGGGTCAGGATGATCACTATCTTGGCCAGCTCCGACGGTTGGAAACCGCCCAGGGGCCCCAGAGGGATCCAGCGCTGCGCGCCCAGCCGTGTGACGCCGAAGAGGAGCACCGCCACCAGCAGGACCAGCATCCCGGCATAAAGCACCAGGGAGAGGCCGGCCAGACGGCGGTAGTCCACCAGGGCCGCGGCCACCATCGCCCCCGCTGCGAGGGCCAGGTGGACCAGGCGCGTGCGCACGTAGGCCCAGGGCCCACCCAAGGGGACGGCGGCGCTGGCCAGGGCCACTAGCCCAAACGCCACCAGCAGCACGGTGGCCACCAGCAGCGGGACGTCCAGCCCGCGCAGCACCCGCCTCACGGCACGCCTTCCCGTGCCTGCGGCACAGCTCCAGGTCCGAAGGCAGCCTGCAACACCGCCTTGGCGATGGGCGCGGCCACCAGCCCGCCGCGCCTCCCGTGCTCCACCAGCACGGCCACGGCGACCCGCGGGTCACCCGCGGGGGCGTAGGCAGCAAACCACGCGTGCGGCTGACCGCGGGGGTTCTCCGCGCTGCCGGTCTTTCCGGCGACCTTCAGGCCCGGAATCGCCACCCCACGGCCCGTACCCCGCTCCACTACCGCCGCCAGCGCTTCCTGCAGCGTGGCCAGCACATCAGGGCGGAAGGCCACACTGCCCGCCGGAGGCACGGGAATGCTGCGGGAGGGCCCGCCGTCCGCACCCAGCACCCGGCGCACCAGGTGCGGGCGGACCAGCGTGCCCCCGTTGCCCACAGCGGCGATCATCCGCGCCACCTGGAGGGGGGTCACGTTCACCCACCCCTGCCCGATGGCCATGTTGGCGTCATCCCCCGGATACCAGGGCTCGCCCTGCGTCCGCTGCTTCCAGGCGCTGTCGGGGATCAGGCCTGGACTCTCGGAGGGCAGGTCGATACCGGTGCGCTCCCCCAGGCCCAGGGCCCGTGCCATCTCCGCCATGGCGTCGCCGCCGGTGCGCGTTCCCAGGGTCCAGAAGAAGACGTTGCACGACTGAGCGACACCTTCCACGAAGTCCACGGTGCCGTGCACCTTCAGGTCGCGGAACACCCACCCGCCCAGGCGGAAGATCCCGTTGCAGGTCACGCGGGTGGCGCGGGTGGCCGTACCGCGCGCCAGGGCCGCCGCGGCGGTGACCACCTTGAAGACCGACCCCGGCTCGTAGGTACTGTCCACGGCGCGGCTGAGCAGGGGCAGGCCGCGGTCAGTTGCCAGGCGCGCCCAGGCCCGGGGAGAGATCCCCGCGGCGAAGGCGTTGGGGTCGAACGCGGGGTGACTGGCGATGGCCAGCACCTCGCCGCTGCGGGCGTCGAGCACGACCACTGCTCCGGCCATCTCCCCCAGGGCGGCCTCGGCCGCCCGCTGGATATCCAGGTCGATGGTGAGGACCAGCGACTTCCCGGGATGGGCGGGGTCTCGCCCCAGGATGCCCAGCGCCCGCCCCCGTGCGTCCACCTCCACCCGCAGCCGGCCGTCGTGACCGCGCAGCTCGCGGTCGTAGGTGCGCTCCACGCCCCCCTTCCCGATGAGGTCGCCCATGCGGTAGCCTTCCCACGCGGGGCTGGCCAGCTCCGCCGCGTCGATCTCTCCCAGGTAGCCCAGCGCGTGGGCGGCCAGCGACCCGTACAGGTAGTGACGCACCGGCTCCACCTCGATGATCACCCCGGGGAGGTCGAGACGGTTCTCCTCCACCATGGCCACCACGCGCTTGGGAGCGTCCCGCAGGAGCCGCACAGGCTCGAAGGGGCGGAGGCGGGCCTGTTCCAGACGCAGCTGGATCTCCGCCAGCGGCATGTCCAGGATCGCCGCCAGGCGCGGCAGGACCAGCTTGGGACGGCGCAGCTCCATGGGCAACAGGGAAACGGTGAAGGCGGCGCGGTTGGTGACCAGTGGGCGGCCCTTGCGGTCGTAGAGGATTCCGCGCGGCGCGGGCATGCGGAGGTCGCGCAGCCGGTTCTCCTCGGAGAGCTGCCGGAAGCGATTCCCCTGCAGCACCTGCATCTGCCAAAGGCGGCCCAGCAGCATGACGAAGAGCAGCACGCTGACCACGGCGAAGGCCGCCAGCCTGGAGGTCCGCTCAGACGGCACGGTATCTCTCCCTCGAGCCCGGCATGCGCGGCCCGCGCCACAGCCAGCGGACGGCGGCGAAGGCGGGCCAGACCGCCAGCATGTTCAGCACCACCTGCCCCAGCAGCGGCAGGCCGAAGGCGGCGGATGAGACGGGCAACAGGCCGGTCACCGCCAGCACGGCCGCCAGCACTCCCTGCTGCAGCACCGTGGCCAGCGCTGTCGATGCCCAGGGCAGCAGCGGCTGATCCACCAAGACCGTCCTCCCCAGCACCCCCGCCACATGTCCCACAACCAACTTGGCCAGCGCCAGCAGACCCACACTCCCGCCGAAGAGGAGGTCCTGCAGCAGGCCCGCCCCCAGCCCGACCGCCGGGCCCCAGCCCGGACGACGCAAGGCGACGGCGACGATCAAGGGGATGGCCGGGTCGGCCACCTGCCCCCAGAGGGGGAAGCGGACCAGCCAGACGCTGTGTACCAGCTCGCTGAGGAGGATCAGTCCGACGACCACCGCTACCATCAGTGGCGGGGGCCCCCTTCCGGCAGCAGAACCAGCACCTCCTCCAGGCGGCTCAGGTCGACGGCCGGGCGCACAGTGCCTTCGCGGAAGACCGCCGCGCCCTGTGCCGGTCGGATGGTGTTAAGCCGCCCGATGACCAGACCACGGGGAAAGACGCCTCCCTGCCCGGATGTGATAACCACATCTCCCGACCGCACGGCGCTGGCGCGCGAGAGGTACTTGATCAGCAGGTCTCCCTGGCCGTTTCCCTCTACCACCCCAACCTCCCGGGACCCCTGCAGGATCACGCCCACGGCGCTGCGCGGGTCGGAGAGCAGCAGGACCCGGGCGGTGAAGGGCGTGGTCTCCATCACCCTCCCCACCGCCCCCTCCGCGGTGACCACGGGGTTGCCTCGCACCACTCCGTCGCCGCTCCCCCGGTCCACTACGATGGTGGCAAACCATGAGGCCGGATCCCGACCGATCACCCGGGCGGCGAGCACGCGATATGGCGCCTGCTCCTTGAATGCCAGGAGGGCTTCCAGCCGCTGCGCCGCCTGGGCGCTCTCGCGGAGGCGGGAAACCTCACGGGTGAGCCTCTGCACCTCTTCGCGCAGCCGAGCGTTCTCCACGCGCAGCCGCCCGATCTCGGTGTACAACTGCCAGCCCTGGGATAGGGCGTCGGCGGCGCGGGCCATCACCGTCTGCGCCGGGGCCAGCGCGGTGAGGATGCCGGTCCCCAGCGGTCCCAGGTGGCGGCGGTCCTCGCCCCGCACCTGTCCGGTGAGCATCACCAGAACCGCCAGCACCAGCACCAGGAAGAGGAAGGTGGCGCGCCGTCCGCTCATAGACCTCCTGCGGGCTCCGCCTGCCGCACCGGACCCCTGGACGGCCTTTGCCGGCGCATCACCCGCGCTTGGGGGCGATGAGGATCTTGCGCAGCGTCTCGATCTCCTCCAGCGCCCGCCCCGTCCCCAGGGCGACGTCGGACAGCGGGTCGTCGGTCAGGGTCACCGGCATCCCGGTCTCCTCCGCCAGAAGTCGGTCCATCCCCCGAAGGAGCGCGCCCCCGCCGGTGAGCACAATGCCCCGGTCCACGATGTCTGCCGCCAGCTCGGGCGGGGTCCGCTCCAGGGTCTGCTTTACCGCCTCGACGATGGCCTGGATGGGCTCGGCCATGGCCTCGCGGATCTCGGTGCTGGTCATGCGCACCGTCCGGGGCAGACCGGAGAGAAGGTCCCTGCCTCGGACGTCCACCACCTGCTCCTCGTGATCCAGGGGATAGGCCGAGCCGATGGCGATCTTGATCTCCTCCGCGGAGCGCTCCCCGATCAGCAGGTTGTAGGCACGCCGCGCGTACTGGATGATGGCCTCGTCCATCTCGTCGCCCGCGACGCGGATGGAGCGGCTGGTGACGATGCCCCCCAGGGCGATCACGGCCACCTCCGTGGTGCCGCCGCCGATGTCCACGATCATGCTCCCCACCGGCTCGGAGACGGGCAGCCCGGCGCCGATGGCGGCGGCCATGGGCTCCTCGATCAGGTAGGCCTCCCGCGCCCCGGCCTGCATGGTGGCGTCCACCACCGCCCGCTTCTCCACCTCCGTGACGCCCGAGGGGATGCCCACGATCACCCGCGGCCGGAAGAGGGCCCGCGTGCGCATTCCCTTTTTTATGAAGTAGGCCAGCATCGCAGCGGTGGTGTCGAAGTCGGCGATGACGCCGTCCCGCAGCGGGCGCATGGCGGTGATGTGCCCCGGCGTCCGGCCCAGCATCCGCTTGGCCTCCTCCCCCACCGCCAGGATGTGCCCGTCTTCGGTGCTCTTGGCCACCACGGAGGGCTCGCGGAGAACGACCCCTTCGCGGCGGATGTAGACCAGGGTGTTGGCCGTGCCCAGATCGACCCCCATATCGCGTGACAGCCGTCCGACCAGCCAGTCAAACACCGTCGTCCTCCTCAGCGACCTCCACCTAGCCCACCCCGGAGATTCCCCGACGCGGACCTCCGGGGACCCCGGGTCCTCTCACGCCAGACTTGCCGGGCATGCTCCTAGAGCGCGCCTCGCTCGCGCAGACTGACAACACTGCCATTCCCGACGATGAGGTGGTCCAGGACATCGATCCCCACGATCCGACCGGCGGCGCGCAGGCGCTCGGTGATGGCCAGGTCGTCAGCGCTGGGCTCGGGGTTTCCGGAGGGGTGGTTGTGCGCCAGGATCACCGCCGCAGCGCTGCGGCGCACCGCTTCCTTGAAGACTTCCCGCGGGTGGATGGGCGCGGTGTCCAAGCTGCCCACCGCCACCTCGACGACGGCCGTGACCTCGTGCCGCGTGTTCAGCAGCACCGCCCGGAAGTGCTCCCGGTCCAGAGAGCGCATCACCGGCAGGAGAAGGCGGGCTGCGTCAGCGGGCGTGCGGATGGCGTAGCGGGAGGCCGGGGCCGGGGCGTGGGCCCGCCGACCCAGCTCGAAGGCGGCGACCAGAGCGGCCGCCTTGGCCGGGCCGACCCCTTGCACCCGGTCGATCTCCTCCAGGCGGGCCTGGCTCAGGTCCTGCAGTGAGCCGAACGTGGACAGGAGTTGCTCGGCCAGGGGCACGACTCCGCAGGCGCGGGTTCCGGTACCGAGGACTATGGCCAGCAGCTCGGTGGTCCCCAGGGCCTGAGGACCCACCACGTGCAGCCGCTCCCGCGGCCGCGCCTCCCTGGGCAGAGCCGTGATCTTGGGACGGACGTGGTTACCGCGAAACGCCCCGTTCCGCGGGCTACCGGACACCTCCACCGCAAAGAGCCTCCGGTCCTCGGCTCCCGGGCGTCGATCGGCAGGCGAGACCGGGCGGTCGACTCATCCGGGCACAGCGGGAAATCGGGCGGCTGCGCCGCGGCCACCCCGACCGCCGGCACCCGCCTCCCCGCTGCCCGAACGAACCGTCGAAGGCCGAGCTGCGCGGGCACGCTCGACCCGAAGCGGGAACGCACCGCCTTCCCTTTCCCCGGCGGAGGCCCCGCTGGAGCCGAAACTTTCACATCAAAAAGCAGTATAGCATGGGCCCGCAGGCCTCGACAGGACTATCGGACGGGGGTGCGGAGTTTCCGGGTGGCGATCAGACCATCAGGCGGAAGAGCCAGACAGCCAGAAACACCCCACCCACCATGGCCAGGTTCAGGCGGATGGTCAGCCCGAAGGTCACCGTGAACAGGCGCAGGTCGACGGTGAACGGTGGGTCGGCCAGGGCCAGACGCACCTCCCGGGTGAGGAAGGCCAGCGACGGGTATGCGCTCAGTGCCTCGGCGACCACGCTACCAAGCACTCCGCCCAAGAAGACGATGAAAATGAGGACCCACCACGGGCTGCGGGTGCGGCGGGCGCGGGCCATCCTCCCCCTCTTCCCGCCTAGCGCCCCTCGGCCTGCCGCATAGCGGCGGGGGAGGGGGCGACCAGGCGGGCGATCCAGACCGATGCCTCGTACAGCAGGTAGGCGGGCACGGCCATAAGGAGCTGGGAGAAGACGTCGCCTCCCGGGGTGAGCACGGCGGCCAGGATGACGATAGCCACCAGGGCGTACCGCCTGCCCCCGGCAAGCTGGGCCGGCGTGACCACGCCCAGCTTGGCCAGGAAGATCAGGACGATGGGCAGCTCGAAGACGGCGCCGAAGGCCAGCATGAAGGCGGTGAGGAAGGAGACATAGGCCCCCACGCTGATCATGGGCTCCAGCACGCCCGGCACCTGGTAGGAGAGGAGAAAGCGCACCCCCACCGGGACGATGGCCACCAGCGCGAAGAGGGCGCCGCCGACGAAGAGTACCAGCGCCGGGGGCAGCAGCCACAGCGCGTAACGGCGTTCAGCGGGGGTCAGCCCCACGGCCACGAACGCCCACACCTGGTACAGGACGACCGGGAGGCTCAGGAAGACCCCGGCCAGTAGGGCCAGCTTCAGGCGGACAAAGAAGGCCTCCGTCACCCCCACGAAGATGACCCCCCGCCCGCTCGCGGCCGTCACCGGCCTGATCAGCAACGAGAGCAGCGGGTCGGCGAAGAACCAGCATAAAGTCGTTGCCGCCGCCAGGGCAGCGATGGCCACCAGGAGCCGCTGTCGCAGCTCCTCCAGGTGCTCCACGATGGTCATCGGCCGGTCGACGGCCATGGCGGGGGAAAGGGAGCCCCGGTCAGCCAGAGGTCTTGGGCCGCCCCTCGCCGCGCACGTCCTCCTCCACGTCGCGCACTTCCTTGCGGAACTCCCGAATGGTGCGCCCGAGAGCCTGACCGATGCCGGTCAGGCGGTTCGCACCAAAGAGGAGGAGGAGGATGAGGAAGATGATGAGCAGCTCGGGCAGTCCGACGTTGGGCATGCGCCACCTCCGCGTCGATTATATCACCGCGGAGGAGGCGGCACCGGCCGGCCGCCGGGAGCACGGCGGCGCAACACCAGCCACATCAACTCCAGCACCTCGCGCGCGGCGACATACACCTCGCGCCACTCCCTGGGGATCCGCTCCCGCGCCGCCCACCAGCGACGGCGCACCTCCGCAGCATCCCGCACGATCTCCGAACGCAGTGTCTTCAGTCGCTCTGCAGGAGCTGGCGGCGCAGCCACCTCAGGTCCTCCCTGAACGCCTCCACCACCCTCCGCAGGCGGCGCCGCCGCAGGCGCCCCAGGCCGATCACCGTGCACAGCACCATGGCGATGCCGGTTGAGGCGAAGACCGCGGCGGCAGCCTCCCAGGGCTGCAGGACCAGCGAAAGCAGCAGCACAGCGGTTACCACGGCCATGCCCAGCGCCAGGGCACCCAGCAGCGCGGCGGCGGCCAGGAAGAGGATGCCGCCCAGGAAGTCGCGGACGGACGCGCGGGCCTCCGCACCGGCCAGGAGAGCGTAGGCCTGAAGCAGGGCGGCGATGTTTCCCGCCAGGCGGCGCAGGATGGTCGGGGTAGGCTCGTGCCCGGCCTCGTTCACGCCGGTAACATTCCCGCTGCGACGGCGCGGCCCCTCCTCCACGCCGCCCCCCTGGCTCGGCCGCAGGACCGCTGCTCGACCAACCGCCGCGTAGCGTCCCCCGAACCTCCAGGTGCATAATGAGTGCAAGGTGGACTGCCATGCTGCCCAACGTGGGTTTTCCCGAGATGATCCTGATCCTGGCCATCGCCTTGCTGGTCTTCGGCCCTCAACGCCTGGCCGGCATGGGCGCGGCCCTGGGACGGGCGATCCGCGAGTTCCGCCGAACTCTGGAAGCGCCCGAAGAGGAGCCCCCATCACCCCCCGACGAGCCGCCTGCGGGCCAGCCCTGACAGACCTCGGCTACCTGCTCCAGGCGGCGTTCCCCGCGGTGGGAGCACGTGTCGCTCCTCTCTTCCGGCACCGCTACCAGCGGGCGGCCCCGCGCTACGAGAAGGACGTCGTAGCCCGCACCCCAGGGTACGATGCGGCTTTGCGCGCCGCGCTGGAGACGACCGGGGGCGATCCTCGTTGGTGCGGGGACATCGCCGCGGGGACCGGCTCGGCCACGCGCCTGCTGCGCAGCCGCTTCCCACATGCCCGCATCGTGGCCGTGGACCTCTCGCCCGCCATGCTGGCCGAACTGCAGCCTGCCCCCGCCCTCTACCGAGTCGTGGCCAACGGGTGGGCTCTGCCGCTGGCCTCGGGTGCGCTGGAGGTGGTGGTAATACAGAATGCGCCGCCGGCATTTGGCGAGCTGGTCCGCGTGCTTGCCCCCGGAGGGACGCTGCTATTCAGCCTCTCCTCTGCTGGAGCGGTGCCTGCCGCTGTGCGCCACCGGTTGCTGCGCCGCGCCGTTCCTGCTGCGCTCGGCCCAGTCGCAGAGACCGTCGTGGGGCTGGGGGTCACCTGGGCATTTCGAAGGCTGCGCTGACCTGGCGGGGCACGGCAAACAGCTCGTTGGCGCGGACGAATGCGCCCAGGAGCAGCCGCAGGTATGGCGTCTCCAGCTGGCTGCGGTGCGCGTTCAACGCCTCCTGCTTGTCCCGCTGCGCCTCCGCCGACAGGGGGAACTCCACCCACGACCATCCACTCAGTTGGGCCAGGCTGGGAGGGGGCTGCAGGGGCTCCCGCGGCGCAAAGCGCAGCGGGCGGGGAAATCCCGGCGCGTGCACCAGGAAGGTGTAGAGGCGGGCCCTGCCCACTAGCGGGCTGACCAGCGCGTAGGCCGCCTGGTGGTCGCCGTGTCGGTCAAACGGCGCGTGGGTGATGATGACGGTGGGCCGCACCTGCTCCACCACCCGCTGCACCAGCGCGTGCAGGGCTGGTGCGGCGTAGGGAGCCCCGGGCTCGACCACGTCTGGGTACTCGGCACGGTACAGCCGGGTGAACGGCGAGGTCACCGGCGTCTCGCTGGCCAGGACTTGCGGGAGCACCCGGTCGGGAAATCCCAGGAAGAAGACCGCCTCCGCCGGGATGCCCAGGCGGCGCAACCCTTCCCGCGATTCCCTCTGGCGCACCGCTCCCGTGCGTACGAAGTCGGTGGGCCCCGGGCGCAGGTGGCGGCCTATCAGCGCGGCGCTCATCCGGTTGCTGTCGCCGTTGGTCAGGACCAGCACGCTTGCGGGCATCCCCAGGCGGCGCGCGGTCGCCACCAGCCCCCCGGCGCCGACGATCTCATCGTCGGGGTGCGCCACCACCAGCAGCAGCCGATCCCCCGGGTGCAGCGGCGATACCACGGCCACGTGCGCCGCGTGCGACGCGGGTGCCAGGAAGATCGGCGCCAGCACCAGGATGAGCATAGCCAGGACGATGCCTGCCAGGACCATCGGTCTGCGCCTCGCCTTCTTCGGATGCCGCAGGGGTGCGCGGGCGGCCGCCCGGCGCGGCACCACCAGCCGGCGGACCTGCCGGAAGAGATCCGAGGACGCCCGCACTTCCTGGCGGAGCCCCCGCACCGCACCGTACTTCTGCCGCTTCCGCCGGTGGGCCACCCCCGGAAGCGGCACAGCCACCACGCGCGCCCCTTCCCGCCGGGCCAGGCGGTCCAGCGCCAGCTCGAAGCCGAACCCCGTGCCCGCCAGCGCTTCGGGATGACGAAGCAGCCTCCGCCGCACCGCCCTCTGCCCGGAGAGGCAGGGCAACATCCCGTGCAGCGGATCGTCCGTAAACACCCCCACCGCCATATCCGCCCGGCCCGCGCCAACGGGGGCCAGCAACCGATTGAGGTGCGCGGGCCGCAGCCCTAGCAGGTCCGCGTCCAGCAGGAGAAGGATCTCGCCCCGGGCATGCGGCACCGCGGCCACCACTGCGCCGCCCTTCCCCCGGTTGCGCGGCAGGACCAGCACCCGGTCCGCGCCGGCCGCAGCAGCCCGCCGCGCCGTCTCGTCCGTGGACCCGTCGGAGACGACGATGACCTCTGTGACCTGGTCACAGCCGCGGGCCGCCGCCACCACGGCGGCTATGCCTTCGGCCTCGTTGTAGGCAGGGATGATGCATGTCACCTGCATCGTCGCTTCCTCTTCCTCACAGGTGGCCGACCGTGCCGCAAAACACCAACAGGGTTTGCCGGGAGGGGAACCGATCCCTGCCGCCTCCACTACACCTGTGGAGGGCGGTGCTCAGCGCGGGCGGACCAGGACGAACTCGGTGAGGGCGCGCAGGCTCTGCCGCGCCGGGGAGGGCGGCAGCTCCTCCAGAGCCGCAGCGGCGCGTGCCGCGTAGCGACGGGCCACGCCCAGGGCGTACTCGATGGCCCCGTAGCGATCCAGCAGGAGGCGCACCTCCTGCACCTGCCCGTCCGCGGAGGGGAGATGCAGCAGCCGCAGCAGCGCTGCCCGGTCCGCGGGGGAGGCGCAGCGCAGGGCGTGGATCACCGGCAGGGTCACCTTCCCGCCCTGGATGTCAGAGCCGATGGGCTTGCCCAGCTCCTCCGGCCGGCTGGTCAGGTCCAGGGTGTCGTCGGTGATCTGAAACGACATCCCCCAGGCCAGGCCGAATTCCGCCAGCGCCGCCGCCTGCGGCGCGGTCCCCCCCGCCAGGAGGGCGCCACCACGGCATGCGGCGGAGAAGAGCGCCGCCGTCTTCCCCTCGATGATCTCCAGGTAGACCCCCTCGTGCTCGTGCGGCTCCGACGCGTACTCCATCTGCTTGATCTCCGCCTGGCTCATGCGCACGGCCGCCTGCGCCACCGCCGGCGCCACCTGGGGATGGCGCACCCGGCTGATCAGGTCGAAGGCGCGGGCGAATAGCAGGTCCCCCAGCAACACGGCCAACTGGTTGCCCCACTGTACGTTCACCGTGGGGCTGCCGCGGCGCACCTCGGCCTCGTCGATGATGTCGTCGTGGATCAGGGAGGCGATGTGTATGAGCTCCACCGTGCCCGCCAGGTAGAGGCGCTCCTCCTCCCCGCCGCCGATGGCCTCGGCGGCCAAGCAGGTCAGCGCCGGACGCACCAGCTTGCCCCGCGTGGAGAGCACGTAAGCCACCAGCTCGCCGATGAAGGGGTCCTCGCTGGCCAGCTCGGCCCGCAGCAGTCCGTCCAGGGCATCCAGGTCGTGCTGGATGGGCGCGTAGATCTGCGCCAGGTCCACGCCGTCTCCTCCCCGCCCCTACGCCTCCGCCACCAGGCCGAAGGAGGCGACGAAGAGCAGGAGCAGGAAGAACACCAGGTAGAAGAGCAGGTAGAGCAGCAGGGTACGCAGCGGAAGGCGACGCCAGGTCATTCGGCCGCCTCCCCAGCGGCGGCGCCCACGGCGGGCCGCACCGGTCGGGCGGCCGGCCGCGGCAGGCTCTCCAGGCGGCGGAGGAAGGCCCCCACCTGGGCGAGGAAGGCTTCTCGGTCGTGCAGGCCGTGGGCGAACATGGCCACGCGGCCCGGGTCGACGCGCCGCCGCTGCAGCCGCCGAGCCAGTTGTTCCATCCGGTCCCGCATCAGGTAGTTGCCCTCACGGTTGAGGCAGTCGCCGTAGGGGCACCCTGTGACGAAAGCGCCGTCGGCGCCGGCGCGCAGGGACTCCTCCAGCCAGTCCGGGCGCATGAAACCCGAGCAGGGGATGCGCACGATGTGCACGCCGGGATACGCGCGCAGCTCCCCCCGCGCGTCCACCAGCCCCTCGGTGGACACCGCCCAGTCACAGACAAAGCCGATGACCTTCATCCGTCCTCCCGCACCCTCATTAGGCTGGCGCCTGGGCCCCCACCGCCTCAGCGATTCGCCGCCTCAGATCCGCCTCCAGGAACCGGGGCAGCTCCAGCGCCTGGAAGGGGCACGCTCCCACGCATATGCCGCACTCCACACAGCGTGAGTCTATCACCACCGCCAGCAGTTTCCGGTTGGCCGCAGCCTTGGTCAGGCCGGGATGGGGCGAGGGGACCATGACGATGGCGTCGTAGGGGCAGTCGTAGTAGCAGAGCTCGCACCCGGTGCAGTTGCCGTCGATGACCTGCGCCACACCGGCGTGCCGCGGGCCCATCCGGGATTCGTCCTCCCGTCTGAGGTAGGGGATGATGTAGCCCAGCAGGAGCACTCCGGCCAGCCCGGCCCCCACCAGGCCCGGCGGCAGGTAGCTGGCCAACCAGAAGGGCAGTAGGAAGAAGACGTCCAGGGGGTAGGATGTGACGCGCACGCCGGGCTGGGCCGGCACCCCGGCGGTTGGCCGCGTCCCCGGCAGCGCGGAGAGCAGGACCAGCACGCCCAGGAGCAGCAGCACCCAGGTGGCCGGCGGCCAGATCTTGGGGTGGCGCAGGCGGACGTAGTGCCACCAAAGGAGCACGTAGAGGAAGGAGGCCACCCCCACGTGCAGGAAGAGGATCCGCGGCAACATGGCGGCGCTGATGCCCTCGCTGCCCAGGAAAAGGCGCACCAGCGCCGGTCCAGCCAGGGGAAGGGCACCGAGGATAGCCACGAAGATCTCGGTGACGGCCTGCGCGCGCTGGTCCCATACCAGCTGATATCCGTTGACGCCGACGAAGCCCCCCAGGATGAGCAGGAACATCCCGGAGATCCAGGGGCCGTCCCGGGCGAAGAGGTATCGGTCGGTGAACCAGTTGCGGAAGAGGTGCAGGAGCACGGCCACCATGAACCCGTCGGCGGCGTAGCGGTGCAGGCCGCGCAGGAGAAACCCGTAGGGGACCGCCTCGCTGAGGTAGCGGATGCTGGCGTAGGCCCCGTCCAGGCTGGCCACGTAGTAGAAGAAGAGCAGAATTCCGGAGAGGACCAGCACGAACAGGAAGAAGTGGGCCAGCCCGCCGGTGTAGTAGAGGGGGTTCCAGTCGGAGGGGTAGATCCGGTTGATGTAGACGTCCAGCTTCACCGTCTGCCGCAGCAGCCAGGTCAGGGCCCTTCGGTACATGCCGTCCCCCTGCCTACTTCCCTTCCGCGCGGCGCGGACCGATCAGGCCCAGCCGCCGCAGGAAAAGGGCGATCAACCCGTAGGCCACCAGGATGGCGCCCAGGGCGGCGCCGCCCAGCGCATAGTCGTCCCGCAGCTCGGCGATGACGATGAGCCCCGCCAGCAACAGGCTGCCTGCGGCCAGGACCACCACCGCCACCAGGGAAGCCCGCCGGCTATCCATGCTGCCCCCGGTCGAGAATGCGGTCGAAGAAGGCGATGCGCCGCCGCACCCGTCCCGCGCCGCGGTCGGCCGCGTAGATGATGAAGGCCAGGTAACCCAGGCTGAGCAAAAAGAGAACAACCAGGCCCAGGAATGCCCCCGGAGGTGTCGCCGGCCGGCCCTGGAACGCGCCGCGGAAGGCAGCCCACAGCCCGGAAAAGGCATAGACGGCCGCAGCGAACGCCGCCCAGGAGAGGAGCGCGCGCATCAGGCTCCCCTCCCCTGCCGCGGTGGGCTGACGGCGGGAAAGGCCGCGGTGCGGACCTGCCGCCAGCGGCGACGCAGGTGCCAGAGGAAACCGCAGCCCATGACCACCACCGTCACCAGCAGGACGATGGGCGGCTCCCGCTCGATCTGCGCGATGTTCCACATGATCAGGGCGGTAAAGGCCAGGAAGTAGGCCAAGGCCAGCAGCCCCAGGACGAAGAAGAGGGGGCGGTCCATGGGGTGACGGGACCTGGACCGGTCGAGGAAGGGCACCAGCATGCCCACACCGATCAGCAGCCCCGGTCCCAGCCCCGCCCACAGCGGCGGCGTGTACTTCACGTACTGGTAGAGGGCCAGGAAGTACCAGTCGGAGAGGATAGGCAGCGGGGTGCGGTTGGGGTCGGCGCGCCGTCCCATCTCCGCCGGCAGCGCCCAGGCCACGAAGAGGACCATCAGGAACAGCAGCAACATGGGGAACCAGGACATCCTCAGCCTGGCGCGGCGGGTCCGGTACACGTAGACCTCGATGAGCAGCAAAAGGACGATGGAGATGCCGAAGTGGATGGCGTAGAAGCGGGTGATGGTGGCCTGCCCGATGGCCGAGCCGCCCAGGAAGATGTAGGCGATCATCGAGCCGAACCTGAGCTGCTCCCCCACCCGGGGAATCCAGGCGGTGAGCTCGTCCAGGTACACCGGGACCGTGAGGATGGTCTTGGCCGCCCAGAAGGAGCGCTGGTTCCAGATGAGCAGGTATCCGGTGACGCCGGAGATCATGGTGAGGACCAGGCCGAGGAAGAAGAGCATCCAGGAGAGCTCCCCCGGGCGCTTGTACTCCCCGGCGAAGTACATGCGGTAGATGCGCAGGATGAAGCAAAGGAAGACCGCGTCGGCGGCGTACTTGTGGATCCCGCGCACCAGAGACCCCAGGGGTACCACCACGCCACCCACGGTGAGGCGCCCGATCTCCCGGGAGATGCGGACGATGGAGTCGTAGGCGCCGCTGGTGGTGGGCTCGTACCAGAGCATGAGGATGACCCCGCTGACCACCGTCAGCAGGTAGAAGTAGTAGAGCATCGGCCCCAGCAGGTAGAGAGGGTTGTGCTGGTACTGGGTCTTTGTCTCGTCGAAGAGGTCCAGGTGGGCCTTCCGCTCCCGGATCCAGTCGGCGATGGCCATCTCAGGCGATGCCTCCGGGCTCCACGTCCGTGACCACGATCTCCTCACCGCGGACCTCGTAAAGGAAGGTCCGCGGCGGGCGGGGAGCCGGGCCGGAGAGGACGCGCCCCGGCTGCTGCGGGTCCGCCGGGTCGAAGATGGAGAGGTGACAGGGGCAGGCGATGAGGGCATGCCGCCGCTCTGGCGGCGGCACGTATCCGCCGTAGCCCGCACTGACCTCCTGCCAGTTGGGGACGAAGTTGAAGATGCACCCCAGGTGGGGACAGATGCGGGAAAAGATGATGATGTCGCTCTCCCGTCCCACCAGTTGCGGCTTGCCGATCCGGCCGGCCCAATCCCAGGGCAGGCGGATCTTCTGCGGCAGGCGCAGCACCACGGCCGGGACGCTGGCCTGGCGCAGCCCCGTGGGGGTGTACTGCGGATACTTCTGGGTGAAGACGAAGTACTTGAAGTCCCAGGGGCGGGCCACCTCGGCCAGTCTGGCCGCCACCGTCACCTCGCCCAAGGGGATGTCCCGCCGCGTGGGATTGTAGAACACCTCGAAGGGGCGGTCGTTGGGCTTGAGCAGCCGCAGCAGCGGCGAGAGAAAGGCCAGCGCGGCGCCGAACACCGGCACCGATGTGATAATTCGAATAAATCCCCTGCGGTCCAGGCGCTGCTGCATCCCCTGCTCACCACCCTGGTGCTCCGCGGATCGGCCCCCCGCGCTCAGTGTCGGGATGCCTCCTCCGGGCGGTCACGGCTGCTGGCCTCGCGGCGGCGTGTAGGTATAGACGAAGGTCCAGATGTAGTCCACCAGAGACCAGATCTCGTCCACGGTGAGGAACTGCTTGTAGGGTGGCATCAGCCCGATGCCGTCGTAGATCCAGGCGAAGAGCTCGGTGGGCTTGCGCTTGACCATGAAGTCCCGGTCGCGGAAGATGCCAGGACCGCGCCCCAGGCGCCAGCCCCACGTGCGGCGGGCCATGAGCTGGCTGTACGCGCCGCCCCGTCCATCTCCTTCCGCGCCGTGGCAGGAGGCGCAGGTGGCGCGCACCGTGCCCACTCCGGGAATGCTCACCGGAAATTCGCGTTCCTGGAAGAGCTGCCGGCCGCGGGCGACGGACTCCGGCGACGTGGCAAAGGTCCACTCGTAGAAGACCACATTCCACCGTTCCCCCTCGCTGAGGAACCGCGGCCCCGGGATACCGTCGTTGGCACCGTAGGCCGGTTTGGGACCGAAGGCCGGCATGGCGGTGTGGGGACGGCCCAGGGTGACGACCTCGTACATGTTCGTGGGGCTGTTCAGACGCATCTGCACCTGGTTGTGGAAGTTGGCCGGCCGCGACGGCAGGTCCTCGCCCTTCACGTCCAATCCTAGCAGCCGCATGGTGTCGGTGAAGGGGTTCTTCTGCGGCGCCTTGAGGAAGGCGGCCAGCGGCCCGTCCCCCCGCCCCTCCACCCCGTGGCACTGGGCGCAGACGCGTTCGTATACCGCGCGGCCCTGCGCCGCCGCAGGGACGAAGGGCCGCCCCTGCTCGTCGGCTATAATGGGCGCCGCCCGCAGCGGGACCTCCGGCAGCGGCGCGATGCGCGGCGAGAG
>ENA-ORXB01001727-ORXB01001727.1-sediment-metagenome-genome-assembly--contig:-NODE-1727-length-23059-cov-3.288922_pt1 | contig 23059 bp, 16 predicted proteins | sample MGYA00237863_ERZ511475 | MGnify/ENA primary metagenome ERZ511475 (study PRJEB26305, sample SAMN06343858) | sediment metagenome | isolation source: hot spring sediment | place: Canada: British Columbia... | reverse complement strand
ATGATTCTCGAGGACTCTTCGTTGATCACGCCGGCGAGCCTGCCGATGGGGGTGGGCCGCGCGACCGCGGCTGCGGCGGCCACGTCCCCCGCGTCGGCTCCGATCCCGTTCCCCGTGGCCGCCCCCGAAGCCGGCCTGTCGCTGGAGGAGAACGAGAAGCAGCTCATTCTGCGAGCTCTCGAGAAGACCAACGGCAACCAGACTCAGGCCGCCAGACTGCTTAAGATCACCCGCGACACGCTCCGCTACAAGATGAAGAAGTTCAAGCTGCGGTAGGGCCGGCGAGCGGCTTGCTCGGCATCCCTGTTGCGGCGGATAATGGCTCCTCGGCGAGAGGCGGAGCGCAACATGACCCGACGGGAACTGGTCGAAGGGATCGCCCTGGCTTCGGCCGCCGCAGTCCGGCCGGCACGGGCGGCGGAGCAAAACGTTCGCATCGGTATTGTGGGCGGCCGATTCGGAGCCACCTTCCAGTGGCATCTGGATCCGGACTGCGTGGTGGCGGCGGTCTGCGACATCGATCCGCAACGGCTCCGGCGGCTCCAGGAGGTCTACCGCTGCCCGAACGCCTACAAGAACTACCGGGAGATGCTCCGCCATCCGGGGCTGAACGCCGTGGGGGTGTTCACGCCGGCGCCGTTGCATGCCTGGATGACGATCGAGGCGATGAAGGCGGGCAAGCACGTCATCTCGGCCGTGCCGGCCGGCTTGACGGTCGAGGAGCTCGAGCGGCAGCTTGAAACCGTCAAGCAGACCGGCCTCCGCTACATGATGGCCGAGACCAGCTACTACATGCCGGAGATCATCACCTGCCGCGAATGGGCCCGCGAGGGGCGCTTCGGGACGATCTTCTACTCCGAGGCCGAGTATCACCACGAGGGTCTGATCGCGCTGATGTTCGACGAGCGGGGACTGCCCACCTGGCGGCACGGCTTTCCGCCGATGCTCTATCCGACGCACTGCACGGGCATGGTGGTGCCGGTGACCGGCGAGCGCCTGGTCGAGGTGCAGGCGATCGGCTGGGGCGACGGCCACGAGGTGCTGGCTACGAACGCTTACCAGAACCCGTTCTGGAACACCACCGCGTTTTTCCAGACCTCCGGCGGCCACGCCAGCCGGATCTCGGTCTTCTGGCACGTGGCCGCCGGGGGCATCGAGCGCGCGCAGTTCTACGGCGACCGCATGTCGTATCTGATGGCGCGGCCCGAGGGGAGCCCAAACACGGTGATCCGCATCGGCAAGCAGGGGCGCATGGGACTCGATTCGGCCGGCTACCCGGTGGGCGAGGTCGAAATCGAAGCCTTCCGGCAGCCGGACCATTTCGAGCGGCTGCCCGAGCCGATGCGGGTGAAGACCGGCCACGGCAACTCCCATACCTTCCTGACGCATGAGTTCGTCCGGGCCATCATTGAAGAGCGGCATCCGGCGGTGGACATCTGGGAGGCGATCGCGTATACGCTTCCCGGCATCGTGGCGCACCAGTCAGCTTTGCGCGGCGGTGAGCCGATGAAGATCCGCGATTACGGCCGCGCCCCGGCCTGAGGCGCGCGGCGTTCTCCGATTCAGATGTGGAACTCGAGGATATCCTTGTCTTCGACGACGTGGCTGCGGTCCACCATCAACCCGCTCGGCTCGCCCGAAAGCCGGTACAATCGGGCGAACTTCAACTTCTCGGCGAAATCGCGGTGCACCAGGCCGGCCGCCTCGATCACCGTCTGGCCGCGGCGGAGGATGTAGGGTTTGCTCAAGTCCGGCGGCTTGCCGGGCGGCTTCGAATACATGCGCACGACGCCGAGGGCGTCAAACACCGCCCAGCGAAACTCGTCCAAGTTCTCGCCGGTGAGCGCCGAAACGGGGATGTAACGGAACCGGTCCCCGTACAGATCCTGGAGAGTGCCCAGAACGTCGCGGGCGCCGTCGAGGTCGATCTTGTTGGCCACCATCAGGCGCGGCACGGCAAGCCGGTGCTGGACGAGCATCTCCAGGATGAATTCGATCTCCTCGAGCACGGCCGGATCCGAGAGGCCCACGACCAGAACGCCCAGGTTGGCGCCGCGAATCACCTGGGGTAGCCACCGCTCGGTGAACTCCGGAGCAACCGGCGGAAGATCGACAAGCTGGATCTGCACGTCCTCGCAGTCCATCATCCCCGGAACCGGGGCCCGCGTGGTGTAGGGATAGTCGGCCACCTCCGGCCGCGCATGCGTCAGCCGGGCCACCAGAAGTGACTTGCCCGCGTTGGGCGGTCCGATCAGCGCCACTTGCCCGGCGCCCTCCCGCTTGACGAGCCAGAACGGCGTCGAGTGCGCGCCCGCCTTTTTCTGCGATTCCTTGCGGAGCTGTGACAGCCGCCGTTTGATGTCGGCCTGGAGCTTCTCCGTTCCCTTATGCTTGGGAATCGTCGCCAGCATCCGCTCCAAGGCGGCAAGCTTTTCCGAGTAGGTCTGCGCCTGCTTATACTCCTCCTCGGCGGCCAGATACTCGGGCGTGAGATTCGCCGGCATAGCCTCCTGGCAGTCAAGATAGCACTTGGCGTGTTAGCATGTGAGGTGCTTCGCGCCGCGGCGGCTGTCTTCGGCTTCGTCTTTTTCGTTCACGCCCTCTCGCCGGCGCTCACTTCCGGAGATTCGCGCTGGACGGTTCCCGTCGCCCTGAGCCTGCTCGAGCGCGGCGACACGAACCTGGACGAGTACCTGGACCTGATCCGGGAAAACGGCTATTACGCCGCCGAATGCGTCCGGCCGCCGGATGCCGTAGCGGGTCCGGCAATGGGCGACTGCGCCGGAGGCCACATCTACAACCGGTATCCGATCGGCGTACCTGTCCTGGCGGCGCCGGTCGTCTTCGCCATCCGCGTCTCGCTCGATCTGGCCGAGCCGTGGCTGGCGCGCCCAGCTTTGTTCGGCATCCATCCCATCATCGACGCATTTCTGCGGGCCGATCTCATCGGGAGCCGGGCGCTCGTCGAGATGCTCGTCGCTTCGTTCTTCATCGCGCTCGCCGCGGCCTTGATGGCGCTCACTGCGGGTCGCTTTCTCGCCGTGCGCCGGGCCGTCGGGCTGGCGCTCGTGTTCGCCTTCGCCACGCCCGCCTGGTCGACGGGGAGCCGGGCGCTCTACCAGCACGGCCCGTCGATGCTGGTCGCCACGATCGCCATCTGGCTGCTGGCGCGGGAGGACCGGCGGGCGATTCACTTTGTCGGGGCAGGCGCCGCGGCCGCCCTCGGCTACGCTGTGCGCCCGACGAACCTGCTGCTCCTGGTGGTGATCGCTCTGTTCGTTGTCCACCGTCACCGGCGCTTCTTCCTTGCCTATGCCGCCGGCTCGGCTGCGGTGCTCGCCTGCTTTCTGACTTATAACTTCTCTATTTACGGCAGGGCCCTGCCCTCTTACTACTCGCAGACGCCCCCGCCGCTGGATTCCTGGCAGGCCCTGGCCTGGATTCTCCACTCGCTGGCGGCGCAACTGGGGAGCCCCAACCGCGGCCTGCTGATTTTTACGCCCGTATTCCTGTTCAGCCTGGCGGGACTGTGGCGGGCCTTCCGAACGCGGTGGCTGGCGCCCCTGCCGGCTTATCTCGCCGCGCTGGCCGCGCTTCAGACGGCGGTTGTGGCGCGCTATTACGATTTCTGGACGGGCGGACATTGCTACGGCCCGCGGCTTACGAGCGACCTTGCGCCGCTGCTTGTCTTTCTTCTGATCCCGCTGCTTGCCGACTGGAGCCGGGCGGGTTTCGCGCCGCGCCGGACGCTTGGCCTCTTCGGCGCGGCCATTCTGTTCAGCGTGTTCGTCCACGCCCGCGGCGCGCTGTCCGTGGAAACCCACCGCTGGAACATCGATCCGGTCGACGTCGACCACCACCAGCAGAGGGTCTGGGACTGGCGCGATCTGCAATTTCTGCGCGGCATCGTCATCCGGCCGGGCCTGACTCATGAGACGCCTGCAAGCCTGTAGAGTGGTAGCATGCGCCTGGTCGCCGGTTTGCTGCTGATGGCGGGCTTGCTCGGAGCCCAGCTCCATGTGGGACTCAAAGGAGGGGTTCCGCTCGCGGATCTGACGGAGACGATCACGGCGCCGAACTTCAAGAATCTGCCGCCGCGCTGGACGCTCGGCTTGATGGTGGACGTCGAGCTGCCGCTTGGTTTGGGGATCGAGGTGGACGCGCTCTATCGCCGCGCTGGCTACGAGTACCCGGCTCGGGTGCCGCTCGGAACTCCGCCCGCGACCAGTCAGGTGAAGGAAGGCTTCTGGGACTTCCCGGTGATTGCCAAATACCGCTTCGGAGAGGGGGCGCTCCGGCCCTATGTCGGCGCCGGATGGAGCTATCGCAAGCTCAGTGATCTGTTGCGGCCGGGCTCCGGCTCCAACGGCTTCACCGCGGCCGCGGGCTTCACCCTCCGGGCGCTCGCACTACGCCTTGCGCCCGAGCTGCGCTACACGCGCTGGAGCGGCTCGGACATCGAACCGGCGTTCCGCGCTGCGCGCAACCAGGCGGAGCTGCTCGTGGGCTTCAGCTTTTAGCGCCGCTGCTTGCCGGCGGCCTCAGTCGAGCTCGACAACGTAGACCTGCGGATGGCCGGTGCGGTCGCTCGTGAAGACGACTTTGCGCTCGTCCGGGGAAAACGACGGGTGGGGGTGGGTCCACTGTGGCCCGTAGACGGTGTCGGTGGACACCTCCATCCAGCTCAGCGCACCCGTGTCGGCGCTGCGGGCGGCGGCGAAATCCTCGGCGAGCGCGTAGCGGGACTTGCTCCACTGGGAGCCCTGATTGCTCGATTCCGACAGGCAGATCCGGCGGCGGGCTCCGCTTGCCACATCGATGAGGAAGAGGCCTTCGTCCGGGTGGTTGGTGTCACAGAGCACCTCGGATCCGGCGCGGTTGGGGGTGATATGCCAGGCGTTGAACTCGGCAATCAGCCTCCGCTCGCGAGTATGCCAGTCAAAGCGCCAGAGCGCCCGCGGCCACTCCGTGTAGACGATGTCGCCCGTCGAGCCGAGGAAGGTCTCGTGCACCACGAACTCATCGTTGTCGTGCCGGTAGAGGCATTCCAGGCCGGTCCCGTTGCGCCGCACGCGGTGCATGCGCGGGGCGGGGTCGGCGGCGAACTCGATCCAATCGGGCTCGAGCGGGTGGAACTGCGGATGGATCACCGTGCGGGGGAAGGCGATGAAGCGCCAGCCGGAGCCGTCGGCGCGTCCGACCACCAGGCCGCTCGTGCGGCCGATCTTGGCCGCCGCCGTCAACCATTCGCCCTTCGGATCCGGGGAGACCTCGCCGAGTTGCGCGCCGGTGAATTCGACGATGATCCGCTCCGCCAGGCTTCGCCGGTCGAGGAGGCAGACGGCGCCGCCGCGCACAAAAAAGATGCGTTCCCCATCAGGGTGGATGGCGGGCGAAAAGGGATGAATCGCCGCGCTGCCGGTGAGCTGGCGGATCTCGCCGTCCGGCAAGGGCGCCACTTCGTAAAGCTGCGCCCGGCCGGTGCGGTAGGAGATGAAAATCAGGCCGCTCGCGTCGGGCAGAAAGGAGCTGTGCAGGAAATATGTGGCGTGGTGGATCGAAGGGTGCGCCGTCATCTGGTGGACCAGCGCACCGGTAGCCCGATCCCGAAACGAGGAATGCTCCGATGGCGATAGCGATCCCTTGCCCAGCCCCATTGGCTCCCAGTCTAGCAAGTCGGCGCAGGGTGAAGGCGTACAATGAGGCTTGGCTCTTATGCGTCGGCGGATGGCTCTCCTCTTGGCGGTGGCGCTTCTCGGCGGATGCTCCGGGAACCGGCGCCCCGAAACGGTCTACCGGATGGGCGAGCCCGTAACGGTGGGCAAGCTCACCTACACGGTGCTCGAGACCGAGTGGCAAACCGAGATGGGCGAAGGCCTCGAGCAGCGCGTGCCGCAGCATCGCTTCCTGCTGATCCGGCTCTCGATTACCAACGAGTCCCGGGAGAGCTCCGCCGCCGTGCCCCTGCTCGTGCTAGAGGAGCAGGCCGGCCGCAGCCACCGGGAGGTGACCGAGGTGCGCGGCGTGGCAAGCTGGCTCGGACTGCTTCGGCTGATCCAGCCCGGCGCGACCCTGCGCGGAACGATCGTCTTCGACGTGCCGCCGGCGGACTACCGGCTCCGCGTGGTCTCGGGCGGCGATCTGGAAACGGAGAGCACGGCGCTGGTCGGGATTCCCTTCACGATTGCTCCCTCGGCGCTGCCGCTGCCCACTGGAAAGCCACCGGGGCTAGAATAAGACCAGAACATGCGAATCGCCCTGGCCTTGGGCTTGCTCGGCCCTTTGGCGGCCGCAGCCCGTCTGGAGATCGTTCAGCCCACGCTCCACCAGTACGAAGGGGGACCCGCACTAACCGGCGCGGTGGAGTTCTTCCCCGGCGACACGCTCTTCCTCACCTTCAAAGTGAGCGGCTTCGAGCTGGTCGAGAAAGCCAACGAGGAATCCCTGTCGCTCAGCTACGACATCGACGCCCTCGACCCGCAAGGTGTTCCTCTCAGAGAGAAGGTGGCGGGAAAGCTTTCGGCGGTGGTGCGCCCGGAGGACAAGAAGGCCAAGTGGCTGCCGCTGGTTGAATACAGCGTCCTGGTGCCCCCGGCGGCGCCTCCGGGCGAATACCGACTGGCGGTGGCGGTGAAGGACCTACATAGCGGCGCCGAGGCCCGGCGGGACGTGACCTTCCGGGTGCGGGGGCGCTACGTCGAGCCAAGCGACACGCTCGTGGTGCGCAACTTTCGGTTTTACCGCAGCGAGGTGGATACGCGGCCGCTCGAGGTGCCCGCCTACCGGCCCGGCGACACGCTCTGGGCGCGATTTGACATCACCGGCTACAAGCTGGGTCCCAACAACCGCTTCTCGATCGACTACGGGCTTGCGGTCCTCAGCGAGAGCGGGCGGGTGCTCTATACGCAAGAGGTGGCGGCCGCCGACGAACGAGAGTCGTATTACCCGGAGCGCTATACGCAGGGCAGCCTGAGCCTGAGTCTGACGCGGGACCTGGCCAAAGGCACCTACACGATCCTGCTCACGGTCCGGGATCACCTCGGCGAGCAGACCTACCAGACTCGGCAAGCCTTTCACGTCGACTGACGGCGGGCGGCCTCCCCGCCGCAGCGATCGCTGAGAGATCCTCGGGCGCCGGGGCACTGTATCGATGGTGCTGTTTCGCACGCGCAGCGCGGCCGTCTACGGGATCGACGCCCATCCGATCGACGTCGAAGTGGACATGTACGCCTCGGGCTCGGCGCGAGACTTCATCACCGTGGGCATGCCCGACACGGCGGTCCGCGAGAGCCGCGAGCGGATCAAGTCCGCCCTCATCAACTCCGGCTTCGGCTATCCGAACAAGTCGGTGACGATCAACCTGGCGCCGGCCAACGTGCGGAAGGAGGGGGCGGGTTTCGATCTGCCGATGGCGCTGGGGATTCTCGGAGCGATGGGGTTGGTCAAGCGTTGCGATGACCACGTCTTGGTGGGCGAGCTGTCGCTCGACGGCTCGATCCGGCCGGTTCGCGGCGTGCTTCCCATCGCGATTTGTGCGCGGGCGCAAGGGTCGCCGAATCTGGTGGTGCCGCGCGATAACGCCGCCGAGGCGTCCGTGGTGGAAGGAATCCGCGTGTACGGGCTGGCCCACCTGGCCGAGGTGGTCTCGCTTCTGGCTGAGCCGGAGAAGTTCCGGCCGGTCGAGCGCAGCGCCTCCGCGGAGGCCGCTTGCGAAGCTTTCGCGCCCGATTTCGCCGATGTCCGCGGCCAGGCGACCGCCAAGCGGGCGCTCGAAGTGGCGGCGGCGGGGGCGCACAACGTCCTGATGGTCGGCCCGCCGGGCTCGGGCAAGACGATGCTGGCAAAACGCCTGCCGGGCATTCTGCCGTCTTTGACCTTCGAGGAGGCGCTCGAGACCACGAAAATTCTCAGCGTGGCCGGGCAATTACCCAAGGGCGCGGGCCTGGTGCGGGAGCGGCCTTTCCGGGCGCCGCATCACACCGTCTCCGACGCGGGGCTGATCGGCGGGGGAACGGGGACGCCGCGGCCGGGCGAGGTGAGCCTGGCGCACAACGGGGTGCTCTTTCTGGACGAGCTGCCGGAGTTTCCGCGCAACGTGCTGGAGCTGCTGCGCCAGCCGCTCGAAGACGGCTCGGTGACCATCGCCCGCTCGAACATGACACTCAAGTTCCCGTCCAGCTTCATGCTCGTGGCGGCGATGAATCCCTGTCCGTGCGGCTACTTCGGGGATCAGGCGCACGAGTGCCGGTGCACGGGGGCGACCATTCAACGCTATCTGGCCAAGATCAGCGGGCCGTTGCTCGATCGGATCGATTTGCACATCGAGGTGCCGGCGGTGGCGTATAAGGAGTTGCGCGCCCCGGCCGACGGGAGCTGTTCGGCCGACATGCGCCGGCGGGTGGAAGCGGCGCGGGCCGTACAACGGGCCCGCGGCTTCTACAACGCGCACATTCCGCACCGGCTGTTGAGGAAGCTGTGCGCGCTCGACGAGGCGGGGGAGCGGACGCTCGAGCTTGCGGTGAGGCGCATGGGCTTGTCAGCCCGCGCGCATGACCGGGTGCTCAAAGTCGCCCGTACGATTGCCGACCTGGCCGGCTCGGAGACGGTTACAGCCCGTCAGGTCGCCGAGGCCGTCCAGTACCGCAGCCTGGACCGGCAGTATTGGGGCTGAGTTTCGGGAGCTTCGCGGCGGTCGGCGGGCACGAGCCGCTCGCCTGCGGCACCGTGCCCGCTTCGCCGCCGCCTGTTGCTTGGGCCGAGAAGCCTAGAACGTAAGCCTCAGCCCCATGGTGATGATCCGCGGACCGGACTGAGGTCCCGTCGGACGGCCGTAGCCCGGGCTGCCGAGCGTGCCGATGACGCCGCCGAAGTTGGTCCGGTTGAAGCAGTTAAAGCAATCGGCGCGATACTCGAACATCCAGCCTTCGCGGAACAGGCGCGTGCGCTTGATCACCGCCATGTTCTCGGTCATGCGCATCGGGTTGCGCATCGCCGAATGGTAACGGTTGGCTGTGCCGAGCTCATAGCGGCCGGGCGCCGCCACCGCGCCGGGATTGAGCCATCGCGTATTGGGGTTGTTCGGATCGAGCTCCGTGCGGGCGAGGTCAGTCTTGATCGGCTGACCTGTGAGCATGGCCTTTCGGAACGGCAGGAACAGGCCGCCCGCCCCCAATTCCGCCACCGGCGCCGACAGGGCAACCAGGATTCCGGACGTGTACTGCTGCACGGAGGCGATGGTCCAGCCCGAGATCAGCCAGTTCACCGCCGAGGGAGCGTCCGGCAGGAACTTCTTGCCCCGGCCGAAGGGCAGGTCGAAGCTCTGGATGATGTTCACGGTATGGGGAATGTCCCAGAACATGAGGCTCTTCTCGTCGGCGTAGTTGTAGCTGTCCTGCGGCCAGTCCTGAAACGCTGTCTGGCTTCGACTCAACGTGGAGAGAGTCTTCGACCAGGTGTAGTTCGCGTACAGTTGGTAGGAGCCGAAGCGCTTCTCGAACTTCACCTGGAGCGAGTCGTACCAGGACTTGCCCTGCGCGCCGTAGTGGTCGGGAATGTCCAGGAACTGCGGATAAGGCCGCAGGGCCTGAGCCAGGGTGCCGCGGAAGGTGGAAAACGGACGGCGCAAGCCCAGCGCCTGCACGGCCGGGGAATCGAAGCTCTGCGTCAGCAACTCCTTGTAGACGAGAAACCGCGGGTGGACCTGGTTGAGCATGAACGAGGAGTTCAGGTTGTAGGCGCGGCTGCCGACGTAGGCAATGTCGAAGAGGAAGTTGCCGGGCAACTCCCGCTGAATGTTGAAGCTAAAGTTATGCTGGCGCGGCTGGATGCCCGAGCGCGGCGACAAATACCACGGTGACATACCGTTGGCGAAGCTCGGGTCGATGAACGGCGGCGGCACGAAGCCCGGCGGCGGCGGGACGCCGTTGTCCCAGTTGAAGGCGCCGGAGATCCCGTCGGGCGAGACCTGCTCGATGCTGGCCGTGAAGCCGAAAGCACAGCCCAGACAGAAGCCGCCCGTAGTATGGTTGCCGGGCGAATAGGAGATGCCGTAGCCGCCGCGAATCACCGTCTTCTCGGTGACCTGCCAGGCCAGACCGAAGCGCGGGCCGAACTCGAACCAATCGATGTCGGCGAAGCGCTTTCGATTGATCCGACCCGGTCCGAAGCCGGCATAGGCCAGTGCGCCGGGCAGTCCGTCGGCTTTCGGGTTGGGCAGATTCGGGTCAAAAGAGGTGAACTGGCCGAGCGGGTTGTGACGCGCCAGCGGCACGTCATAGCGCAAGCCGATGTTCAGCATCAGCTTGGGCCGCACCTTCCAGTTGTCCTGAATGTAGAAGGCCTGATAGCCGTAGCGGGATGAGTCCCGGGGATCGATCGCGTTGATGGTGACGTCGCCCCGGTTCACCAGGCCGAGCAACAGGCTGGCGAAGGAGTAGCCCGTGGTGCCGCGCATTTGCGGGTGTGCCGTCTGGTCTCGCGCAAAATCGAACGTTCCGTTCACCCAGGCTAGATCCAGCGGATCGCTGAAGGTTTGCAACCGCCGGAAGTCCCAGCCGAACTTCAGTTCGTGACGGCCCCGGATCCAGGACAGTCCCTGCGTCAGGTGGAACGTCTGGTTGATCTGACTGCCGACCGTCTTGCCGTCGCGGACGCCGATCTCGGTGAGCCCGTCGAGAGCCGAGAAGCGGATGCGCGGCATGGCGTCGCCGAGCCCGCGGTCGGTGCCGGGGATGTCGAGCCTGCTGCCCCAGCTTTTCTGCCCCTGGCTGGTGTTATCCCAGCCGGTGGGCAGGTCGGTGAATCCGATGGTCGACTGGAGGATCACGTTCGGCCGGAAGATGTAATTGTGGTTGATCCGCAGGTTCTTCGGCCGGCGGTAGGAGAGCAACCCGTTGCCGAGCGGTCCCGGCAGGAAGGACACCGCGCTCGAGTCGTTCTTCTCGAAGCTGAAATAGACGCTCAAACGGTTGTTGTCGGCAATCACATGGTCGCCCTTGATGCTCCACATGTAGCGGTCGAGCACTGAGGTGTTCACAAACGGGAGGTTCGTCAGGATGCCGGGCAGCGGCGGGTCAGGGAACAAAGGCAGCAGGCGCTGCGAGACGCGGCTAAAGCGCGCCGCCGGGATGATGTTGTTCGGGAAGGGCGCCCGCGTGGCAGCGGCTCCGGCGCCGGTCGTCGTCAGCGGATCGTAGATCAGTTGCGGCAGCTCGCCGAAGTCGCCGCGTTTCATGCGGGCGGTGGGAACGGTGCTCGTGGTGGCGCTGATCGACGCCGGGCGAGCATCGTCGACGTAGGTGAAGAAGAAGAAGCTCCGATTGCGGCCATCGTACAGCTTTGGCAAGTAGACCGGGCCGCCCACGGCGCCGCCGATTTCGTTGAAGCGCTCCTTGGGACGGAAGCCCGGCGGGTTCCGCGGGTTCTGGTTCACGCTCCAGCCGGCGGCGTTGAAAATGTCGCGCCGCAGATTCCAGTAGCCGGTCCCGTGAAAATCATTGGTTCCCGAGCGCGTGATGAAGATCTCGATACCGCCGCCGGTCCGTCCGTACTCGGCCGAGAAGCTGTTGGTAATCAGGCGAAACTCGCCGAACTGCTCGGCCGAAGGGAAGTCGAAGACCACGCCCCCGCTTTCCGGAATCGTGTGGCTGGCGCCGTCGATTAGCGATTCCTTGCCGCGACGCGGGCTGCCGTTGATGCTCTGGTCGCCGATGGTGTTCACGCCGGGCATGTAGATGACGAAGACCGACGGGTTGCGGATGCCCCCGGTGAACAGGGGGGCATTGTTCATGAAGGTCGGCGAGAAGTTGGTGGCGACTTCCGAAGTCTGCGACGCCAATAGCGGCGGCGTAGCCGTCACTTCTACGGTCTCGACCACTTCGCCGAGCTCGAGCCGCAAGTCCAACGGCTGCCGCTGGGCGATCCGGATCTCGATGCCCGGCCGAACCAGTTTCTTGAAGCCGGGATGCTCGACGGTGACGGTGTAGCGGCCGACGGGCAGGTTGGGAAAGCCATACAGGCCGGCTTCCGAGGTAACCGCCTCGAACTCCACTCCCGTCGCCTCGTGGAGGGCCCTCACCTTCACTCCAGGTATCGCTGCGTTCTGGGGATCGGTGACGACGCCGCCCATCGAACCGGTGGTTACTTGCGCCGTCAGCCAGAGCGCACTCGCTCCGCAGACGAGCGCCAGGATCAGGAAAGTCACAAGCAAACGCATCCTCACTCCTCCTCTCCGCGCCGCCGAAGCGGAGCCGTGCCCGGCCGGAAAGCAGCCTAGCTCAGGCGCAACTCCCTCTTCGGTACTCGGCTCTGCCTGTTATCCCCGCTTGGAGCCTTCCATAGGGTGCGGCACAACACCCTAGTTAGCCCACCTTATACTAACATCAGCCGGCAACTCGGTCAAGGCAAATCAAGCGCGTGATCTGTCACCGGCGGCGCAAGCATCTCCACCGCGGCGGTTGGAAACTCCCAACCCCGGCGCGGGGCGCCTTGTGACGCCGGGCGCTGCCGGGCCATAATTGACCCATGCTCACGCGCCGCGAGTTTCTCGAGCAGTCCGCCGTCGCCGCCGCCGTTGCGCCGGAGGCGGCCGAGCCGTGGTTCGACAAACCCATGCGCTGGGCCCAGCTCGTGCTCGCCGAAGAGGACCCCGGCAACGGCCGCTACGACGCCAACTTCTGGATCGATTTCTTCCGCCGAACGCACTCCGATGCGGTGAACATCAGCGCCGGAGGCTGCGTCGCCTACTATCCCACCAAGATCCCTTTCCATCACCGCAGCCGATGGATGGGCGACCGCGACCCGTTCGGCGAGCTGTTCGAGGCGGCGAAGAAGATGGGCCTCGTCGTCGTGGCGCGCACGGATCCGCATTCGATCTTGAGCGATGCCGCCGCAGCCCATCCGGAATGGGTGCAGATCACCGCCGAGGGCGCCCCACGCCGCCATTGGGCCACCCCGGGCCGCTGGGTGAGCTGCGCCCTCGGCCCCTATAACTTCGAGTTCATGACCGAAGTGCACCGGGAGATCGCCACGCTCTACGCCGTCGACGGCATCTTCGCCAACCGCTGGGCCGGGCACGGCATCTGCTATTGCGAACACTGCCGGCGCAACTTCTTCGACGCACACCGGCTCGAGCTGCCGCGCTCGGAGGACCCGCGCGAGCCTGCCTGGCGGGCCTACATCGAGTGGCGGCAGGCGCGCCTGTTCGAGCTGTGGCGGCTTTGGGACGCCGAGATTCGCAAGATCCGCCCTGGCGCGCGCTTCATCGCCAACTCGGGCGGCGGCGCCTTGAGCGACCTGGATATGAAAACCATCGGCGAGCTCGCCGACACGCTCTTTGCCGACCGGCAGGCGCGCCGCGGCTTGATGCCGCCCTGGGCCGCCGGCAAGAACGCCAAGGAGTTCCGCGCCACGCTCGGCCGCAAGCCCATCGCCGGCATCACCAGCGTGGGCCTGGAGGAGCCCTATCGCTGGAAAGACTCGGTTCAGACGCCCGAGGAGATCCGGCTATGGATGGCCGACGGCGTCGCGCACGGCCTGCGGCCGTGGTTCATCAAGTTTTGCGGCGTCATTTACGATCGCCGCTGGCTCAAACCCGTCGAGGAGTTTTACACTTGGCACTGGCGCAACCAGCGCTACCTGCGAAACGAAGAGCCGCTGGCGCGCGTCGCCCTGGTCTACTCGCAGCAGACGGCGTGGTATTACGGAGGACGCGAGGCTCGCGCCAAGGTGGAAGATCCGATCCTGGGCGTCTATCATGCTCTGGTGGAGGCGCGCATCCCCTTCGAGATGGTTCACGATCGCCTGCTCGGCGAGGCGCGGACAGCGAAGTTCAAGACCCTCATCCTGCCCAACACCGCCGCCCTCTCCGACGCCCAGTGCGAGGCGCTCCGCCACTTCGTCCGCCGCGGCGGGAGCCTGGTGGCGACGCTTGAGACCTCGCTTTACAACGAACGCGGAGAGCCGCGCGAGGACTTCGGCCTGCGCGATCTGTTCGGCGTGCGCTATACGGGGCGCTTCACAGCCCGCATGCAGAACTCCTATCTCACCGTGCGGCCGCCGCATCCGATCCTGCGGGGCCTGGAGGACGCCGGACGCATCATCAACGGCGTCCAGCGGGTGGACGTCGAGCCGGTGGAGCGTTTCGAGCAGCGGCCGCTGACGCTGGTGCCGAGCTACCCGGACCTTCCCATGGAGGAGGTCTATCCGCGACAGCCGGAAACCGACATCCCCGAGCTCTACTTGCGGGAACTCGGAGCGAGCCGCATCGTTTATTTCCCCTGGGACATCGACCGCACTTTCTGGGAGGTCCAGTGCGCCGACCACGGCCGCCTGCTCGCCAACGCCGTCGAATGGGCCACAAACGAGGAGCGTCCGGTGACGGTGACGGGTCCCGGCATGCTTGACATCGCCCTCTGGCGCCAACGAGACTCGATCACCGTCCACCTGGTCAACCTGAACAACCCGATGATGATGAAGGGTCCTTACCGGGAGGTCATCCCGCTCGCCACCCAAACGGTTCGGCTGCGCCTGCCCGAGGGCCGCCGCGCACGCCGCGTGCAACTGCTGGTCAGCGGCGCCGCGCCGAAGGTGGAGGCCTCGGGCAGCCTGCTCAGCGTAACCGTGCCGTCAATCGGCATTCATGAAGTCGTCGCCGTGGATCTGTAAGAGTAGAGTAAGGGTATGAACCGCGACAGGCTGCGCCTGCTGGTGGGTTTTGTCTTTGTCGGGCTGCTGGTGGCTGCGCTCACCGGGCAGGGGGGCGGCGTCATCGCCGTCGAGATCGGCAAGCACAACATCGATTTGCTGCCGCGCGGCAAAGAGGCCGACGGCATCATCGGCGACTTCGTGCTCAAGAACGACAAGGTGGTCGCCCTCGTCTCGGGCAATCTGCCGGGCCGGCGCGCCAACATGAGCACGGAATATCGCTTTCCGACGCCCGGATGCCTCTACGATCTGGACCTGGTCGGCGCGGCGAATGACCAGCTCACGGCCTTCCGGCCGGGCGACCTGGGAGGGGAGCTGAGCTGGGTGCGCCTCACGAGCGACGGCAAGGACGGCTCGGCGCGCGTCGAGGCGGTGCGGACGGCGGCCAAAGGCGACGGCCTCTACCTTCGCCACGAGTACCGTCTCGATCGCGGCTGGCAGTACGTGCTGGTCACATCCACCTACCGGAATGAGTCGAAAGAGCCGGTGAAGATCACGCCCCGCCCGGCCTGGAAGGGTTTCTCCCGCGAATGGAAAGCCGGCGAAATTCAGGTGGCCGACGCCATCGACCCGTTCGACAAGCGCGCCTACGCCTGGGGCCCGGCCGCGGGCGGGACGATCGAAAAGGAGTTCGAACTGGCGCCGGGCGCCGAGCGCACGTACACGATCGCGGTGGCCGTGGCCGATTCCCCGGCGGCCGCCTACGGCGTCGTCGCTCAGTTGAGAGAGCCGGCCGGCCGCCTCTCGGGCGTTGGGCGCGACCGGGACGGCAATCCGGCCGTGCACGCGGCGGTTGAATTTCCGATCGCCGGCCAACTGCTGCCCGCCTACCCCGACGCCAACGGCCGTTTCGAGCTCACGCTGCCGGTCGGGACATACCCGGCGCGTCTGGTCGACCTCGGGCGCGACCCGGTCGAGCGCACCGTTACCGTAAGCAAGGCTAACAAAGCGCAACTCGACTTCACGCTGGAGCGGGCCTCTGCCGTTCGCTTCGAAATCGACGATGAGTCCGGCCGGCCCTCGCCCGCCAAGGTCCAGTTTCTCGGTCGCGACGGCACCGAGACGCCCAACTTCGGCACCGACTACCGGGCTCGCGGCAACAATCACCAGTACCAGACGCACGACGGCCGCTTCACGCAGCAGGTTCCCCCGGGCAAGTACCTGGTGCGGATCACACGCGGTCCCGAGTACGACCTGGTGGAGCGCGAAATCGAGGTCGCAAAAGGCCAGCAGGTCACCGTCACGGCGACCTTGCGCCGCACGGTGAACACCGCCGGCTGGATCGCCACCGACTTTCATGCGCACTCGACGCCGAGCGGCGACAACTACTGCAACACCGACGACCGCATCACGAATTTCGCCGCCGAAGGCCTCGAGTTCATCCCCACCACCGAGCACAACCGCTTCTATGACTGGACGCCGCACATCGAAAAACTCGGCCTGGCGCGCGAGCTCAAAACGATCGTCGGCATCGAGCTGACCGGGCCGGGCCAGCACTTCAACGCCTTCCCGCTCCAAGTCATCCCGCACACCCAGGACGGCGGGGCTCCCCAGTGGCAGTACGACCCGCGCATCAACGCAATCGTCCTGCGCAATCTCTTCGAAGGCGGCCCCGAGCGCTGGGTGCAAGCCAACCATCCCACGGTCGGCTGGGTGTTCAACGACGCCAACCAGGACGGCATTGCCGACGGCGGCTTTGTCGGCTTCGAGCGGCTGGTGGACGCGGCCGAGGTCTGGAGCACGGAGATTCTCAACCTGAATCCGTACTACGAGCTCAAGCGGCCCGACCAGCCCGCGCGCGTCATCGAGAACCGCACCTTCGGCTGGCTCCAGATGCTCAACCAGGGCCGGCATGTCTGGTGCGTGGCGGTGAGCGACGCGCACCGGATCTTCGGCAACGGCGTCGGCTCCTGGCGGACCTATGTGCCGAGCTCGACCGATATCCCCGGCGAGGTGGACTACCGCGAGATCATCCGCAACGCCAAGGCCGGCCGAATGATGATCACCAACGGGCCCTTCCTCGAAGTGAAGACCGAGGACGGGCTGCCCATCGGCTCGAGCGTGATTTCGGCCGGCTCGATCCGCTTGAAGGTGCGCGTCCAGGCCCCCAACTGGTTCGACGTCGACCGCGTGCAGGTGCTGGTCAACGGCCGGCCGCGCCCGCAGGACAACTACACGCGGCGCAGCCACCCTCAGATGTTCAAGAACGGGGTGGTGAAGTTCGACGAGACGCTGACGGTGGCGCTCCAGCAGGATGCTCACCTGATCGTCGTGGCCACCGGCGAAAACTTCAATCTTGAGAAGGGTTGGGGCCTGAGCTGGGAGTCCGGCATGCGCCCGGTGGCTTTCACCAACCCGATCTACGTCGACGTCGACGGCAAGGGCTTCCAACCCAACGGCGACACGCTGGGCCATCCGCTCTTGGTGGCGCGCCGCTAGGCGGGCCGGCCCGGGCGAGCCTCGACGCCTCAGCCCGCCACAAGCCTCCCGATTCGCAACGCGCCGCAAATCCGGCGGCGCGCCCCTACTGGACTGACGACTGACTCCGCGGCCTAGCGCGGCCGGAGCGCGTCGAAGCGGGCGCGCCGCTCGACCCCGCCCCCTCGCCAGCCACGTTTTCGCATCCATCGGCCGAAGCCCGAGGAGCAACTCTTCGCCTCCCGACCGGCCAACCGGCGCGCGGGGACGACAGCGGTGAGGTGTCTGGGAGCCACTGGTTCCAGGCGAAAATAGAGCGAAATGGAATAGAATGGCCAAATATCTTTCAGTTGTGGGCATTTGGTATTGACTTCTGGAAGAAATAGGCCGATAATGGACCTGGAGGCGCGCTCTGGACGACCGGATCGACAGGGAGGAGATTCCCCGGGGCACCTTCCCGGCCAAGATCGGTCCGAATGGTCGGTTGAAGCTCCCCGCTGAGATCTTCCGCTATCTCGTGCGGGTCTCGAACGAGGGCAGCAAGTTCTTCGTGACCACCACAGACATGCGATCCATCCGCATCTACACCCCGGAGGCGTGGCGGCGGAATCAGGAGTTGCTGTCGAGTTTCCGTGAGGATCCGCAAGCGGCGCAGAGCTTGCTTTTCGTGGCCAATCTCTTCGGCCGCGACTCGGATCTGGATGACCAAGGCCGCGTGGTGATCCACGCCGAACTGAGGCGCCGTCTGGGCTTTGAAAACGAAGACGTCCGACTCCAATGCTACAAGGGCCGGGTCAGTCTCTACTCGGAGAAGCTCGTCGAAGAGCTGCTGGCTCAAGCGGTCGAAAGCCTGCCGGCGGCGGCGCCGAAGTTGGAACAAGCCGGATTTCTGTAGAACGCCATGTATGCAGCACTACCCGGTCATGTGCGAGCAGGTGTTGAGCTACCTCGCCGTGCGAGCCGACGGCTGCTACTTGGACGCCACCTGCGGGCTGGGCGGGCACACGCGGGCGATCGCCGAGCGGCTGACGTCAGGGCGGGTGATCGCGTGCGACCGCGACGCCGAATCGCTCGAGATTGCGGCGCGGAATCTGGAGCCCTGGAGCGACCGGATCATCCTGCGCCAGGCCCTGTTCTCCGAGCTGGAGAAGCTGCTGGCGGAGTTGGACGTTGCCGGGGTGAACGGGCTGGTGGCCGACCTGGGTCCGAGCTATTACCAGTTGACCAATCCCGAGCGCGGCTTCAGCCTCTATGCGTCTGCGGCTCCGCTGGACATGCGAATGGGCCGCAGCCAGCCGCTGACGGCCGCGGACCTGGTCAACCGGCTTTCCGAAGACGAACTCGCCGACCTGTTCTATCGGTTGGCGGGAGAAAGGAGGGCGCGGAAGCTAGCCAGAGCACTTGTCCGGGCGCGGCCGGTTCGCACGATGGGCGAGTTGGCCCGGATCGTCGAGTCGGCCGCGCCCCGGGGCAAGGGGCGGCTGCATCCGGCCACGCGCGTGGCGCTGGCTCTGCGCATGGCGGTCAATCGCGAGTTGGAGGAGCTCGAGGCGCTGCTCGAGGCGCTGCCGCGGTTGCTGGCGCCGGGCGGCCGCGCCGTGATGGTCGCGTTTCATTCCACCGAGGACACGATTGTCAAACACAGGTTTCGAGATCTGGCCCGACGGGGCGTGGTCCGGCTGCTGAGCAAGCACGTGGTCCGGCCCCAGGCGCAGGAGGTCCGAGAGAACCCTCCTTCGCGAAGCGCCCGGTTGCGGGCCGTCGAAAGAATCTAGGCCGAAGCAGGGTACGAAGATGGCAACATGGGCAACACTGATTGATTGGATCACGGGGGCGCGGGCCGCCGAGGGCGTGGTGCGCGAGACGGCCATGGAGGACTACCTGAGCCGGCCGCTGCCGAACGAGCACCTCTATTTCTGGATCCGGCCGATCGACAATTCCAGACTCAAGGCCCAGGCTGCCCCGGAGGCGTCGCGGGCCTGCGTGCGCTCGATCCTCGCCTCGCTGCTGGCCGTCCTCCTGCTCGTGGCGGCGCTGGCGCCGTTCGCCTACAACTTGCTGGCCGGCTACGAGATCCGGGCGCTTGAGGCCGAGCTGGAGCGGCTGCGCGAGGAGCAGGCCCTGCTCGAGAAGCAGGAGTCGGAGCTGTTGAGCCCGGCGCGGCTGGCCGCTCTGGCCGAGCTCGGGCGTTACCTCGATCCGGAACCGGCGCATCTGGTGCCGCTGGCGCCCGCTCCCGACGGCGCCGTGGCGATGAATCGGTGACGGCGCCGTGAGATGGGGGGCCGGACGTGGGTCCGTTTCTGGAGCCGCACAGGGACCGTCGCGTCGTCATCCTGAGCCGGGCGTTCCTGCTCTGGGCGCTGATCCTCGCCGGCAAGCTCGTCTATCTGCAACTCTGGCGGCACCAGGAGCTCGCGGCGGCCGCCCGCCAGCAGCATAACGGCACCGAAACGATTCCCGCGCCGCGCGGCAAGATCCTGGACCGCACCGGACAGACGCTGGCGCTGAGCGTGCCGGCGGAGTCGGCCTTCGTCGACCCCCGCAACGTCGACGACATCGACCATGCGGCCGAGTTGCTCGGCTCGCTGCTCGGCCTCGACGCCGGACGTCTTCATGCCCGGCTGGCCTGGGGGGTGGAGAACAACAAGTCCTTCGTCTGGCTGAAGCGGAAGCTCAGCGACGAGGAGGCGGCGCGGCTAAAGGCCCTGGGCAAGGAATGGATCCAGTTCCGGCGCGAGAGCAAGCGTTATTATCCGAAGGGCTCCATCGCCGCCCACGTCGTCGGCACAGTGGACTTCGAGGAGACCGGCAACAGCGGATTGGAGCTGAGCCTGGAAGAGGAGCTGCGAGGCAAGCCCGGCGTGGTCACCTTCCTGCGTGACTCCCGCAAGCGCGGCGTCGAGTTTCACGTGCTGGTGGAGCCGCGCGCGGGCGCCGACGTGCGGCTGTCGATCGACGAGCGGATCCAATATATGGCGAACCGGGAGCTGGAGCGCGCCGCCCAGCAATACAACTGCCCCACCGGCAGCCTCGTCGTCGTCAATCCGCACAACGGTGAAATCCTGGCCATGTCCAGCTACCCGCCCTTTGATCCCAATGAACCGGTGCGGCGAAGGGAGGATCTGGCCGGCCGGATCAACCAGGCCATTTCCGTACCATTCGAACCGGGCTCGGTCTTCAAGGTCATAACCTTGGCGAGCGCCCTGGAGACCACCGACCTGACGCCGGACAGCCCGATCGATTGCGGAGCCGGCGTGCTGGTGCTCCACGGGCGGCCGATTCGTGACATCCACGCCTACGGCACCCTGCCTTTAGAGAAGGTTCTCGCCAAATCGAGCAACATCGGGACGATCCGGGCCGCCCTGCGGGTGGGCGAGCGGCCGCTTTATGAATACGTCCGGCGCTTCGGCTTCGGCGAGCGCACGGGCATCCTCTTGCCGGCCGAGTCGCCCGGCGTGGTGCATCCGCTTGAGCGCTGGCACGCCACTTCGATCGGCTCGGTGGCCATGGGGCATGAGGTCAGCGCCACGGCGCTTCAGCTGGCGCTGGCGGTCTCGGTTATCGCCAACGGGGGCGTGTTGCCCAAACCCCGGCTCATCATCGGCCGGCAGGCCCCTGACGGTCCGTACCGCGAGGAGCCGCAGGCCCTGGGGCGGCGCGTGCTAAAGCCGGAGACGGCAGTGCTGATGCGCCGGATGATGGAAAGCGTCGTGCTCGAAGGCACCGGCAGGCAGGCGCGGTTGGCAGGGTTTACTGCCGGCGGCAAGACCGGCTCGGCCCAAATCCCCGATCCCGTGACCCGGCGCTACACGCACCGCTATAACGCTTCGTTCGTGGGTTTCGCGCCGGTGCAGAACCCGGTGATTGTCGTGGCGGTGACCTTGAACGGGGCGCCGAGGTACGGAGGCGTCGTCGCGGCTCCGGTCTTCCAGCGCGTGGCGCGGGAGGCCCTGCGGATCCTGGGGGCGGTGCCGGACATTCCGCTCGGGGAGCTCGCCACGTGGAACCCCACGCGGGAACAGGAAGAGGAGCTGGCCGACGTCGCCGATGCCGGACCGGAGCCGGCCGCACAGCTAGAGTTCCAACCAGCCGGCGGGCCGCCACCGGAGAAGGCGCCGGGCGGGCCGGATTATCTCGTCGGCCCCCGGGTGCCCGATTTCCGCGGCAAACCGTTGCGGGCGGTTCTGGCCGAGTCGACGCGGAGCGGCATTCCGGTCGAGTTCGAGGGCAACGGCCTGGCGCGAACACAGCAGCCTGCACCCGGCGCCGTGCTTGCGACCGGGGAAAAGGTGCGGATCGTTTTTGCGCCGTGAAGCCGGCGGCGGCACGGGCAGGAGAGGGCAGGATGAGGCTGGCGGAGTTGCTTGAGGGCGTCGGGCTCCTGGCGGAGCCGGCCCCGGAGCTGGCGCGCGCCGAGGTGAGCGGGCTCGCCTATGATTCGCGGCGCGTCCGGCCGGGCTTCCTGTTCTTTGCCTTTTCCGGGGAGCGCTACGACGGCCGCCAGTTCGCCGGCGACGCCCTCGCCCGCGGCGCCCTGGCGGTGGTGAGCGAACTCGACCCGCCGGCCGGCTTCGCCGGCGTCTGGCTCAAGGTTGGTCACGGCCGGCGGGCGCTGGCCCTGGCGGCCCGGAGGCTTTTCCAGGACGTGCTAAGCCGGCTGACGCTGACCGGCATTACCGGGACCAACGGCAAGACCACGACCAGCTATCTCATCGACGCCATTCTGCGGGCGGCCGGAAAGACAACGGCTCTGATCGGGACGATCCAATATGTGCTGGCCGGCCGCCCGCGGCGGGCGGTGAACACCACGCCCGAATCGGTCGACCTCTACGAGATCTTCGTCGAGCTCGATCGCCTCGGCGGCACTCATGTCACAATGGAAGTGTCCTCCCATGCCCTGGCGCTCGGGAGGGTCCACAGCATCCCGTTCCACACTGCGGTATTCACGAACCTCACGCGCGATCACCTAGACTTCCACGGGACGATGGAGAACTACTTCGAGGCCAAACGCCTCCTGTTCCACGATCGCGACGCGCCGCCGCCCGGCTACGCCGTGCTGAATTTCGACGATCCGTGGGCGCACCGGATCGAGCCGGACGGCCGAACGCGAACCATCTGGTTCGGCCTCAAGGAGGGCGCCGCGCTCGGCGCCCGGAAGGTCAGGGCGGGCTTCGACGGCGTGAGCTTTGAAGCCTGCTATGAGGGGAAATCCTTTGAAGTCCGTTCGCCGCTGCTTGGCCGCATGAACGTCTACAACATCCTGGCCGCTGTCGGCGCGGGCCTCGCACACGGGTTGGCGCCGGAGACGATGGCGGAAGGCATCGCAAGCTGCCGCGCCGTCGGCGGGCGCTTCGAGCGGGTCGACGAGGGGCAGCCGTTCTTGGTGATCGTCGACTACGCCCATACCGACGATGCGCTGCGCAACGCCATCGCCGCCGCGCGGGATCTGGGTCCGAAACGCGTCATCACGGTTTTCGGCTGCGGCGGCGACCGCGACCGCGCCAAGCGCCCGTTGATGGGCCGGGCGGCGGGCGAGGCCAGCGACTTCGTGGTGCTGACCTCGGACAACCCTCGCTCGGAGGATCCGCTGGCGATCGTCAACGATGCTCTGGTCGGGCTGCGCCGCACCGACACGCCGCACCGGGTCGAGCCGGACCGGGAGCAGGCGATCCGCATCGCTCTGATGGAGGCCCAGGCCGGCGACATCGTGCTGATCGCGGGCAAGGGACACGAGACCTACCAGATTCTCCGGGACCGCACGATTGCATTCGACGACCGGCAGGTGGCGCGGCGAATCCTGAGGAGCTTCGGCTACGGGGGAGGGACCGAATGAGGCTGGCGCTCGGGGAGGTGGCCCAGGCGATCGGAAGAGCGTCGTGTAGGGAAAGAGTGTAGATCTCGGTGGTCGCCGTATCATTAAAAAAAAAAAAAAAAA
>ENA-ORXB01001724-ORXB01001724.1-sediment-metagenome-genome-assembly--contig:-NODE-1724-length-23085-cov-3.793289_pt1 | contig 23085 bp, 25 predicted proteins | sample MGYA00237863_ERZ511475 | MGnify/ENA primary metagenome ERZ511475 (study PRJEB26305, sample SAMN06343858) | sediment metagenome | isolation source: hot spring sediment | place: Canada: British Columbia... | reverse complement strand
TATAGTCGTATGCAGTCAGCATAGTAATTTTCTGCCCGCTTGATTTCATTTCTTTTAGCGTTTGCACGGTTATCTTTTTTACGTTCTGATCTCTATGGCGATCGCAGCATGTTGATTCAGCCATCAGTCTCCCATCCTTTAAAGACCATCCTTTAAAATAGCAGATATTCTTACTGCGTTTTCCTGACCAAGCGTGCCTTTCTCAATGGCAATTTCAACTGTTTTAAGACCCAGAACCCTGTAAGCACTTGCAGCCTTAGCATTTATTTTATCAAGGCTTTCAAGATGCTGTTTTATGATTTTAACATCACCGCGAGCAATTGGGCCAGTTAGCGCTGCAGCTATACCTATATTTTCAATGTTTGATAGTGTTCCTTTGACAAGGGGCATCATTGCTTTTAATGCGATATCTTTATCAAGACCAGATGCTTTGTAGACTTCCTCTGCAAAGCCAAGAAGTGCAACTAAATAGTTTGACGCAATGCAGGCCGCAGCGTGATAGAGCGATTTATTTTCATCGGCAATCTCGATCACCATTCCACCCAAGTCCTGTGCGATCTGAAGCGCCGCATCCCTTGCCGGGCCTTCAGCCGTCAGACCGAAATATGAACCAGGAAGTCTCTCTATCGCAAGCTCTATGCTTGCGAATGATTGTATTGGATGAAGACTCGCAACCTTTGCCCCAGCAGCTTTTGCAGACGATAGTAAATCAAGAGAGCCAGCGCCACTCATGTGCATTACAATGTGCTCAGGCAAAAGAACGCCTGCCGCTTCAAGCTTATCACAAGCTGGCTTTATCTGCTCATCCCTTGTAGTAATTAATATTACATCTGCGCCGCACACTGCTTTGGCACTATCTTTTGTTAGCGTCACACCAGGGAGAAAGCGGCTTGCTTTTTCAAGTGAAGAATTACTACAAGCGGCTGCAGCAGTTATATTGTGACCCTTTTTTAAAAGTAGGTGACCAACTGCTGTGCCTACTTTACCTGCGCCGATAATGGAGATATTATATTTGCTTTTCATGAGAGTACCCAACCTATCGTTCTTCATTCATTTTAACGTCTATAGATTATTTTGAGCAAATAGCGCATATGCTGCTGCCTACTTCAGCGATTTCTACCCTCTCAAAGCCGGCACCTTCAAGAATTTTGCGCAAGCTCCTTTGGCTAAAGAAGTATTGGGGAATATCGCCTACGCTGAAGCCTCGCCGTTTCGGATTGATGAGACCTATAGCGTATAGAAGGAGCAAGAAGTATCGATCGCGGGCTCCCAACCCTCCATTAGGTTCCTGGATGACTGCTCTTCCACCCATTTTTAGCACGCGATAAAATTCGCAGGCTGCTTGCTCTGGATTTGGTATAGCCGAGAGAACACCAGCGCAAACAATTTTATCAAAATGATGGTCATTAAAAGGAATATCCTCAACATCTCCTTTCATAAACTTGATGTGGTTGAATCCAGCCTTCATAGCGTTTCTTTCAGCAAGCTTTAGGAAGTTAGGCGAAAGGTCGATACCATATACTTGTGTGTCCCTTGCTATCTCAGCGATTTTTATTGCATAAATGCCGGGGCCGGTTCCAGCATCAAGAATAACCTCCCCATTTCTTGGGTCAAGCGAATTAAGCATGAACGGCATTATCTTATCATCTGATTTATGCGTTATCTTTCTAAAAAAAGAATAAAGCGGTGCAATTGCATCATAGAGCCGAACTGTTCCTTCCTTGCTGATTGGCATCTTGCTTCTCACCTCGCAAAGCTTAAGGGTTTTATGAAAAATGAAGAAAGCCGCGGCTGTATTTACCCTATTTTGAATGGGTTCAACCGATCATCAGGGCGCAGGAACAATGAGATTTAAGGTAGCTAAAGCTATACCTTATTAAGCAATGCAGATAAAGGGATTTCAAAATCGATTGATGTTAAAAGTTTCTCATCAGTAAGAACTTTGCGGGTAGGCCCATCAGCGATGATTTCTCCTGAGGATAATATAACCGACCGGTCGCAAACACGCCAAGCAAAATCAAGACTATGCGTTGCAATAACAATTGTTTGCTCTAGATTTATAAGAAGTGATTCAAGGCTTTTACAGCCCTTTATATCAAGGTTACTTGTTGGTTCATCAAGCGCTAAAATTTTTGGCTTCATGGAAAGGACAGTTGCTATGGCAACCCTTTTTTTCTCTCCAAAGCTTAGATGGTGGGCTGATTTGTTGACTGCCCAAAGCATATCAACTGCTTCAAGGGCATCTTTAACACGCTCCATAACCTTATTTTGATCAAGGCCTTGATTTATTGGACCAAAAGCTACATCATCAAAAACAGTTGTTAAAAAAAGCTGATCATCTGGGTCTTGAAAAACCAATCCTACGATAGAGCGTATCTTATTTAAATTTGCCTTGTTCATCTTAAGTCCATCAATTTCAAGCTCCCCCTCGCCTCTGAGGGTTCCGTTTAGATGCATAAGAAGCGTCGATTTACCAGCACCATTTAAACCAAGCAGAGCAACCCTCTCGCCACTGCGGATGGTAATATCTATGCCTTTTAGCGCCTCTGTTCCATCCGGATATTTATATGTCAGGTTTCTTGCCTTTATTATTTCCCTCAACAGTTAAAACCTCCAAGTCAAAATAGCGATAAGCAATCCAAAAAACAAAAGGATAAAGATTACATCTTGCCTAGTTAAGACTGATGTGTCAAGTGTATTTACTGTGCCGCTATATCCCCTGGACTGCATTGCTATGTATATTCTTTCTGCACGCTCGTAGGAGCGTATGAAAAGACTTCCGATCATCTGGCCAATCACACGCATATGTTGCAAATTGCGCTTCATGCCAAAGGCACGTGCATCTCTTGCTCTTATCATCGTTTTTATCTCATCGGTTAAGACCCACATAAAGCGGTACATAAACGCAAAAAGCATAGTTATAGGCCTCGGGAACCTTAGCATCTCAAGTCCTTTTATAAATTTTGGGAAAGGGGTGGTTGAATAAAGAAGGACAACAGTTAAAATGGAGAGCCACGACTTAATGAGTGCGTTAAAAAGGATGAAAATTCCCCCATGTTTTATCGGGAAGCTGGCAAACCCAAATTCGTACATACTAGGATGTGGTTTATCCGGCATAAAAATTAAAAGCAGTCCTGCAAAGGCAACAAAAGGGATGATGATCAAAGATCGCTTTATGCCAAAGGATAGCGGAACGCCTGACGTAGTGTATAGCGAGCCAATAAGCAGCATAAATAATAAAAAACGCCAGACCTCAGATGCTGGTGTTAAAACTATCGCAAGAATAAGCGCCACAAAGGAAACGGTTTTGGTTCTAGCATCTAAGCGATGGATGGCTGAATCGGCATATGAATAAACTTCAAATGAATAGGCATGCGTATGCTGGTGCTGCTTTTCATCACCCGCATCAACGTGCTTTTTTGCCGGCGGATGGTAATGGGGATGCTTGTGCACCACCTTCCCGTGCCTGTGGCTATGTAAATGGACATCACTGCTGCTTTTAGTATTATCACAGTGGTCTCTTACCAACTTATCAGTATCGACGATGTCTCTTGCATGGTTTCGGCACACTAGTTTATCCTCCCAGATGAGCGCCGTTTTGCAATAGTTGCAATGCCGTAACCAATTAGAATAGTAACTAAAACCCCAATAAATCCAGCAAGGCCGGTTGCCAACCCTTCGCTTCTTAATCCCGGCATTGCATAGTCGGGGATGAGGGCTTTAAAAAGATTAGCCTCTTTTTTGATGAAGCCAAGGTCATGCGCAACTCTCTCCAATCCATCGGGGAAAGTTGATGCAAGTGGTGAGAGAAACAGTGCAAGGAAAGCCGAAACTCCACCAAAAACCAAGAGGCTTCGCCAATCAAGGCTAGCTTGGCCTCTAACCAAATCGGGCCTTACTTTAACAAGGTAGCTAACGGTTGCGGATGTTATAAGGCCTTCACCGATGCCAATTAAAAGATGCCAACCAGTCATAAGAGGAGCAGATATAACAAACGGAATGGTTCCGGAGGATGCTAGTTCAATAGAGCAGGCTGTTGCTGCCATAACTGTTGAGATAAGACCTGCCGCAAATGTACCAACATATATGTTGAAGCGCTTTAAAATCTCGTAAATCCAATACGCGATAAATGGCGCAATGATAGCCATATTCAAAACGTTTGCCCCTAGTGAAGTTATGCCGCCATCTCCAAAGAGAAGAGCCTGCACGCCGACAACCGAGAGCATAACCAGCATTGACTTCCAGGGACCCAGCAAAATTGCTGCAAGAGCTGCACCAACAAAGTGCCCAGATGTACCACCAGCAACTGGAAAGTTTAGCATTTGAGCTGCAAATATAAAAGCTGCTAGAACTCCCATGAGCGGAGGGTCTTTTTCATCAAATTCTTTACTTACTTTTTTTACGGTATAAGATATTGTAGCAGCTGAAGCCGCCGCCGTCGTTACCCATGTTTTCGTATCCAAGAAGCCATCCGGTATATGCATAGTTTCCTCCTCTTTGAATGGTTTAAAGGTTTGCGTGTGAGTTTATGAAATTTGCACGTGGCTATGCTTATGCACAGCATCCATAGCTTTCCCTAGCAGCGCGGTAGCTTCAGCTACTTTACTTTCTGCTTCACGCAGGTTCTCTACAAGGCCATGCTCGTGGACAGAATCAGCAAGCATAGCCCACTGTTCCATACTGCTCTTTAAAAGCTTGGAGTGCTCAATTAGTTGGTAAATTGCCAGCTTAAAGTCGGCTGTATTTATCCCGCTTTGACACATAAAAGCCGCCCTCCCATACTTTTGGTAATTTAGGTCTCATAAAAAAGAAAAACCACGAATCCTGCGGAGTTCGCTCCGCTCGACCTTCGTGGTCAAGTTACGTTCGTTATTTAGCTTGCATCTATTATAGCAGATCAAACAGTTACTGTCTATAGCTAATCTCTTGGTGAAAGAACTATCATGTGCTCAAGAAGCTTTAGTTCCTTAAACTCAGCTTTAATTTGCTTCTGCTCACCAAAAAGATCGACAAGCAGAAGCTTGTCGCCTGCTGGCGTTATTGATATCACGTCTTTCATCAAGATTTCCTGCTTGCCATCTTTTTCAATAAACACGTTGGTTTCACACACTTTTCTCTACCTCCGCAATGCGGTTAATTTTACTTTCATCCAATGTCTCTCTTACCAGCTTAATAGCTTCGTCCATTAAATGAGGCAATGGAAGATTGTTTGTTCCAACTAGACCGAGATTCTTGCCTAGCGGCAACAGTATCTTTTTTGCTTTTGAGAGTGAGAGGTAATCTGCCATAGCTGGCGTGAGCTCTCCCATAAAAGAATTGGGGATCATGACTGAAATAGGACCGATTATAATATCCGCCTCTTGAACGTTTACCCTGAAAGCATTCTCTCCGCTAGCTGCTCGGTTTGCACCTGCTTTCAACATGTTACCGGCGGCTATAGAGTTTGTTCCAAGCGCAACTATTTCAATTTTCTCTGCCAGGCTTTCTCTTAATCGGGATATTACCTGCTGACCGATATTCCCGCCTGCCCCATCAACAACAAGAATAGTCATGTCTTTACTCGAGCCATTCCGATAGCTCTACGATAAATCTCTCCTTTGGCATGGAACCCATAAATCTCTTTTTTGCTTCGCCGTTTACAAATACAATAAAAGTTGGAATGCCTCTAATATTATATCGCCCTGCCAGGCGTTGGTTGTTATCGACATTTATTTTGGCGAATTTTAGCTTATCAGAATACTGCTTTGCAAGGTCCTCGACAACTGGGGCAACTACCACACACGGTCCGCACCACGGAGCCCAAAAATCAACTAAAACTGGCTTCTCCGAGCGCGATATCTCAACCTCGAATGATTCTTCGTTTACCTCAACAATGTTTTCACCCATAAACTCTCCTTTGCTAGTGCTGAGACTCTATATATTTTTCGGCAGATACTGCAGCAAGTGCCCCTTCCCCAGCTGCAGTCACCACTTGTTTTAAGCTATTATTTCGGACATCACCTGCCGCAAATACTCCAGGGACCGATGTCATAAGCAGGTCATCAGTTATGACATAGCCCCGCTTATCAAGCTTTATTTTGCCACTAAATAGCTCGGTATTGGGAAGATTGCCTATGAAGACAAAGATACCATCTACATCAACCTCTTTTTCCTCACCAGTTTTAACGTTTTTTACTGTGGCTTTTGAGACAGCGGCCTCACCAGACACGGCTGTAATAACTGAATCAAGCAGAAAATCGATTTTCTCATTTTTAAAAGCTCTCTCTTGAATAATTTTTTCTGCGCGCAACTGGTCTCTGCGGTGAACTATTGTCACCTTGCTTGCAAATCTTGTTAGATAAATTGCTTCTTCCACGGCTGAGTTTCCACCGCCAACAACAATTACCCTCTTTTCTCTAAAGAAAGGACCATCACATGTTGCACAATAGGATATTCCGCGGCCAGTTAATTCGCTAGCGCCTTTTGCATCTAATTTGCTTGGGCGAACTCCAGTTGCAATTATTATAGCTTTCGCAACATACTCGCCCTCTGTAGTGATGACCTTCTTTAATTGCTTGCTAAAATCAACTTCAGTAACTTCAGCAAAGCCTATCTCAAGACCAAACCTTTCTGCTTGCCTACGCATTTTGTCAGTAAGCTCGAATCCGGAAATCCCCTCCGGAAATCCCGGGTAGTTCTCGATATGATCTGTAATTGAAGCTTGGCCACCAACCATTTGTTTTTCAAAAAGCTTTACCTTAAACATTGAGCGAGCAGCATAAAGGCCAGCTGATAGACCGGCTGGGCCGCCTCCGATAATCAAGATATCATACTCCTTTGTCAATACCTCTAACCTTCCTTTCTAGCGAGCTTTCATTTCTTGATCGATTTGCTGTATAAATGAGTTCGCACGCATTGCAAAGCCGCTTCCTTGAGGGGCTTTCTCGATACATTTGATAAAGTATTCTCTTGCTTTTGGTAGATTGCGAAGACCATTATAATATACCATCCCTAAATTATAATACGCCTGGTAAAAGTCAGGATTTTTTCTTATAACGCTTTCAAGCTCCGAAATGGCCTCTGAATACATATTCAGATTGAAATATTCTACAGCCATATCAGTTCTTACGCTAAGATTATTTGGATCAATCTCAAGAGCTCTTTTATAATACTCAATGGCTTTGCGGTGGTTATCCGGGTCCTCGCTCATTCTGCCCATATCAAAATAAACGTTTCCAAGACCAATAAGAGCTTGAAGGTCCTTCTGATTTCTTTTCAGCATCGACTCATAAGTATCTTTCTGAGCGTTAAGGACTTTTATCTGGTTTTGATAGTTTTGTACCTCTTTAATTAACTCAGGTGGCCCTTCAATCGTACCCTGTGTAGTCTGCTGTAGTCCGAAATATTTAGCGATTTGAGGTAGAAATACCAAGATGACAATGATTGCAATTACTGCAACGGCAGTTGAAAACGATTGTTTATGGGATTTTATTACGAAAAAGGCTCGCTTGATTCCACCATAGGCAAATTCTTCACCTGGGTGCTCAACTTTGATTCCTATGGTTTGTGCTTTTAAAAGCATATTTAGATCGTTGGTTACTATAGTAACTGAGCGGTCTCCGCCATCGTGCTTTATCTGGTAAGCAATGGAGATGATCTTGTCGTCAGAATTCTTGCTCGTAAATTGCTCAGGCATACCCTTTGAAGCATCAAAGCTGACAACGCGAAGAAACGAATTTTTTCCAAACCGAATTCCCTCGGTTAAATTGCCATTCGACGAAAGATCAAATAAAATTCTGGATATTTCACGGCTGCGGTAGCGAAGTTCTCGGTCGAGGCGGGCAGTCTTCACCTTGTCCAATTCGCCAAGTACAATATCAGGTATCACAACATCTGCATTTGGGAATGCGTAAATGGCTCTGGGGTTGTAGAGCAACACGTTGGTATCTAGGACATAAATTGGTCGCTTTTTACTTATCTTTGACATAGTTTAATTATAAACTGTTCGACGATTGACTTGTAGTGATTCAATATTGAATTAAGAAAGATTTGTTAGTGCCCGATAATTTAAGTGTCTTGAACTATCGATTTTAAGACGATATGTAAGAATATAGCATCTTTATACTATGCTATGCTATTGTAGTATCAAAAAATTTCGTCAATAGATATAGAAGGAGATATAGATGCGCGAACCCAGCAAAGACGAAATAATAATACCTGAAGAAATGGCTCTTATTCCCCTAAGGGACATGATTATTTTCCCCAATCTTGTAGTGCCGCTTTTCGTTGGGAGAGAACGGTCAATAGCAGCTCTTGAAGCCGCTATGAAGGAAGAGCATATTGTTGCACTGGTTACTCAAAAGATGGCAGAAGTGCAAGACCCAGAGCCAGAAGATCTCTACCGGCTCGGGACATCTGCCATAATTATGCAAGAGCTAAAGATCCCAGATGGTACTGCTAAAGCTCTTGTTGAGGGCTTATCAAGAATTGAGATTATCGAATTTGTGCAGACAGAGCCCTACTTCCGAGTAAAAATAAAAGTTGTGCCAGAGGATGAGCAAACAGATATTGAGACAGAAGCTCTCATGCGCAACCTAGTTATGCAGTTTGAGCGAGCAGCTACCCTGGGAAAACCAATCCCACAGGAGGTTCTCCTGGCAACAGCGAATATCGAGGAGCCTGGCAGACTAGCAGACTTTATTGCATTTCACCTTAACCTTAAGATTGATGAGAAGCAGCAGATAATTGAAGCAGTAAATGCACGCGATAGGCTTGAGAAAGTAAGCGTATTTCTCAGTCGCGAGCTTGAAATACTTGAAATTGGGAGCAAAATTCAATCGCGCGTTAGAGATCAGCTCACTAAAACTCAGAAAGAATATTTCTTAAGAGAGCAACTTAAGGCAATCCAGCAAGAGCTTGGTGTCCATGATGAGCAGGCTGCTGAGATGGATGAACTTAAGGCTAAAATAAAGGCAGCTAAAATGCCTAAGGAGGTAAACGAGAAAGCTCTAAAAGAGCTTGATAGGCTTGCAAAAATGCCACCGTCTGCTGCTGAGGCATCAGTAATTAGAACATATCTTGATTGGTTGATAGGCCTGCCATGGCAGAAGAAGAGCAGGCAGAAGTTTGATATAAAAGCGGCAGAGCAAATTTTAGACGAAGACCACTACGGTCTTGAGCAGGTTAAGAAAAGGGTACTTGAGTATCTTGCAGTTCACCAGCTAACAAAGAAGATAAGGGGGCCAATCCTTTGCTTTGTTGGCCCTCCAGGGACTGGAAAAACCTCGATTGGAAAATCAATTGCTCGTGCCCTTGGCCGTAAATTTATAAGGATTTCACTTGGTGGTGTTCATGACGAAGCCGAAATCCGGGGACATAGACGCACCTATGTGGGTGCTATGCCAGGGCGAATTATTCAGGCAATAAATCAAGCTGGCACAAAGAATCCTGTTTTTATGCTTGATGAAATTGATAAGGTTGGCACCGATTTCAGAGGCGACCCAACGGCTGCGCTTCTTGAAGTGCTTGACCCGGAGCAAAACTTTGCATTTAGCGACCATTACCTTGAGGTGCCTTTCGACCTCTCGGATGTAGTCTTTATTACGACGGCAAATTTGCTTGAGACAATTCCACCGGCTTTAAGAGATCGCATGGAGGTTATACCTTACTCGGGCTATACCGAGGAAGAAAAAGTGCAGATTGCAGTCAAGTACCTTATTCCAAAGCAAGTTAAAGCTCATGGCTTGACTAATAAGCACATGCTTATTGATGAAAAGGCACTTCGCAAAATCATCCGCGAATATACAAGAGAGGCTGGAGTGCGCGATTTGGAGCGAAAGATAGCAAGCATTTGCAGACAGGTTGCGCGAAAGGTTGTTGAAGGGGAAAAGAAGCGTCTTAAAATAACCGAGAAAAATATCCATGATTGGCTTGGCCCAAGCAAGTTTAGATATGGCCTTGCAGAAGAAGCTGATGAAGTAGGCGTGGCAACTGGGCTAGCCTGGACAGAGACAGGTGGCGATGTTTTATCTGTTGAGACAACAGTGCTTCCAGGCAAGGGAAACCTTTTGCTAACTGGGTCTCTTGGTGAGGTTATGCGTGAATCTGCCCAAGCTGCCGTAAGCTATGTACGCTCACGTGCTACCATTTTTGGTATCGATGAGGAGTTCCACAGCAAATCAGATATCCATATTCATGTGCCAAGCGGAGCAATTCCCAAAGATGGACCTTCCGCTGGCATAACGATGGCAACAGCGCTTGCCTCAACACTTACCAAGAGGCCAGTTAAACGCGAAGTCGCAATGACTGGTGAGATTACCCTAAGAGGCCGTGTCCTTCCTATCGGCGGAGTCAAGGAGAAGATCCTAGCAGCCCACCGGGCTGGTATAAAGGCTGTTATCTTGCCTGAGGAAAATAAAAAAGACTTGGAAGTTGTTCCAAAGGAAGTAAAAGAGGAACTTAAATTCTTCTTTGTAAATCATATGGACCAGGTCATTGATTTAGCCTTAAAGCCAGCTGCAAAAATAAGAAGAAAAGTGCCGGCTTTTTCAGTATAGCAGGTGGGCAGGCTATTCCGAAGCTAAATGTATTTTTGATTGGTGATTGGTTTGGTAGATGTTGTTCCAATCGAACTTGGAGATGTTGTGAAGCTAAAAAAACCCCATCCCTGTGGAGCAAACGAATGGGAAGTAACAAAGCTAGGGATGGATATTGGCCTTAAGTGCTTGGGTTGCGGCCGCAAAGTGCGACTATTAAGATATGATTTTGACCGCCGGTTCAGAGGTTTCTTAAAACGCTTTAATGATCAAGAAAATAATAAACAGAGCAAATCTTAAATTTTGGCTTGAGCCCCTTTTATCAAGAATTAACGCTTTATTTCGTTAGTTATCCCTTTTACATACTTGTAATAGTCACAATCCATGCAGTTTGCAAGTTTTTGTGCAAAAGTTCCCTGTATTTTTCCACCGCACATTGTGCCAGCTATTCGCCAGCATTCCTTTCCGTGGTTTGGATAAGCTGGACAATCGCCTGTTTTGTCTCTGCCACACTTCTTAAACTCCCAACACCGCATGCAAGTCACTCCTTTGAAGCCCTCATTTTTACTACAAATCCTAGTATACAGATATGTTATAGGCAAATTATCGGTTACCTTTTAGGGTATGCAAATCACCCATTATGGTGGTTTTTAGTGCCTAGCGATCGTATCTTAAGCATATCCTTATTGGATGTGTAAGATTTTTTACTTAGTAAACGTTAAAGTTACTGGTAGTTGCTAATGGAAATAAAATTTTTTAGAAAACAGCAAGGAATTATTGCCTTATCGGCACAATTGTGCAATAATGCTTATGGTCCTATGGTTTACTGAAGGAGGGTGTCCATGACGCTTATAAGATTTTTAGTTGGCGCTTTTCTAATTGTGGTTGCAATAGTTTCGCCAGCTCATGGATCAAGCTGGCCAATGCACCAGTTTGATGCGCAGAACTCAGGGCTTAACGTGGAAGAGAAGGATATTAGGGTGCCTCTTGAGCTTAGATGGAATAGAAGTCATGGGCAGTCTATATATGAAACGCGAACAAGGCCTGTAATTGCAGATGGAGTTATTTATGTTGGAGCAAGTTGGGGCTCAAACGGCCAAGCTTATGGCAGTCTGCGGGCAATATCTCTTGATACTGGGCAAGTCTTATGGTCATTAAATGGGCTGATAATTCAAGGAACGCCTGCGCTTTCAAATGGGCGTATTTATTTTGGAACTCGCGATGGAAATTTTTACGCTATTAAAGCCAAAGATGGCCAACTTATCTGGCAGATTCCTACAGATGGCATCGCAACGGCACCTGTCATTTTCGCCGACATGGTTTTCTTTGGCACCACAAATGGTAAGCTTTATGCAGTAAATGCTGAAAATGGGGAAGTGCTATGGGCGCTTAGCATGCCATATGGCGCCCTGTCAATGCCAGCGATTACAAATGGTGCTCTCCTCGTAGGTGGTGGCCGGCTCTTGGCTGTTGACCCTATTGGGGGGAATATAAAGTGGTCTTTTTCTCCTCTTGCATCTTCATGCTCTGCTCCAGCTATAAAGGGAAGCTCTGTTTTTATTGGCAGCAATTACAGGCTTTACTGCTTGGATATAGAGAGCGGACGGGTTAAATGGTCTTACCCTACCATAGACATGGGCGGATATCTAAAAACACCGGTAATAGCTGGCAATACGCTTTTTTGGGGAACAGTTACAGCCTTTGATCCTGATACGGGAACAGTTAAATGGGCTTTTGATTCTCAAAATAGCTACAGGGATGCATCTGTTGCGGTGGCAAATGGCTATGTTTTTGTTGGGTCATCGCATAGGGAAAGGAATGAAGTGTTGGATACATCTGATGGGAGGCTATATGTGCTGAAGGCAGACACTGGCGAGCTTGTATGGCAATACCTTGCTGGCCGAAAGTTCAATGATTGGTATGGCATTGATCCATCACCGTCCGTTGCTGAAGGCTCTGTTGTACTAAATCTAAGCACATCTCAACTTTGCCGTTTTACTGCAGTGAATCAATTACCAATTCTAGACTTGACTGTTAATAAACCAGCGATAAACCCTTATGATCCTGAACAAGGCTGTGTTGATTTAAGCTTTAGCGTTGATTCGACTGCAAGCATAACGATAGATATCCAGGACTTTCGCAATAGCACAGTACGCCGTTTAGTTGATAATAAAACCTTTGGCAAGGGCATGCATAGTGTTACTTGGCATGGCTTAATTGATTTTCCTGAGATGGCAGACCCATATCTTGCTGCAGAGTTTGGTGATAAATCCATTCTTGCGGCTCCCGATGGAAATTACAAATTCGTTGTTACAGCTCGGGTGGATAGTGCGGAAAGTTATTCTGCTATTACAAGCGTTAAAGTCGAAGCTAGTATTTAAGTATGGCAGAGCCGCGAATGTTCTACGGGCAAAAGTTTACAGCTGAGTAAAATTTTCATGGTAGGAGTAGATTAGATCAATGAGGGTGGTAGCTATTTGTAAAAACCTGATGATTCTGGTAGCTGTCTTAACGCTGCTGGTTTTAGGGGGTTGTGCGCAGGCGCAGTACGTAAATCTTTCCTACAGTTTTGCAATCTCTCCAAAAAAAGGAGAGGTCCTAAAGGATGTTACTGTTTACCTCCCGTTCCCAGTTAAGGACGGCAAGCCCGTAATAGAGATTTACAGCAGGCTGCTCAAAGACTATAGAGAATATTGGTATGATAATTCCCCGAATTTAAAGCTATGCCCTATTAAAACTAGATATGGCTATATGCTTAAGCTTTTCATACCTATGATTGATAAGAAGGGGTTTGGTCTCGAAGCCAATTATAGCTTTAAAGAACTGCATTCAAGCAAATCAGCAGCATTGCGCTTCCAGATTAACCCTAGACTGAATGCACGCAAACTAAAAGGTTTTAAAACTGGAAATCTTTGTAACAGCTATATCTACACCAGATTTAGCGGGGCAAGAGAGTTAGGCTTGGCCCTTACATATGAAACCAAGGTTCAAGTCCCCTCCTTGTTACCGCTCGATTATATCCCGGAGAGAAATTACTATTCTTACCTGGGTTGGGATCGCGTTCCTGGGAATTCTGAGTTTCTGGTCAAATATTATCCAAGCAAGGGCTGGCAGAAAATACCACTTGTTGACCTGGGGTATCGGGGAGAGTGAGGACTATGCGATGGCTTGCTTTTCTTGTAATTTTTTCGATACTGTTTCTTACGAGCAATGTTGCTTTTGCCTGGAATGGAATAAGCCATTACCATATAAATCAATCAACTGGTATTGCACAAAGTGATATTTTTGGCATATCCGGGACAGGTCCGGATATGAGTGTCCAATGGATTGGTGAGGAGATACCTGTCCTAGACGAAGACGGAAATAGTCAGAGCTGGCCTGATTATTTTCACTCACCCGACCCAAAATATGACCAAGGGACATGGCCATATTATGATAAACCAAACTTCGCCTACCTAATGCTGAAAGTGTCGGGTAGAAATGGGCTGTTGTCAAGTAAAGAAAGGGAGCAGGCTCTGGGTTGGGGAGGGCATATTGCTGCTGATTGGGTTGCGCACAATAACAATTTATTTCCAATTTGCCCAGATGGATCCCCCGGTTCAATCAAACACTTTATAGGGGAGTGCTTAAGCGAGCTATACTCTTTTTTGACTAAAGGGCCTATTGCTTCGCCCGGTCATCTTGTCGCTGCCTTTGATGATCGACAACTCTATAAGGCTTTATTTAACTATAGGCTAATAGCAATCCATGAAAAGTTTATCAAGGAAAATAAGCAAATAACTGATCGAGAACTAAAAGATAAGGCTCTTAAAACAACCCTTCCAAGAGAGTATATTCGCGAGAGAATAAAGCGGTGGCTTGCAAAGCTTACTGTTATCCAATTTGCGTATGCAATACGAGCAGCCACATGGTCGCCCACAAGAGTTTCCCAGTTTATAAACGATATGGAGCTAAGGGGCACACAGAGCAATCTTGCCTTATCAGAAATGGCTATCTATGCTTGGGCCAATAATCCGACGCCTAGAGGCAATATCCCAGATTATAGCAAGCAGATTGTGCCGTTCTATAGCGAAAAATTAATGAATATATCTGATAAGGGTGCATCAAACCTGGCTGGCAGTAATCGAAAAAACGACATGTATTTAAACTTAAGCTTAAGAAATTATTTTACTCAGCAAACTTTAGGTAGCTCAATAAACTTGGAAGACGCTGCTCTTTGGCAGGCAATCATTGATACCTCTTGCCAAAAAGGTTATCTGTCGATTAATGCTACGGAAACCCCAGAGGATCTTTACCTGGTCGATGTGGCGATTGCGGATGAAGTTGGGCTTTGGTCCTTAATTACTACTGAGATTCAGGCAGCGCAGAGCTTGCCAAGCAGTCAAAAGAGAGCAGTTGATTTTTGGAATGATCTTTTGGTTAAAGGAATATTGGATATAGATTTGCTAACACAAATATCTTGCTCAAATATTTCAATTATCTCGCCGCTTAATAATTCCTTTATAAATACGGGTTTTCCGAATATTGTTGCTAGGGTTGAGAGCCTTTATGGAGGTACGATAGATAATACTGGTAGTTTATCTCTTAGCGTTGACGGAGAGACTGCAAGTTTTATTCTTGACGGCGACCTTGTCAAATGCATCCCCTCAAAGAAGCTATTCGATGGATTGCATGAAGTGCTGCTTGAAGTCACTGATATACATGGTGGCAAATCTAAAGTTAAGTGGTCATTTACCGTAGATACCGTACCGCCCAAGCCTTGTTATAGGGTTAAAAGCAGCATGGTCAGCAGTAAAAGAAGGGCTGAGATATCAGCAATGTCTAATGAACCGGTTGAATATTTCCTATCAGTTGTTCCTGTTTATGGAGGCCGATTAGTCCAAAATTCGGTTGTCTATCAAAAGGCTTTTGGCCAACAAAGCAAGGTGTACTGGGATGGCACAGATAGTAGGGGTTTGAAGGTGTTGCCTGGCCAGTATGCAATGCTTATCCAGGCGATAGATCGGGCAGGTAATTCTAAAACAAAGAGCTTCTACATAAGAGTTGGTAAATAAAGAAAAAAGTTCTTGACATCTTACAGATTATCCTTAATAATTACATAAAAGCACAATTGCGTAATTAATCATATAATGGAGGGGCGCCATTATGAAAAGATATCCGATCTTATTTATTGCTTTTGCATGCTTTCTAATTTTATGTATGCCCGCTGTGTGGGCTGAAGGAGTTTTTACCTGGCCAGTTCAGGGTGAGCTCATAAAGGAATTTTCTGTGGGCGAGCATAGGGGTATTGATATAGCAGCCAATGCTGGGGACTCAATTGTAGCTGCACAGGATGGAGTTGTGCATTGGATTGGTAAGACCCCAAGAGGCGAGCCCTACATATCAATTGACCACCAAAATGGATTGACAACAACTTATCTACCCGTTAAGGCTTCAGTATCAAAAGGGCAGTCTATCTCAGCAGGAGCAGTAATTGGCACTTTATCCTCAGAGATTGATAAATCAAGTGACGAGCCACACCTTCACTTTGGTTTGTATGAAACATCAACTAGAGATGACAAGAATTACCTAGACCCTTGCGATTATTTGTTAACCATGGGGAGCGCTCAAGGAAATGAGGCAAATGATACTCCAGCTGAAGCACCTTTCACGCAATCATCTAGCTTAAGTAGTGGTTTAAGTACCGAAGACATACCAAGTGGGCAAGTGGCTTTAGACCAGCCAGCTGAGGCCAAAGCTGTATTGGACCAGCCGACTGAGCCTGCACCAGTAGAAAGTCCTATCAAGACAACGGTTGAAGAAGCTATGGAGCTGGCTAAATCAGCCATGAATAATGAAGTGTTAAAACCAATAGATAGCCTTCCACTCCGCTCAAACGATAATCAAGCTGAGAAAACAATCGAACCCACATCTTTAGCTTCCCAATTCATAGCTTTTCATCAGCCCGGCATGTTAGCAGTGCCACTTGGTAGCAGAATGAGTACTTCCCTGTTATCCACCCCAAGCTTAATAGCTGTTGGAGCGGATAAGCATAAGAAAGCACCTAATCCTAATCAAGCATTAAGCACTAATCTGCTCTCGACGGGTCATTCGTCAGGTCAGCAAGCATTGCATAAACATGCAAGTCTACATAAGGATGGCGCTGAGTTTAATGTTGGCAAGGTAAGCCTTCATCCAGTAGACGATAGCAGTATATTTAATAGCCTGCAGAGCGAGAGGAAGGTTAGGGTTACCGCTAGCCACAACTCTACCTTAAGGGTCCAAAAGATCCTGGATTGGGAATATCTGCCAACCACGGTATTATTCTTTTCGCTATTTGGAATGTCAGCACTTAGTGTTCGGTTTGCAAGGAAAATGTTGCTACAAAGCAATAATGTCCAGCTAATGCAAGGGTAAAGCACTGCTCCAGGTTTTAAAATGTAAGACTTATTGTCAAGGACGGAAGGCTGTATGGATGCTGGCGGTAGGCCAATCAAGAGGATAGCTGTCTTTTGATTGAAACTTTTGACGCGTTGTGGATGCGCAATCTAAATAACACGTGCAAAAAGGAGATATACAAATGGCTACTGTAAAAAAGAGAATGGCTACTGTAAAAAAGATATTTCTGGTAATTTGTTTTGTGGTGGCAATGCACTTAATTCCAAATTTAGCGCTGGCACAAACAAACTTAGTAACGAATGGTAGTTTTGAAACAGGTAACACCAATGGCTGGTATGTGGTTAATTTAAATGGCGCCGCTAGCAGTGTTACTGCAGAAACCGCAGCTGATGGAAGGTATTCATATAAGATTGTACACGATCCCAAGGATCCAGAAGGTTGTACCCCAGGGTCGGATTGGAGTTCTATTGGGCAAAATATCCTTGGCAAAATAGAGCCAAATAAGCTATATAAGTTTCGTTTTGCATACAAAACATCCTATCAAAGAGATAATGTTTTTGATGTTAGACTTGGTCTCGCTAACCCATCCTTACTACTTCATTCTTCACACATAATAGGCTTGGGGCCAGTCCCACAAGCAGCATATTATCAAGGTGAGGCATGCCCGGATCGATATCCTTGGTACCCAGACCCTTATCAATACATGCTTGCACCTCTTATTGCCGATGGAAAGTGGCACTACATTGAAGCAGTAGTATCCAGAACAGAGGTTTTTCTTCAACATGAACCATGCCTTGCTTTTTACTTTGATTATGGGGCACCTGGAACAATCTACGTCGATGATTTTCAAGTAATTCCATGCGAAAATATACCTCCCACAACAACTGCAGACCTGCCAGATTTAGTGGGTGGTAGTGAATGGTATACTTCTGATGTCCAGATATCCCTTGAAGCAACTGATAACGATGGTGGCTCGGGTGTAGCTAAGATAGAGTATAGTTTTGATGGTCAAAATTGGGTTACTTATACCGCTCCGTTCACTATGAGTACCGAAGCAACAACGGCCCTTTATTATCGCTCAGTTGATAAAGATGGGAATGTTGAGGCGACTAAACAGAAGATAATAAAAATTGATAAAAAAGCGCCCTCGACGATTATTAATTTAAAGCGCGTGTTAGGCGACAACGGCTGGTGTACATCAAATGTCCAGGTAGCATTAACAGCAGTTGATGATATCTCAGGCATAGCTAAAACTGAATATAGCTTTAATGGCATAGATTGGATTGCCTATGCCTCCCCATTTACTATCTCAACTGAGGGTATAACCACTATTTACTACCGCTCAACTGATAATGCTGGAAACAGTGAAGTAACTAAAGAAGAAATAGTAAAGATTGATAAAACAGCACCAGTAATAACTGTAAGCAAACCAGAAAACGGGGCCAAGTATCTTCTAAACCAAAATGTGCTTGCTGATTGGCTGGCAGCAGATCCAATCTCTGATGTATTTTCAACAACTGCAACTTTTCCAAATGGACGAGAAATAGATACGACCTCGGTTGGGGCGAAGAACTTTAGTGTAACTGCAACAGACTACGCTGGGAATAGAACAACAGAGACGGCAACATATTATGTGCACTATAACCATAGTGGCGTTCTGCAACCAATAAATGCCGATGGAAGCAGCACCTTTAAGCTAGGCCGAACGATCCCAGTTAAGTTTCAACTGAAAGATACAAATGCCCACTACATCTCAACGGCGGTTGCAAAGATATATCTATCTAAGATTAGCAACAATATCACCGGACCTGAGCAAGAAGGAATCTCAACTAGCGCTGCAACAGAAGGCAACTTGTTTAGATACGATAGCGAAAACAATCAATATATCTTCAATCTTGCAACGGGGAATTTATCCAATGGTATATGGCAAATAAGAATAGAGCTAGATGATGGGACCTCTGAATATGTAAAGATATCACTCAAGTAGGCAATTTCAAGAAGGGCGCTCTGAAAGGAGTGCCCTAGTTAATGTGTCTTGACCGAGCATCAGCTAAAGTGCAGCAAAGGTTCTACTGAAGCAAGTTTTTACTATCAGTATCTGCCTTTTAGATTTATTACACCTATAGCCTGGAAAGTTCTACTTAAGCTAGCGAGGTACTGAATTAGTGAGAAGAAACATGAGTGAATTTATTTCAACCAGAGCCTTACTTCATGTTAGATATATTCCTTTAATAATATCTAGCATTAAAAACTGGCCCTCTTTTCTTTTAAATTACATGGGCTTAAGAGACTCAGAAGAAATCTATTCTTTTAGGTCTGGAGTTAAAATAAAAACTCGTGAAGGTATTGATGCCGCAACTATAATGGTTGTTTTTCTTAAAAAAGATTACGGTGTTATTCCTGATAATTCTATTGTAGTGGATATTGGTGCAAATATTGGAGTTTTCGCGATTTATGCTGCTTCAACGGCAAGAAATACGACTGTATATGCTTTTGAGCCTGCGAAAGATAGTTTTGATTGCCTGTTAAGAAACGTAAAGCTAAATGGAGTAGAGCGGGTAGTGCATCCATTTAATCTCGGTGTCTCAGCTAAAAAGGAGAAAAGAAAATTGTTTTTAGCTAGTTTATCTCCTTTTCACTCTCTATATTCCCGGAGCATAAATCAAGAATTTATAAGCATTAACTGTATATCATTAAATGATATATTAGAGCAGAATAAGATCGACCGCGTTGATGTTCTAAAAGTTGATTGTGAGGGTGCAGAATTTGAAATTCTCCGTGGCTTATCCGACGGAAATTTCCGAAGAATAAAGGAGATAAGAATGGAGTATCATAATCAGCATGACCGCAGGTATAGCGTTTCCGAGCTAGAGACATTTCTGGAACAAAAGGGCTTTAAGAGAGTATTTTTTAGGGAATTTCTAGATCAAGCAGGTAATATATGGTTTAGGCAACAGTTTGTTTAGTAGGAAGATCAAAGCCATGCACTTAGGAGGGAGATTAAAGCCATGTTGGGTAAGCAATTCAAAAGCATCTTGTTGATGCCACGCGTAATTGCTATAATTACTTAGCTTGATACTCCTGCTTCAGCCCAACTGAAGCCATTAGTCCGAGGGAGGTGTGAAATGCGAACTTACGAATGTATGATTATTCTCGACCCTTCTATGGAAGCTGAGGCGATTGATAATTCAGTCAAACGGTTTGCAGATGTTATCGCCAAAAATGGTGGCAAGGTCGAGAATGTTAGCAGATGGGGCAAGCGGCGACTTGCCTACAAGATCGGTCAGAACACCGAAGGTTACTACGTAGTCTATAATTTTCAAGGTGAAAATCAGACCGTTAATGAGCTAAACCGCGTCTTAAAAATTGCCGACGAGGTTATTCGCCATATGATTGTTGTTCTCGGGAAATAGGAGAGAAAAATGGCCAGTTTAAACAAGGTGTTTATTATTGGAAACTTGACAATGGATCCAGAGCTAAGATTTACTCCTAGCGGGACCCCCGTTGCAAATTTAAGGGTGGCAGTAAACCATCGCTATCCTGATAGCTCAGGCGGTTGGGTGGAAGAAGCAAGCTTCTTTACTGTAGTTGCATGGGGAAGGCAGGCTGAGGTTTGTAATGAGTATTTAAGGAAGGGCAGGCCTGTTCTTGTTGAAGGACGGTTGAGGAGTCGCTCATGGGAAACACCAGAAGGCCAGAAAAGATCGATGGTTGAAATTGTCGCCTCCAGAGTTCAATTCTTAGATAGGGCTGGAGCTCGTGCTGACGAGGATGTTTTGGCAGAAATTGCCGATAGCGACCTTCAGGCTCTTGGGGAAGGCGATGTTGATGAAGTACCATTTTAACAGGAGAGGATAGTTATGGTTGATTATGTCAGAAAGCCCAGGCGCAAATACTGTGCTTTTTGCAAAGATAAGATTGATTACATTGATTTCAAAGACATAAATCTTTTGCGTCGGTTTGTTAGCGATCGTGGCAAAATCAGGCCACGTCGCGTTACTGGGACCTGTGCTCAGCACCAGCGCGATCTCTCTATTGCTATAAAGCGTGCACGAGAGATGGCGCTTATGCCATACACGCAAAGATAATCAATGCTTATTTTAAGAAATAGATTCTAAAATTGGTAAAGAGGGCCGCCCTGGCCCTCTTTGTTTATTCATTTATATGATTAAGCATTTTCGGGGCAGGCATAGTTATGCTAAAATTTTATGTCCAAGACAAATTTATCTATTTATCTGGAGGAGAATAAATGAAGGTAATCCTTAAGGAAACTGTTGGCGACCTTGGAAAAATTGGAGACATTGTTGATGTAGCTGATGGTTATGCACGAAACTATCTTGTTCCAAGAGGCATGGCCGTTATTGCCACGCCAGGTGCGCTGAAAGAGTGGGAACAGAAAAGGATTGTCATTGCAAAAAAAGAAGCGCAGGAACGTGAAAGCGCGCAAGCTGTTGCTGATAGCTTAAGAGATAAAGAAGTAAGAATTGAAGCAAAAGCAGGCAAGGGCGGCAAACTTTACGGTTCGGTTACAGCAAAAGAGATTGCTGCTGCCATCGAGAGCCAGCTCAAGACCAGAGTGGACAGAAAGAAAGTGGAAATTGCAGCAAGCATAAAGGAGCTAGGCACCTATCCTATTACAATTAAGCTCTATCCAGGGGTTGAAACAACAGTAAAGGTTAATGTAGTTGAGAGCAAAGAGGAGTAATGAAAGCGAAAGAATCGCGGCAACTTATAAATTTTGATAAGGTTCTGCCGCATAATATTGAGGCAGAGCAATCGCTCCTTGGCTCCATGCTCATATCGCAAGATGCAATTTCAGAAATTCTGGAGATTTTAAGCGCTGACTCCTTTTATACCGAGGCTCACAGGCGAATCTTTGAAACAATAGTTGAGCTATATGCTAAAGGTGAGCCAGCTGATCCTATAATGCTTGCCGAGGCACTATCCGCCCGGGGTTATCTTGAGCAGTGCGGAGGCAAGCCCTATATTCACACCCTGGTAAGCTCTGTGCCAAGTGCAGCCAATGTAAAATACTACGCAAGAATTATTGAAAGAAATGCAACTCTAAGAGCACTAATAAAGGTATCGACAGAAATAGCAGCCCTTGGCTATGAGGCACCAGAGGACGTGGAGGAGCTAATTGATAGGGCAGAAAGTCTCATCTTTGCAATTGCTCATAAGCGACTAAGCGAAAAGTTTGTCCACATCAAAGATCTTCTCAAAGAAGGTTTTGAGATGGTTGAAAATCTCTATGAGAAGAAGGAGCAGGTAACTGGAATTCCCACAGGCTTCATTGATCTAGATAACATTTTAGCTGGCTTTCACCCTGGTGATCTTATTATTATCGCCGCAAGGCCAGCCATGGGCAAAACAGCACTGGCACTAAACATTGCTACCAATATAGGGCTTAAGAACATACCGGTTGCTATTTTTAGTCTGGAGATGAGTCGTCAGCAGCTAGCCCAGAGGATGATGTGCTCAGAAGCAAGGATTGATAGCCATAAGCTAAGAACGGGGCACTTGGGTGATGAGGATTGGTCTAAGCTCTCCCGAGCGGTTGGTAGGCTAGCAGAAGCGCCAGTATTTATTGATGACACTCCAAGTATTGGAATCTTAGAGGTAAGAGCAAAAGCCAGGAGGCTTTTTGCTAAACACTCGCCGGGGATTATCATTGTCGATTATCTGCAACTGATGCAGCCTCATCGAAGAATTGAGAATAGACAGCAAGAAATAGCAGAAATATCAAGAGGTTTAAAAATACTTGCTAAAGAGCTTGAGGTACCTGTTGTGGCTCTTTCGCAGCTCTCAAGGGCGGTCGAGCATAGAAGCGATAAACGGCCACAGCTCTCTGATTTGAGAGAATCAGGATCGATTGAACAAGATAGCGATGTTGTAATGTTTATTCACCGTAATATATACGGCCATCCTGATGATATCGATTCAATTGAGGAAAGAGGACTTTGCGAAGTGATCATAGCAAAACATAGGAATGGCCCAATAGGGGTTGTAAAACTTGCTTTCCTCGAGCATTTCACTAAATTTGTAGACCTTGCAAGGAATATGTAGGCATACCTATTTTTGGAGAATGGTAACTACCATGCGGGTTGTATATTCCCGAGCGAGGGGAAACAGATTAATCTGTTTTAGCGGAAACTGCTTTAATGGAACCAATCTAAACACAACAATTTTAAAT